>CAJDWR010000008.1_pt1 | contig 54041 bp, 46 predicted proteins | sample 7391651 | NCBI WGS metagenome assembly CAJDWR01 (sample SAMEA7055720, study PRJEB34461) | soil metagenome | biome: terrestrial ecosystem; feature: Peninsula; material: soil | place: Antarctica | collected 2016
GGCGGTGGCGCGCTGCCGGCCCCGGGTGCGCTGGTCAAGGTGGTGGTGGAGCAACCCTGAAAGAGACTATGACGGATTTCGATGTCGACCTGTTCGTGATCGGTGGTGGCAGTGGTGGCGTGCGCGCCGCGCGTATGGCTGCCCAGCGCGGTGCGCGGGTCATACTGGCCGAGCAGGGTGGCACGGCCGGGCTCGGCGGCACCTGCGTCAATGTGGGTTGCATCCCCAAGAAGTTGTACAGCTACGCGGCGCATTATGCCGAGGCGTTCGAGGAGTCGCATGGTTTTGGCTGGGAGGGTCCGGCGCCGCGCTTCAATTGGGAAACCCTCAAGACGAACCGGCGCAAGGAGATCAGCCGACTCAATGGGGTTTATGCCAACTTGCTGACCGACGCCGGAGTCGAGGTGATTTCAGCGCGTGCAAGGATCGTCGGTCCGCAGCAGGTGCAGGTCGACGGCCGCAGCGTGCGCGCCCGCAACATCCTGGTCGCCACCGGCGGCACACCGTTCGTGCCGGACATCACGGGCAAGGAGCATGTGTTGGTGTCGGACGCCGTCTTCGACCTCGAGCCGTTTCCTCAGCGTCTGGTCGTTGTGGGTGGTGGCTACATCGCCAGCGAGTTCGCATCCATCTTCAACGGCCTGGGTGCAAAGGTGACGCAGCTGTATCGGGGCGAGCAGATACTGCGTGGCTTCGACAACGACGTGCGCGAATTCGTCGCCGCGGAAATGCGCAAGACCGGTGTCGACTTGCGGGTGAACGCCGATGTGACGTCAATCGACAAAGGTCCGCAGGGTTTGGCGGTGCATGTCAAGGCCGGTTCCAGCGAAACCGAGGTGATCGAGGCCGACGTGGTGTTGTACGCGACCGGGCGTGTGCCCCATGTCCGAGAACTGGGCCTGCAACAAGCCGGCGTTCGTCTGGGCTGGAACGGCGCGGTCGAGGTTGATGGTTCCTATCGGACCTCGGTGCCATCGATTTACGCCGTTGGTGACGTAACCGACCGGATCCAGCTCACGCCGGTGGCATTGGCTGAGGCCATGGTGGTAGTTGACGCATTGTTCGGCCCGCCCGCGGGCAAGCTCGCACGCACGATGAATTACAAATACATTCCGACAGCGGTATTCACTCATCCCAACATCGGCACCGTGGGTTATTCGGAGGAGGACGCGCCTAAACATTGCGGCGCGGTGACGGTCTACCGCAGCGCGTTCCGAGCCCTCAAGCACACCTTGAGCGGCAGCAGCGAACGCACGCTGATGAAGCTGGTGGTCGAGGATGCGACCGACCGTGTGGTCGGCCTGCACATGGTCGGACCGGACGCCGGCGAAATCGTGCAGGGTTTTGCGGTAGCAATGAAAGCGGGCGCGACCAAGGCAATCTTCGACAGCACGATCGGCATCCATCCAACGGCGGCCGAGGAGTTCGTGACCATGCGCGAGCCGGTGGCCTCCTCCGGGCGCAAACTCCCATCCATTGCATGACCCAGAACAGTCAAATCATCTTGCCCCTTGCAGGGGTCCACGTCGTCGAGTTTTGTTCCACCGCTGCGGGACCGTTCTCGGCCATGCTGCTTGCAGACATGGGCGCAGATGTCATCAAGGTGGAACCGCCGGCAGGCGATGGACTGCGGCAGTGGCCGCCACTGAACGCCGGTTATAGCGAGAATTTTGCTTCGCTCAACCGGAACAAGAAGTCGGTCTTGCTTGACCTCAAATCGCCGGTTGATGTGGAGATCGCCCGTAGTCTGGTCATGGACGCCGACGTCGTCATCGAAAACAATCGCCCGGGTGTCATGGACCGACTCGGACTGGGTTACGCGAGCTTCGCGAAGCTGCATCCGAAATTGCTGTATTGCTCGATCTCGGCGTTCGGACAGAGCGGGCCGCGCGCCACGGAAGGCGGCTTCGATCTGACGATCCAGGCGGCCTCGGGTGTCATGAGTGTGACGGGGGAAGCCGACGGAGCGCCGGTCAAATGCGGCGTACCGGTGTCCGACTTTGCCTCGGGTCTGTACGCGGCGTTCTCGATAGCAGCGATGCTTGCACACGTGCGAACGGGGGGTGTGGGCGCACATATCGACGTGCCCATGTTCGGCTGCACTCTGGGCATCGCTGCATTGCAGACAAGCGAATATTTTGGCAACGGCCGCAGTCCGGGCAAACTCGGCTCAGCCCATCCGCGCAACGCGCCGTATCAGGCGTTCCGGGCGCAAGATGGGTATTTCGCGATCGCTGCTGGCAATCACAAGCTCTGGCTCGACGTGTGCAAAGTGGTCAATTTGCCAGAACTGCCCACCGATCCACGGTTTGTCAACACCACCGACAGGGCCGCCAACCAGCGTGCGCTCAAGGAGATTCTGGAAGCGGTCTTCGTCAGGAAGCCTGTGGACCACTGGATCGACGCGTTCAATGCCGCTGGTGTGCCGCATGCCCGCATCAATGACTACGCTGCTGCCCTGGACGATCCGCAGACAACACATATGCAATGGGTCCAGCCCATTGAATTGCCTGATGGCCAGCAGACCCGGACTTTTACCTCACCGATCCGTCTCAATGGTCAAGGCTTTCCGGTGCGGTTGCATCCGCCGGCGCTGGGCGAACATACTGAAGAAATCCGTCGCAACCATGCAAACACGCCCCCTACCCAGGCGACAGAACCATGACCATACCCAGCCGATTGCTTGACTTTGTCGCCGCGATGACGCGTTTGTGCGATGGACGCGTCACGGACGAATCGCAGCTGCTCGAACGTGCGACGCCACTGATGCGTGACTTGGTGGCGCACGATGACTGGTTGCCCGATGCCGTGGCCGTGTCGCATCCCCAGTACTATCAGCAACACCTGCTGTACGGAGATCCGCTGGACCGGTTTTCCCTGGTCAGTTTTGTCTGGGGCCCGGGGCAGAAGACGCCAGTGCATGACCACACCGTGTGGGGCATCATCGGCGTGTTGCGTGGCTCCGAATGTGCGCAACGTTATACGCAGCGCGGCGATGGTGAACCTCTGCTTGCGGCCGGACCGGAGGCGCGGCTGGAACCCGGTGATCTGGACGTGGTTTCGCCCGGGTTGGGCGATATCCACCAGGTCCGCAATGCGTTCGATGACCGGGTCTCGATCAGCATTCACCTTTACGGCGGCAATATCGGCCGCATCGCGCGTCATGTGTTCACGCCCGAAACCGGCGCCTGCAAGACGTTTGTTTCTGGTTATTCCAATCAACTGGTCCCCAATTTGTGGCCGGCGCCTGCACCATGAGCCAGCCCATCCCGTCGGCGTCCAGCGGGCTGCTGCTGACGCAGGGTGACGGTGTGCTGCAACTGGCCCTCAATCGTGGTGACAAAGGCAATGCGTTGTCGCTTGAGCTGGTGTCAGCGATCAGCGAAGCGGTGCAGCAGGCGCGCGACAACGCGGTCCGTCTGTTGGTGATATCGGGTGTCGGCAAAAGCTTTTGTACCGGTTTTGATCTGACGGCACTGGATCAGGAAACCGACGACAGTTTGCTGGCGCGTTTCACCCGCGTCGAACTGATGCTGCAGGCGATCCATTCGGCGCCGTTCGCGACCTTGGCGCTGGCACATGGGCGTGCCATTGGTGCAGGCGCGGACCTGTTTTGTGCCTGCAGCGAGCGCTGGATCGTCGGCAATGCCGACTTTGCCTTTCCCGGCTCCGCCTTCGGGCTGGTGCTGGGCACGGCCAGGCTGGCTGGCAGGGTTGGCCCGGTACGGGCGCGTGAGTGGGTTGAAAGCGGCGCCCTGATTGACGGCTCCAGCGCGCTGGCCGAAGGGCTTGCGACCCGTCAGCTGGCGCAGGACGAACATGATGCGGCACTAGCACAGCGCATCGCGCGTGCGCAGCGCCTGGATGCGCCCGCATTCAGCGGCATCCATGAGGCCATCGACGACGTGTCTCGCGCGCGCGGCGATGCGGGAGACGCCGCAGATCTTGCCCGGCTGGTGCGATCCGCCGCCCGGCCAGGGCTCAAGAATCGGATTGCGGCCTATCGGGCCAGTCAGTTGCGTAAATAGAGCCGTGTTTCACGTGATCTGGAGCAGGCAAGCGTGCCTTTCGTGTCATGGCGGCTTTGCCAACGGGGCAGTGCCGTGCATCGGGGTGGACACGACCTACATCGTGCCCGGGTACGCGCCTCCATCGGCCAGGATGTTCTGCCCGGTGATGTAGCCGGCGTGTTGGCTGCACAGGAAGGCGCAGATGGCGCCGAACTCGGCTGCCGTGCCGAAGCGCCTGGCCGGAATCGCCTTGGCGCGTGCCTCGAGCAGCGTTTGCATGGGTTGGCCGGTCTTCTCCGAGGTGCCCTCCATCGTCTTGCGCAGGCGATCGGTGTCGAACGCGCCGGGCAGCAGGTTGTTGACCGTCACGCCGGCGCCGGCGATGCTGCTGCGGGCCAGGCCGGCAACAAAACCGGTCAGTCCGCTGCGCGCGCCATTGGACAGACCCAGAGTTTCGATCGGCGCCTTGACCGCGCCTGAAGTGATGTTGACGATACGTCCGAACCCGCGCCGGGCCATGCCGTCCACGGTCGCCTTGATGAGCCAGATCGGGGTCAACATGTTGGCGTCCAGCGCCGCGATCCAGGTGTCACGTCCCCAGGTGCGGAAATCGCCTGTCGGCGGGCCGCCGGCGTTGGTGACGACGATGTCGAAGTCGGTGCCCGGTCCTCCCGCCGCGCCGAACACGGCGGCGCGGCCTTGTTCGGTCGTGATGTCACACGCCACCGCCAGCACCGTGCCAGCGCCCGGCATGGCGCGCAACTGCGTGGCGGCTGACTCCAGCGCCTCGGCGCCGCGTGCATTGATCACCAGGTTGACACCATCGGCCGCCAGCGCCTGCGCGCAGCCCAGTCCCAGTCCCTTGCTGGCGCCACACACCAGCGCCCACTTGCCCTTGATTCCCAGATCCATTCCATGCTCCTTGTCGTGAATGTGACGCCATCGTCGGGGTATTGGCCGACGCCTCAGTGCGGCAGCGTCGCGAGCACCTGCGCCAGGAACGCGCAGCTATCGAACTGCCCGCTGCGGAAGGTCCAGCCCAGGCGCACGATAACCGCATCGCGCGACGGCACCATGGCCACCACCTGGCCCCAGTGCCCACTCATGGCCAGCGTATCGGGTGGCAGACCGCTGCTGCGACACATTCCGGCCTGCGGGTCTGCGATACGCAAGGTCATGGCGCCATACCCGGTGCCATCACCCTGGGGGGTAGACGGCGTGGACGCCAGTGCCCACCATCCCGGCGGCAATACCTGTTGGTTGTCCCACCGGCCATCCTGCAGCATCAGCAGCCCGAGCCGGGCCCAGTCGCCGACACTGGCCCACAGGTAGGACGAGCCGACCCAGTTGCCCGCAGCATCGGTCTCCAGTGTTGCAGTTTGCGCGCCGATCGGGTCGAACAAGGCGCGCCGGGGGTAGCTCCAGTATTCGGCATCCGACGGTAAAAACGCCCGATCAACTGCGGACAGCAGGTTGGCAGTCTGGCTCAGGTAACGCCAGCGTTGGCCCGCAGGCACTTGCGCTGCGACGTCTGCAGCATAGGCGGCGGTGTCCTTGTGCCCCCACAACATGCGCGGCACCGATCCCCAGGGCGTGTATTCCTCCTGACTGTTCAGGCCGTCGCGCATGTAAAGCAAATCGGCGACGGTGATCGACTTGCGGATGTCCTGGCGCCAGGAGGCAACCCAGTCGGGTTCCTTGCCGTTGCCAAATGCGTCGACCACCGGCGTGGTGAAGCTGAAATCGTTCTCGCCGGCCAGTTTGTAGCTGAGCATGCCCAGCACGGTTTTGGCCATCGACCACCCGTGCAGTGCGGTGTCCGGGCCGAACCCCGGCGCCGTCTGCAGCACCAGGGCGCGGCCTTTGTGGATCACGGCGACCGCCCGGGCATTGGCGGCCTGTGGGTCGCCCGCACCGACAAACGCCTGTTGCACCACCCGCTGCAGAGCGGCGCGGTCGACCCCGTCGTCCCATTGCGTCGGGGCCAGTGGGGCCTCTCCCTGTGGCCAGGGACGGCTGGTATCAACCAGTGGCCGTGTTGGCGCGCGCACCGGACCGTGCCCCAAGTCGAGCACACAGCCGCGATCCGGCAGCCACTGCGCCTGGCGTTCGAACAGACCGGCGAACCGCGCCTGCACGCGCTGGTCGTCCTCCTGGACCGACACGTCGATCAGGTGCAGCACCGGGCTGGCCGGCAAAACCTCTGCCTGCAGCAGGCCAGCCACCGGGCGATGGGCGACGAATGCGGCTGAACATATGCCTTTGGCGGCCATGCCGGCCGCGTTGCGTGGTATGCCCAGGGCTATCAGTGCACCCACGGCCAACAACAGCAGGGCAACCGCGCAAACGACGGTGATGCGCAAGGCGCGGCGGACGGATGGGCGGGCCATGGTGCAGGTGTGAAGCGGTGGAGTTGGTCACTCTACCCGATCAGGCATGGCCCCGCTTTGACGTCGTACCGGTTTGTCCGTCGTGGCGGTCCGCCCTAACCCACCACGATGCCTTTGTGGACAATAGCGCGATGACCTATCTTCCTCCACCCATGGCGACCACCCGCCATAACGATGCGGCGAGTGCCCTGGCGCAGGTACGCCGGATCTACGACAACGCCATGTCCCATTTGCGCAAGGCAATGCAGCGCTATGTGGCGGGTGAGGATCTGCCGGGCAAGGCCCGTGCCTGTTACCCGTTCGTGCGGGTGCAGACCCACACGGTGGCCCGCGCCACGGGTGACGACAACGCTCGGCTCAGCTACGGATTCGTCGCCGGGGCAGGGCGCTACGAAACCACACTGACGCGACCGGACCTGTTCGCCAACTATTACCTGGAGCAGTTCTCGCTGCTGCTGCGCAATCATGGGGTCGAAATCGAGGTCGGTACCAGCAACCAGCCGATTCCGGTGCATTTTTCGTTTGCCGAGCACGACCATATCGAGGGCAGCCTGAGCGTGCAGCGGCGCCAGTTGATGCGCGACGCGTTCGATCTGCCGGACCTGGCTGCAATGGATGACGGCATTCCCAATGGCACCTACGAACCGCGTGCCGGTGAACCACACCCGCTGGCTCTGTTCACCGCGCCGCGGGTCGACTATTCGCTGCACCGGTTGCGCCACTACACCGGCACCGCGCCGCAACATTTCCAGAACTTCGTGTTGTTCACGAATTACCAGTTCTACATCGACGAGTTCGTGCGCATGGGGCGTGCGGCGATGCAGGACAGCCACAGTGAATACACCGCGTTCGTCGAGCCCGGCAACATGGTCACGCGCCGGGTCGGCCTGCCGACCGAGGAAGGTGACGAATTTGGCGCCGAGCCACTGCGGCTGCCGCAGATGCCGGCTTACCACCTGCTGCGCCACGACGGCTTCGGCATCACGATGATCAATATCGGTATCGGCCCGGCCAATGCCAAGAACATCACCGACCATGTGGCCGTGTTGCGGCCGTATGCCTGGATCATGCTCGGACACTGCGCCGGCCTGCGCACCACGCAGCAACTCGGCGACTATGTGCTGGCACACGGGTATGTGCGAGAAGACCACGTGCTGGACGAGGAGCTGCCGCTGTGGGTGCCGGTCCCCGCGCTGGCCGAGATCCAGGTTGCGATCCAGACCGCGGTGGCCGACGTTACCCAGGTCAACGGCATCGAACTCAAACGCATCATGCGCACCGGCACCGTGGCCAGCACCGACAACCGCAACTGGGAACTGCTGCCCGACAACGGCCCGCAACGCCGCTTCAGCCAGAGCCGCGCAGTGGCGCTGGACATGGAAAGCGCCACCATCGCCGCCAACGGTTTCCGGTTCCGCGTGCCGTACGGCACCTTGCTGTGTGTCAGCGACAAACCCTTGCATGGCGAAATCAAGCTGCCGGGCATGGCCGACCATTTCTACCGCGAACGGGTCGATCAGCATCTGCGTATCGGCATCCGGACGATGGAGCTGCTGCGCGAACAGGGCATCCACCAGTTGCACAGTCGCAAGCTGCGCAGCTTCGCGGAGGTGGCTTTTCAGTGAGCGTGGCGCCGTAACGCGTAGCCGGGCACGCCCAGTATCAAGTCGGCGCGAGGCGAGTCGGCGCCGCAGCCCGGTGCGTGCCCGCTGAAGTAGCTGCCTTCGCGGGCGTCAGGCCGGTTGCATGGTGTCGGCACGTGCCTGCGTTGTGGCCGACACATCGATCGAAGTCAGTGCGGGAGTCGCACTTGCATCCGCCCTGATCATGTCGACCGCCTTCTCCGCAATCATGATCACTGGCGCGTTCGTGTTGCCGCTGGTCAGATTCGGCATGATCGATGCATCCACCACTCGCAGCCCCTGCAGACCGTGGACGCGCAGTTGGGCATCAACCACCGCGTCGGGGCCGTTGCCCATGCGGCAGGTCCCGATCGGATGGTATTCGGTGTCGGCATGGTCGCGGATGAATTGCTCGATCTCCATGTCGGTCTGCGCCCGCGCGGATGCGGCGAATTCCTTGTTGCCGTAACCGGACAGTGCGGGTTGCTTCAGGATGCCGCGCATGATGCGGAATCCGCGGATGATCCGATCCATGTCGTCCCGATCGGCCAGGAAATTGGGGTCGATCAGCGGTGCATCCGCCGGATTCTTGCTGGCCAGGCGGACACTGCCGCGGCTGCGGGGTCGTATTACGCAGACATGGCAGGAAAAGCCATGTCCCAGCGCCGTCTTGCGCCCGTGGTCGACCAGGATGCCGACAACAAAATGCAGTTGCAAGTCAGGCCGCGGCTCATCGGGGGCGCTCTTGATGAATCCGCCAGCTTCGGCGATGTTGCTGGTCAACATGCCGGTGCGGTGCCGGCGCCATTCGAAGATGCCCTTGATGGCATCGACCATACCGCTGAGCGAAACACCCATCAGGTCCCTGCCCTTGGGAGCCCGGGTGTTGATGACCACATTCGGATGGTCCTGCAGATTCTGGCCGACGCCGGGCAGGTCGTGCAGGGTTGCGATCCCGTTTTCGACGAGATGCGCATGCGGGCCGATGCCCGACAACATCAGGATCTGCGGCGACATCAAGGAACCCGCGCACAGCAGCACTTCGCGTGTGGCGCGCAGCTGCTTGAGCTGGCCTTTGTGCTGAAATTCGACGCCGACGGCGCGTTTCTTCTCCAGCAGGATGCGGGTCGTGAGTGCGCCGGTGAAAACCTGCAGGTTGGGGCGCGCGAGGTGGGGTGTCAGGTAGGCCTTCGCGGCGCTGAACCGTTCCCCGTTCTTGTGCGTGACCTGGTATGCGCCGACGCCTTCTTGCTGCGCGCCGTTGAAGTCCGGGTTGGCCTTGAGGCCCGCCTGAACGGCGGCCTGCACGAACAGATTGCCGAAGCGGTTGGGTGAGGTCAGGTCCTTTACATTGAGCGGCCCACCGGTGCCATGCCAAGCGTCAGCGCCACGTTCGTTGTTTTCTGCGCGTTTGAAATACGGTAACACCTCGTCGTAGGACCAGCCGGGGTTGCCTTGCGCAGCCCAGCCGTCGTAGTCTGCCGCTTGTCCGCGGATGTAGACCATCGCATTGATCGAACTCGAGCCGCCCAGTACCTTGCCTCGGGGCTGGTAGCCGCGGCGTCCGTTCAATCCGGGTTGCGGCACGGTCTCCAGGTACCAGTTCGCCTGGCGGGTCTTGGCCAGCAGAGCCAGGCCGGCCGGAACGTGGATCAGGATATTGGTGTCGGGGGGCCCGGCCTCGAGCAGCGCAACCGTTACGTTGGGGTCTTCGCTCAGGCGTCCCGCCAGCGTGCAGCCGGCCGATCCGCCGCCGATGATGATGTAGTCGAACATGGCAATCGTTCCTCGCGGTTCAGGATGCCCGCAGGCTCGCCAACCGATCCGTTGGCCAGCCGTCCAGGTGCTGGTGCATCCAATGCGGTAACCATAGTCCAAATCCCCGTTGGTTTTCTGGGGAGCCCTCTTTAATACGGCCCCCGATAACCCTGGTTCTATATCGAAATCAATTCAATTGCACTCAATTTAATTGCGAAATACATTCGGCCTGTTCCGTATCCCTCCAAACCAATCAGATCCGGGTGCTGCGCGGACGCCTGATGCGCTGAAAATACGGCCTGCCCGAGACGTTCTAACCGCCCCGACCGGGGCGTGTATCCGCAAGGAGCCACCATGGTCATCCAAGTCGACAAATTCATTTACCAGGCCCACGCCAAGACCGACCTGGCCCAGACCCGGCTCGTCTCCATGAACAATGTCTGACCCGTTGCAGCTGACTTTGCTGCTGCTGGCTGCATTCGGGGCTGGCACACTCAATGCGGTGGCCGGAGGGGGTAGTTTCCTGACTTTGCCGGCTCTGGTGTTTGTCGGCTTGCCGCCGGTCGTGGCCAATGCCACCGGCACGGTGGCGCTCCTGCCCGGATACATATCCGGTGCCTGGGGATTTCGTGAGGATCTGCAGGCGCCACCCGGGCTGACTTTGACACGGTTGGCCATTCTCAGCCTGGCCGGAGGTGCGGCCGGCGCGGTTTTGCTGCTGGTCACCGATGACCGCACGTTTCGTGTCCTCATCCCCTGGTTGTTGCTGGCGGCCACCGCGTTGTTCGCGGTCGGACCGGCGATCATGCGTCGTACCCGCACGCAGGCGGGTTCTGCGCCATCGACGAGCCGCGCGGGCATCGGCGTGCTGCTGGTCTCGGTGTACGGTGGTTATTTCAACGGCGGCCTGGGCATCTTGCTGCTGGCCTTGTTCGGCCTGCTCGGCCAGTCCAACCTGCATGCGGCCAATGGCAGCAAGAATGTCGTCTCCGCGCTGCTGACCGCGATTGCGGTGCTGGTGTATGCCGCCGGAGGACTGGTGGCATGGCCGCAGGCGCTGGTCATGGCGGTTGCCGCCACAGCGGGTGGTTATGTGGGTGCCCGCGTTGCACGCCGGCTGCCCCCGCCGCTGTTGCGCGCGGGGATCGTTGGCATCGGGCTGGTGATGGCGGCGATATTTTTCATCCGGGGCTGACGCCTTTTGAAGGGTGCGGCTCGTCGATCCGGGCCGTGCTGCGACTGTGAATCTGCCGTAGCCCGCGCATCACAGCAGCCATTCGATCGGCAACCATGACAGCAGCCGTACCATCGCACGTCTCCAGACCGAGGTCTGCGGTTCGTGGTGATACACCTGCGGTGGGCCGTCCGGCGACTGCAGGTCGCGCCAGACGATCCGACCCGCAGCGTCCAGTTGCAGCGTGTAACTTTGCTGCGGCAGCTGGTCGGCAAATGCGTCGGAGAGTCTCGACGCAAGGCGCGCACTATCGATCACCAGACCCGATTCGGTGTTGAGCGCCGCCGATCGGGGGTCGAGGTTGAAGGATCCGATGAAGACCCGACGGCGGTCGACGGCAAAGGTCTTGGCATGCAAGCTGGCACCTGAACTGCCGGTGAACTTGCGATCTGCGGGGGACGAACGTGGTGCATGCCGGTCCGGCTTCAATTCGAACAGCTGCACACCGCTGGCCAACAACGCGTGGCGGCGTTTGGCGTAGCCGGCGTGAACCGCCGGCACGTCCGTCGCTGCCAGCGAATTGGTGAGCACGCGCACGGACACGCTGCGTGTGCTCAGTCCGGCCAGCGTGGCGGTGCCACTGGCCGTCGGGACGAAGTAGGGCGAGACCAGCAGCAATTCCTGCTCTGGCGCGCCCAGCACCTGGGCCAGGCGGTGGGGCAGCAGTGCTTTCTTGCGCGCCCTCCCCAGGGCCTTGGCTGGGTCGTCGCTGACCAGGCGTACCTCGCACCACTCCAATTTCAGCTCCCCCGCGATCAGATGCCGGATAAAGGCAGACTCCGCCAGAGCGGCCAGGTAAGGCGCCGCGGCGGCATCGCCGCGCACGCGCGCTGCGTGCTCGGCCAATCGGTCCAACGCGTGCGGATCGGCCGCTGGCAACAAGGCTGCAAGTGGATAGGCTGAGGCGCTTGCCCAATAGAGGTCGAAATCCGCAGAGACCTGGGGCACGATCGCGCCGATCGCCAGCACGTCGAGGTCGACGAACGCCAGGTCCTGGCCGGCATCGAAATATTCGTCACCGATGTTGCGCCCACCCATGATGGTCACCTGGTTGTCGGCGGTGAACGATTTGTTGTGCATGCGGCGATTGAGCCGGCCGAAATCGGTCAGGTAACCGATCCAGCGCGCACTGCGTTGCATGAACGGGTTGAACAGCCGTACCTCCAGATTGGGATGGCTGTCCAGGGCCGCGAGAGTCGTGTCCAGTCCACTGGTGTTGTTGTCGTCCAGTAGCAGTCGCACGCGCACACCGCGATCGGCGGCCTCCTTGAGCGCCTGCAACATCAAGGTCCCGGTGAGGTCGGCGTGCCAGATGTAGTACTGCACGTCCAGGCTGCGTTCGGCTGCCTGCGCCAGCAGCACCCGCGCAGCAAAGGCCTCGCGGCCCTCAGACAGTGCCAATACGCCCGATTGCCCGACGTGGGCCTTTGACGCAGGTTCGCTGGCGTGACCCAATGGTGTTGCTGCGGTGTCGTAGAACGCGTGGCTTTCGCTGCGGCCATCGAGTGTCGGCAGGGCACTGCAACCTGACAACATCGCAATCAGCGTCAGAACCCGAAAGCTGTGCGGCAATGACCATCGGCCGGATACGAGACGCAGCGGTGTTCTGGACATGGGGCGATAGGTAAATGCAGTGGCAGGAACGGCACAGCATAACGGAGCGCGCTGGCTCCTTGCGTGATGGCGTCCTTCACGCGTAGCTGCGGGTTCCGTGCGGGCGTGGATGGTTTCTTCTGTTTGCACTGTATCCATCGGGACTGTCACAGTCACAATCCTGTTTGTTGTCAACTGCCGGATTTGCCGGATCGAAGGAAAAATGCATGCGCAAGGCGCTCGATGCCAAAGCCGTAGGGACCATGTTGCTGTTGTGCCTCATCTGGGCCATGCAGCAGATCGTGCTCAAGGCGACTGCGGCTGATTTCACGCCGATCTTCCAGCTTGGCCTGCGCTCGGGGGGCGCCGCGCTGCTGGTCGTGTTGTTGATGGCCTGGCGCGGTGAACGCATGGCGTTGCGCGACGGCACCCTGCCCGCAGGGTTGCTCGTGGGCCTGCTGTTTGGCCTTGAATTCCTGGTGGTCGGTGAAGGCTTGCGCCACACCAGCGCAGCGCACATGGTGGTCTTTCTCTACACCGCGCCGATCTTTGCGGCCCTGGGTCTGCATCTGCGTCTGCCGGCGGAACGTCTGGTGCCGCTGCAGTGGTTCGGCATCACACTGGCGTTTGCTGGCATCGCCTATGCGTTTTTGGGGCCTGGCCCGCAGACTGCGCCAGCGGCTTTGACCGGCATGGTGTGGGGCGATTTCCTGGGGCTTGTGGGCGGCATTTTGTGGGGGTCCACGACCGTAGCTGTGCGTTGTTCCCGACTGTCCGGGGCACCTGCCACACAGACTTTGCTCTACCAATTGTCGGGTGGATTCGTATTGTTGATAACTGTGGCCATGGCCAGCGGCCAGACGCATTTCAATCCGATACCTGCGGTATGGGCCAGCCTGTTGTTCCAGATCGTTGTGGTGTCGTTCATCAGCTTCTTGTTGTGGTTTGGGCTGCTGCGTCGTTACCTGGCGTCGCGTCTGGGCGCATTTTCATTTCTGACCCCCTTGCTGGGTGTCGTGTTCGGCGCGGTGTTGCTCAACGAGGTGATCGAGTTGCGTTTTGTGCTGGGTGCGGTGCCGGTGCTGGTGGGCGTCGTGCTGGTCAATGCCCATCAATCGGTGACCCAGGGGCTGCGCCGCATCACCGGGCGCAGGCATGGCGCGGATCGCGTCCGTCGCGTGTGATTCGTTACTCTGCGGTGGCGTGATTGCCGATGAACCAGCTACCCAGCCAGCAGAGAAATGACAGTATCGCCAGTCGCACCATCCACCAGCCAGCATTGGTTTGCGCATCCACCAGATAACTGTTGCACACCCGTACGGGTGCCACGATATACAGCCAGCCGAGCACGGCCAGCATGCTCATCAGGTTGGTCAGGACAAACCCGTGTCCGATCAAGGTCAGTCGTCCCCATGCCAGCGCCAGGGGCAAACCGACCAGCAACGGCAGGCTGAGGAACTTGGCCGCTTCCATGGCCGGGCCAGCCAGCGCGGCGTCCATGGCGCGCGGCAGCATCCAGTAACCCGAGGCAATCAGCGCCAGCGTCGTCAACGGCACTGGGCCACCGACGCCGGCAAGCAGCCAGTCCCGCCAGCGTGGTGCAAGCAATTGCCCTGCGCCCACTCCGATCGCTACCAGCAGTGGCATCTGTATCAACAAGTGGGCGCTCATATTGGCTTCAAGGCCCTTTCGCGCCGCAGGCGTGGCCAGCAGCAGATAAAACAGGCCCAAGGCAACGCAGCGCGGGAGACGGCGCTTTAACAGGCTGTTCATTGCAGGGCGAGCAACTGCTCGACAAATGGATCGGGTGCATCAAAGTCGCTGATCCATCGCAGCATTCCATCGCGATCGAGCAAATGAATGGCGGCGTTGTGTTCGAAGCCACCCATGCCATCGTCAATGACAACAATACCGAAAGCCGTCAGCAGCGCGGCCAGTTCTGACGGGTCTTTCACCCGTGCAATTCGCCAGCTGGTCCCGTCAGCGCCAAATCGGTCAGCGTACGCCTTCAGGTTGGGTGGATCGTCGTGCTGCGGATCAAAACTGATGCTCAACAGGGAAAACGTGCGCCCCAGCATCGACGCTGGAATCTGATCGCGAATCTGCTTGAACACCATCCCCTGAACGCGGCAGATCGTCTGGCACCGGGTATAGATGAATTCGACGGCCAGCAACTGACCTTGATAAGCCTGCAGCTTGAACAGGTGTCCGTCCTGATCTTCCAGTGTTACCGATGGCAGCGGTCGGGGAGAACGCAATATTTCCCCCCGCCGCGCGGTTTCAGCAGTCCATGCGGTGAAACCATCCGTGCCGTACCAAAAAACGCCGATCCCCAGCAGGAGGATCAGTGTTGTGATGATGAAGGCACGTTGGCGTGGTTGCACTGGAGACTACTCTTCGCCTGCGGACTGCGGGGCCAAGCGCCTTGGGAGCGGCCCGGCGGCGTTCACATGAGCACCTACGCCCTGCGGGCTGCGGTGCGAACGCCTTGGGAGCGGCCCGGCGGCGTTCACATGAGCACCTACGCCCTGCGGGCTGCGGCGCGAACGCCTTGGGAACGGCCCGGCGGCGTTCAAGCCGCCGCTGCGCGCGCCGTTGACGCTCGTTGCCGGTCACGGCCGGCCAGGCCCAGGCGGCTGAAGAACGTGAAGATGAACACCAGAACCGCCGCAATCACCACCGTGGCGAATACCGAGGCGATACGGTCATAAGCGATCCATTCCGGCAGGTGGCCCGCATAACGTCGTGCCACGCTCTCCTTGCCGCCGTAAAGAAAACTCAGCACAAAACCCGCGGAGCCGATCGTATATCCCCAGAAGGCCAGGCGGCTCAACCAGCCATCCTGGGCATTCTGGTCGGGTTTACCAAGGTAATACATGAAACCGAACAACATCGCGATCATGCCCAGCAACAAATAGGTATGAAAATGCCCCGGCACCCACAAGGTGTTATGCATAAGGTAGTTGACGCTGATGGTTCCATCGATGAAGGCCGGCATCACGCCAGCGGCCCAACCCAGCAGCGACAGAAACAGCAATCGGGTGGTCATGTCCCATCGAATACCGGACCGATAAACGATCATCAGGCCACCATAACCGGTCACGATCAGGATGGGGAAGGTATTGAGATAACCGATGATATGGCCCATTATCAGAAACCATTCCGGGAAAGCAAAATCCATCAGCAAATGGTGCGGAAAGATGAACAGAACCATGATGGTGGATGCGGTCCACGAGGCGAGAAACACCCGATTGGACTTCCAGGGCCGCTGGGTATAGCGCGGCAGTATTTCATACACTGCGATCACCGCCATGTAGATGGTGGCATTGATGAAGACGTGGCCAAAAAAGTAGATCAAACCCTTGGCTAACAGGGCATCGATCCCAAAACTCGGCACGTAAAGGTTGATCAGCATCATGACCAGGATACTGGCGCCACCCACCAGCCCGGCGATATTGACAATCGTCACCATGGTGCTGGCGACAACGGTAGGCGGCGGCGCATTGCCGTCGTCCTTGCCAAACAGTTGAGGCCAACCGAGTGCGCGGGCAAAACTGCCATAACGAACAATCACTGCGCGGCCGATATCCAGATGCAGCAACAGGAAGCCGACGCCGATGATCAACAAACCCCCCATGAACGCAGCAGCAGCTTCCCGGCTCCACATACCCATCGAATTCGACGGCAAAGGATAAAGAAATGTCCAGCCGCCATGAAAGTTGCCGATCAGGACTCCTCCCAGAATCATCACCACGCCAACCAGGAACAACAGGAGGTTGAGTACGAAAATCGTTGTGGAGAGCACCACATACTGGCGCAGGAAGTGCCACATGATGGCGGCCCCGGCGATGGCAGCGATACCCACCATTCCTGCGCCGTGCAATGTCATCAGCTCATAGAACCAGAGCGGCCCCATCTCGATGTATTGCGCCTGTTCCAGGCGCAACAACAAGCCAAACACCATCATCAACAACAACACTGCGGCCGATACCACCAGATAGGCCAGCACACTGGTTTTGGCGCCCTGATCCGGCACGGGAGTATAGGTATAACTTGCCATGATGATTTTGCTCCCTTATTGCGCTTCAACAGTGAATTCCGACACCATGTTGTGGTGGGCCAGACCACAATATTCCAGACACATTATTTTGTATACCCCCGGTATGGTGAAGGTATGGCGCAAGGTATTCGTATAACCCGGCATGGCCTGAGTCTGGCCGATCAGGATCATGTCGGGGCCGTAAATGCCAAAACCATGATTCACGTCGGTACTGGTGACTTGAAATTCCACCGGCTGATTCAGTTGCACCCGGTTCTCGCTCAGCTCCCAGCTCCACATCTGGCCGGTTGCCCGGATTATCTGAGGAGCTACGTTATTGGAGGTCTTGGTTGCGCTGTAAGGCAGGTCACGCAAGGTCAATAACATTGCTGACCCGAATACCACCGCCAGTATCAGGAACAGCCCGGTCCGAAGGCGATATGCGCGCTTTTGGAGGGGCGCATAGCTTTCTTGGCGCGGACCGGAGTTGATTGCGACGAATAAAAATCCGATCGTCACCAATCCCATCAGCACCAGGGAGATATTCCAGACAAACTGTTGCGTCATACTTGGTCCTTTCCACGCACTTGCGTGCGATAGGGCTACGTGGCCCAGGTGGCCTTTGATCCGGAGGAAAATCGATGCACTCAACCGCTCGCTTCAGGCTTTTACCACGTCTTACCCGGTAAACGACGCCCTTTACGACCAACGAAATGCTTCTGACGCGCTGGCATGCTGCAGTTTCGCTCAATTGGCGCGCGTTTGATCATATGCGCGGCTCAAGGCAATTAATTGATCTATCTCTGATTGCAGCGAAAAATCCACAGCGCGTGGAGTGCTGCCACGCAACCCGCGATCCATGCGAACCGCGGTTTGGTCTTGTGCTGTCGCGGCCATTTCAGGCCCAGCGGTCAGCGTGTCCTGAGTCCGGCGTGGGCGCTGATCCATTCCTGGGCACACATGGCGCCCCAGAACGAAATCTCGTTGGCTATCGAGGCGACTGCGCACAACTCCACAAACTTGTTGACCTTGCCACTGCCGTAACAACCCATCAGTTCCAGACATTCGCGCTGCGTCGGCAGTCCGGTTCCGCCACCCACGGTGCCGGCATTCACATTGGGAATATGTACATCCCAGTGCAAGACGCCGTTTGCCACGTCGTAGTCGAGGATGTTCTGCGCTGAATTGCTTTCCGGCAGCGTGGCCACGTCTTGTCCGGCGGCGAGGAACATGGCCGCAAGGGTATTGGCCAGGCTCAGATGGGAGTTGCTGTTGCCCGCCCACTGTGCGAAATTGGAATAGCTCTGGTGCAACCGCGGCAGATCGGCGATGTCGGCGCGGGTGATGCGGCGCATCACCTCGGCTGGAATGCTGATGCTCGCGGTGACCCCTTTGCCACGTCCGAGCAGGGCATTGGCGCTGCAAGGCACCTTTTCACCGCTCAGGCCGCCGCCCATGCGAAATCGGTGGATGGTCGGAAAGCGCTCCAACAGGGCCTCAACGCCTTGCTGTGATGCGATGCTGACCATGTTCTGGCCAGATGCGTCGCCCGGGTCCATGGTCATGCGTACACAGACCATGCGTCCCATTTGCCAGCAGTGGATGTCCATCAGCTTGCCGTGGCGGGTGGTCGACTCCATGATGGGCGCCAGCCAGGACCAATCGCCATTGACTGACTGCGTGAATGCGAAAGCGTCGTCGATCGTATGGAATTCGAACACCGGCGCCCGTTGGATGCCGCCATTACGCACCACCCGCACCTTGACACCGCCGCAGGCATTGATGACCTTCATGCCGCGCGTCGTCGAAGCGACCAGCGTGCCTTCAGTGGTGGCCATGGGTATGTGAAAGCTGCCCTGGGCGTGTTCCCCCAATACAGTCACCGGACCGGCCAACCCGATCGGGATGCGCGCTGTGCCGATGTAGTTCTCGATGTTGGCGGCGACCCGCTCGGCATAAAGGTCCTTGTCCTGTTGCAGTGCGTAGTTGCCGCTCTGCAGCATGGCGGGCGTGGCGTGTCGGCTGTCGGATGGATTGGCCATGGGCACCTCGGACTCGATCGGGCATGATAGTCTGCGTCGCCGCTGACGCCAGGGTGACTCGGCGGGGACGCGACCGTGTGGCGGCGCTTGCCATTTGGCGCTGAGTGGTCAAGACTCAGGCGTACGCTGGCCGCAGGCGGGCATCGGCGGGCATTCTTTCATCGCCCACGCAATGGTCCGCGTACCGGCCACCGCAACAAGATTTTCAACGAGGCGAACATGATCTTGACCAAGCCAGAGCTGATTGAAACGTTCACGTCCCGCGGCTGGTGGGGTACGTCGACCATCGATGATCTGTTTTGCAAGTGGGTGGCCGAACTTGGGGACACGGAGGCGGTGATCGATCCGATCAATCGGGAAGTGGTGTGTGGGGGTGCGCCGCGCCGCCTGAGTTGGAATGCGCTGGCTACAGAGGTGGGTCGCCTGGCTGGCGTCCTGTACGGACTGGGACTGCGCAAGGACGATGCCGTGCTAGTACAACTGCCCAACTCGGTCGAGCAATACATCAGCTATCTGGCCTGTGCACGGCTGGGCATCATTGTTTCGCCAGTGCCGGCCCAGTACCGGGAGCATGAGCTCCTGTACGTGGTGAATCAGGCACAGGCCAAGGCAGCGATCTGCACGGCCCGCATCGGCAAGTTCGAACACGCCCGGATGATGCTGGGCTTGCAGAACCAGTGCGAGGTCCTGCAACACGTGCTGTGTTTCGGTGAGGCGGTTCCCGATGGCGCCATTGCACTGGACCATGCCATGGCGCAAACGGCGGACACCGCCGCCGCGCAAGCCTATGCACGTTCGGCCGGCATCACCGCCAACGATGTTTTTTCGCTGACCTGGACGTCGGGCACCGAATCCAATCCCAAAGGTGTGCCGCGCAGTGCCAACGACTGGCGGATCGCCGGGCAGTCGGTGGTGGATGCGCCCCGGCTCAAGGCCGGTCAACGTTCGCTCAACCCGTTTCCGATGGTCAACCATGCGGGGATTTCCAGTGCCTTCATGGCCTGGCTCGAGGCCGGATTGACGATCGTTCAGCACCATCCGTTCGACCTCAAGGTGTTCCTGGAGCAGATCCGCAGCGAGGTCATCGAATACACGGTGGCGCCGCCGGCCATCCTGAACATGCTGTTGCAGCAGCCCCAACTGCTCGAGGGTATCCGCTTCGACAAGCTGCGCAGCATCGGTTCGGGTGCGGCGCCGTTGTCGGAGTGGATGATCAGCGAGTTCGACGAGCGTTATGGTGTGAAGGTGCACAATTTTTTCGGTTCCAGCGAAGGCATGTGTATTCCAGGCACTGACCGTGACATCCCGGAACCCGCTTTGCGCGCGGCGTATTTTCCACGTATGGGAGTGGCCGGCTTCGAGTGGGATGCGCATTGCAGCGACAAGATCCAGACCCGCCTGGTAGATCCGCTGACCGAGCAGGAGATCACCGTACCCGGTGTGCCGGGCGAGATGCGGATCAAGGGTCCCACCGTCATCAGCCAGTACTGGCAGGCCCCCGAACTGACGGCAAAATCGTTTGACGCGCAAGGCTATTACAAGACTGGCGACACTTTCGAGATCGCTGGCGAACGTAACCAGTTCTACAAGTATGCGGGTCGCTCCAAGGATCTGGTGATCCGTGGCGGCATGAACATTTCGCCCGACGAGATCGAGTCGCTGCTGCAAGGCCACCCCAAGGTGCGCGAGGTGTCGGTCGTCGGTTGGCCCGACGCGCGGTTGGGTGAACTGGTCTGCGTATGCGTGGCTCCCAAGCCGGGTGAGACGGTCACATTGGCGGAGCTGGTGGCGTATCTGCGCGATGAAAAACGCGTGGCGTCCTTCAAGTTGCCCGAGCGCATCTTGCTGGTCGACGAATTGCCGCGCAATCCGGTTGGAAAGGTGCTCAAGCGCAACCTGCGCGAACAGATCCAGACCCTGGCAGACGCCGCAAATAAACAAGGCTGACCACGTGGACCATCTGACTGCCATCGATGCGGGATTCCTGCAAATGGAAACCTCGCAGACACCGATGCATCTGGCATCGGTGCATATGCTCCGGCTGCCGCAAGACTTTCAAGGCGATTTTCCCGAGGTATTGAAGCGCCACATCATGAGCCGCCTGCACGTGGCGCCGTTGCTCACGCGCAAGCTGGTCACGATGCCGCTCGATCTGGCCAATCCGGTGTGGGTGCATGACGATGCGATCGACATCGATTACCACGTGCGACGCCTGTCGCTGCCCTCGCCGGGAAACCATGCGCAACTGATGGCCGTGGTCGGTCGGCTGCATTCGATCATCATGGACCGCAGTCGGCCCTTGTGGGAAATCGCGTTGATCGAGGGCGTGCAGGGGGGCGGATACGCGATGTACCTGAAATTGCACCATGCCGGCCTCGATGGCGTGGCCGGCCAACGGCTGGTGGAGGCGCTGTACGACGTGACCTCCACGCCACGCGCCGTCGAGCCACCAAAGGGCAAGCCGCGTGCAGCCTCCACCAGCACCGGGGCCTTGTTTGTTGCCAGCCTGGTCAATGCCGCGACACAGAGCGTCCGGTTATTGCGGAACCTGCCGGGTACCACACGCATGGTGCTGGGCATGGTGCAGGGCATGCGCACGGCAACCGGTGAGAAGCGTCCGCCGCCGAAGAAGACGCGCTGGTTTTCGTTCGGGCCGCCGCGCGTGAGTTTCAACACCACGGTCACGAACCAGCGCCTGTTCGCGGGTTGCAGCATGTCGATCGCCGACATGAAGGTGATCACCCAGGCGCGCCAATGCACGCTGAACGATGTCGTGATGGCGGTTGCTGCGGGCGCCTTGCGGCGTTACCTGCTGCGCCGGGGGGATCTGCCCGATCGCGCCTTGCTGGCCTTGATGCCGATCTCGGTGCGCCAACCGGGCGATATGGAAATGAGCAACCGCGTCAGTGCGGCGCGTTGCGATCTGCATACTGATATCGAGGATCCGATCAAGCGGTTGACGGCGATTTGCGGGTCGACCGCCGACATCAAGCGCAACCTGGAGAACACCCGCAAGGGCATGCCGACCGACTTTCCGTCCATCGGCGTGCCGTGGTTGTTGCCGGCGATGGTCGCACTGGTGGGCAAGTTGCACCTGGCCGATCGGCTGCCGCCGATTGCCAACGTGGTGGTCTCCAACGTGGCGCTGTCACCCAGAGCGCTATATATCGCCGGCGCAGAGCTGATCAGCTATTGGCCCGTGCTCATCCTGATGCACGGCATGGGCCTGGGTCTGGCCACACATTCCTATGCCGGGTCGATGGAATGGGGCGTGCTCGGATGCCGACAGTCGATGCCGGACATCGATGACTTTGCGGACGATCTGCTGGCCAGTTTTGCCGAGTTGCTCGCCGCTACGGTGACCGATGCAGCCTCGCGGCCCGCCCTTGCAAAACCCGCCCGTAAAGCGACAACGGGCAAGACGCCTGCGGCCAAGGCCGGCACGCGTAAAGCCCGGCCTGCAAAGGTCGAGGTCAAAGCCACGGCCGATGTCGATCGCGACGCTTCAGTCGTGTCCGCCGTCGCGAAGCCGGGGGCGGCAACGACTGCGAAAAAAGCTGCCAGCATCCGGACGCGAAAACCGGTCGGTGCTGTCGCCGCCAGCCGTCGCGCGGGTCGTGTAAAAATGACCGCCAAGACCGCCAAGACCGCCAAGACCGCCAAGACCGCCACCGCCACCGCCACCGCCACCGCCACCGCCAAGCCCAGGGTGTCTCGATCCCGCGCAACCACCTCCTGACCTGATGGTGAACATATTTCTGGGCCTGGCCCTGTTTCTGCTGATCCTGAACCTGCTCGCGTGGGGCAGTGCGACGCTTTGGTTCAAAGGCCAGAACCTGACACAGTTCGATCGCCCCGTCGGCGATCGGTTTTCCTCTGGCGAGAACGCCAGTTCCGAGGTGCAAGCGGCGGTCGCCTCGTTTTCCGGCGTCAAGCCGATATTGAAGAATGTGTCGCTGCGCCGCCGGGTTCCGGCATTGCGGGTGTACATGGACGGTTTGTTCGCGAACCGCGATTTCGCCGGCTTTACGTTTGTGCCGGCCCACTGTGATGCCGTACCAGGTGAATGGGTGCTGGCGCCGGGCTGCGACGTGAGTCGGCGCACACTTTATATCCACGGCGGCGCGTTCACCATGGGTAGCCCGCGCAGCCATCGCACGCTGACGACCCGGTTTGCCGCCATGACGGGTGGTGCGGTGCTGGCGGTGGACTATCGATTGATGCCGGAGCACAAGCGCCGCGCTGGCATCCAGGATTGCCGCACCGCTTACCGCTGGATGCTCGACAACGGGCCGGACGGACCGGCGCCAGCGCAGACCGTGTTTGTTGCTGGTGACTCGGCCGGTGGCAACCTGACCCTGGCCCTGATTGCCTGGGCGCGCGATCAAGGCCTGCGGGTGCCCGACGCCGGTGTGGCCTTATCTCCGCTGACCGACTCCACCTACGCCAGTCCCAGTTTCATTTCCAATCTGGCCAGTGATGCCTTGCTCGGACCCCTTTTCGGCGCCATAACCAAGGTGCCGCGGTATCTCCTGCTCTGGGGGAGCCTGTTCCAGAACCGCATCAATCCGCGCAATCCGGTGGTGTCACCGGTGTATGGTGACCTGGCCGGTTTGCCACCGATCCTGGTGCAGGTTGGCGCGCAGGAGATGTTGCGCGACGATGCCAGGCGGTATGTGAATCGTGCGCAGGCGGCGGGGTCCCCAGTCCGGTTGCAGACCTGGGATCATGTGATGCACGTCTGGCAGATATTCAATCCGGAGCTCACCGAGGCGCGCGACGCCCTTGATCAAATCGACCGTTTCCTTGCCGGCGTTTCCATCCAGACAAGCTCCTCATCCAACCCGCTGGATTGAACATCCCGAACCCTCGTACGCATCACCATGGTCAGTTGGCAAGCTTCCACCTCCAATATCTTCCACCGCTTCATGGTCAAGCCCTTGACCGACCGTGGTATCTCGGTTGCCAAGATGCGCGCCGGCGTGGCAGCCATGGAGTCCTTGTATACCGAATATCCTGCCGGATTCACCTACACCCACGAGGAGCCATTGCCCCACTGTGATGCAGAGTGGATACGCCAGATCGATGTGCAGACCGACCGGATGTTGCTGCATTTCCCGGGTGGGGCGTATTTCATGCGGATGCCCCGCATGGAGCGCGCCATGGCAACGGGTATCTGCCGCGCCGCCAATGCGCAGGCCCGGATGGTGCACTATCGGCTGGCACCGGAGCATCCGTTTCCCGCCGGCCATGACGATTGTGTCCTCGCGTATCGCCAATTGCTGGATCTGGGTATTGCCCCCGACCGGATCGTCTTGTCGGGTATCTCCGCCGGAGGCGGCATGGTGCTCGGTGTCCTGATGGCCTTGCGTGACGCGGGTCTGCCGATGCCTGCCGGGGGCATTGCGTTGTCGCCGGTGGCTGATCTGGTCGCCTTGACCGAGCGTACCGGGTCGAGCGCGTCCAACGCCAGGCGCGATGCGGTCATTGCGGTGGGCAGCAGCGAGAACATGTGCGAGATGTATGTGGGTTCTTCACCAGAACGGCGCTCGCATCCCTACGTGTCGCCGGCACTGGGCGATTTCACCGGCTTGCCGCCGCTGTATTTCCAGGTCGGCAGCACCGAGATCCTGCTGGACCAGAGCACGCGCTGCGGCGAAAAGGCGCGCGCAACCGGCGTCAAAGCCGATGTGGAGGTATGGCCGGACATGCCGCACGGCTGGCAAGGCATGTCGTATCTGCCCGAGTCCGGACGTGCGATCGAACGGATTGGCGATTTCTTCCGCGAATGTTGTCCATGACATCACGCACCGACTGCCGGGCCGTGGCTTGGCCCGGGCCGATGCAACAATGTATCAGGCATTGACAACCGAGGGCTCCAGATGACTGCCAGCAAAATCAAGCCGACAGCCAAGGAAACGTTCATGCGCGCGTTGCGTCTGGACCATTCCCGCCTGTCCAGGGTGTTCCGCGAAATCGACCTGCAGCAGGCGGTCTTGCAATCCAACGCGCAAGAGGCGCGCGCGGTGCTGATGGAGGCCATGGACTATCTGCTGCGTTACCAGGATGATTTCCACCATGCCCGCGAGGATCAGTTGTTTGAACGTATCGCCCAGCGCCTGCCACGATTCAAGAAAGACATGCGCACGCTGATGCATGAACATGCCAAGGGCCAATTGCACGATGCGCAGATTGCCGCTGACCTGGCCCGCTGCAGCGTGCCCGCGCTGGAAGGCCCGCAGGGGCGGGTGCTCGCGCGACGGTTGCGTGAACACGTGGCACACGCCCGCGCGCACATTCGTCGCGAGGAGGAGGTGTTCTACGCGCATGCGGAGGACGAACTGGCGCCAGCCGACTGGGCCGATCTGATGCGCCTGGCGTCGATGGATGACCCGTTGGCAGTGCCCGAGCAGATGCGCAAGACTTATCCCTTGCTGGCCAATCGCCTGGCGATGGCGGTCATCGAAGTCACCGGCCACGGCGACAAGCCCGCGCATGCGACCAGTCCCGCTGCACGGCGTCTGCGTGACGCCGCACGTGCATCGTTCGAGCAGGCGGTCGAAGCCAGTGGCAAGCTGACAATGGATGCCATCGATCTGGCACGCACCAATGCGTTATCGATACGGCAGGCGCGCACACCGCTGGACCTGTTGCTGGCAGGTCAGCAGATTGGCCTGCGCAATGGCCGTTTCGCGGTGCGTTGCATGTTCGGCCCGCACCGATGGCTGGCCGAACTGCTTGCAGACGCGTATCGGCGGTCTGGCACAACTGTCATCGTGGTTACGCGTGGCGCGCTGGTGAAAGCTGTGGACGGGCGTGTACCACCTGTGTGGGTAGCAGCGATGCCTGGCAGTGGCTGCACACCATGCGACCGGTCACGGTTTTCCCACACCGGGCGTGAATCCATCCAATCGTGTCGGGGCTTTGCTGGTCCTGACCGCCCCATGTCGACAACGTCAGTATGTAGGCGAACAAATCCTGCCCCGCTTTGTCGAGCCCGTAGATCGAGCGCCGTCCGTCGGCGGGGTCCTGCCAGTTGGTGAGCACTTCGAGCGCGCACAGGCGCTGCAAGCGGCGCGCGAGCACCGCGCTGCTGATCTGCAGCATCACCATCAGCTGTTCGTAACGGCTGGCGCCCAGCATCAGCGCGGTGACGATCAGTACCGACCACCGGTCGTCGATCACGGCCAGGATATCGCGGTCAGCCGTCTCGCCCTCCTTGGCCGGGCTGCGCCAGCGGCGGTTGCGCGCAGCGCGTTCCTGCCGTTGCAGATCATGGCGCACATGCAGGGGCTCGACACGATGCAACCCCAGCGGCTGTGCACAGTGTTCGCATACCAGCACCGGTCGGAATCCATGGTTGCAGACCGCATGCACCAGTCGGGTCGGGATCTGGTCGTGGACAACGCCCCAGTGCCGATCCCAGGACCAACTGGCCAGCACGTTGCCGTGCAGACTCTTGCCGCGGGGTGTCAGCCGGTATTCCTGCCGTGCACCGTGCGGCTCCCGGCTCTGCTTGGCCAGCAGGCCGATCCGTACCAGGTAGGCCAAGCGCAGGCTGAGGGTCTGGCGCGGTGCCGACACTTGTTGCTGGAAGGCTTCGAACTGGCGCGTGCCCATGAACGCCGCGCGCAGGATCATGTTGCACCAGGGGTCGGTGATCAGGTCCACCGCATGGGCCAGGTGGCTGGCGCGCAGCGCCTGGCCCAGGTAGTCGGTATCAGACTGCGTCGGGAGAGGGGCAACCGCGCGCTGCACAATTACATTCCTGGGGCTAAAGATGCGCCTGAGTGGCCGGCGTCATCGCAGGCCGATGCGGCCAACCGGTTGCGCCGGTCATTCGATCATTGGGTGTAGACACCACCATCCACGATCAAGGTTTCGCCGTTGACATAACGCGATGCATCACCGAGCAAGAACAGGAGGGGACCGACCATGTCTTCGGCCACCGCCACCCGACCCAACGGCACGCGCGCGCCATGCCCTTGGTCAAAGCGATGATCCCCGCCTTGCAGGCGCCGTAGCGATACGCACCCATGACTTCATGAATCCGATCAGGTTGCAAAACCCGTCGATGCTGGACCACTGAGCGCGTATCGCCGCAAAAGCGTCTCGCACGCTGGTGGCATCACTGCCGTCCATGGCGATTGCCAGCACCCCCTCGGGCGGCGGATACTGGCGCAACGTGCTGGGCTGGTCGAGCACGACCACCTGAACACCGGTGTTACACAGAGCGCGCACCAGCGCCCGCTCCATGCCACCGCAGCCGCCGGCGACGACCCCACCCGTGCGCCGGGCCGTGGCCCGAGCCGTGACGGGTCCAGCGGCGCCAGCGCTATCTCGCGTGCGCCAGGGTCGAATGGCTTCGATTCGGGCGGTCGTGACGCGCGTGCGGCGATGTTCACGGGATGATGTTGCTGATCGTCACCCATTTGCCTTTCTGCACCTGGTCGATCTCGACACTCTCGGGAGAGATGTGGTTCTTCACGAAATGGACTGGCGCGAGCATCACCATGCCCTTGTCGTCGTAAGTGATGGACTGCAGAGCCTTGGCCACTTTCTCGACGGTCAGGTCCTTGCCGGCAGCCTCGACAGCTTTGAGGAACCAGTCGGTGTTGTCATAAGCCAGCACCGCGTTTTCGTCAGGTTCCATATCGCCGAAGCGCTTCTTGAATCTTTCCTTCCAGGCCTGTACCGAAGGGCGGTCGGTGCCAACCTTCCAGGGTCCGACGCCATAGAGACCTTCAACCGTGTCCTTGCCAAGCGCGAGCACAACGCCGGTGCGCCCCGGAGTGCCGGTTACAACCACCACGTCGGTCCAGCCGAGCTTTTTGACTTCGGACATGATGCCGATGGTCTCGCGGGTCAGTGATGCCGCGACGATCATGTCGGCCCCAGCAGCCTTCATGCGCGCGACCTGCGACGAGAAGTCGATGTCTCCCACCTTGTAGGCGGCCTCGGCCACCAAAGTCAGGTTGTTGTCCTTGAGGGCGGCCTTGACGCCTCCGGACATCAGATCGCCCAAAGGGCCTTCCTGATAGATGTAACCGATCTTTTTGGCACTGAACTTCTTGACCATCCAGTCCACGCCCTTGTGCATCACGACGTCGTAGTTCTGCGTGGTCGTGAACAACAGTGGGCTGTTGCCGGAGACTTTCTGGATGATCGCGGATGCGCCCCATGGAGCGAAATACAAGACGCCGGCATCGACGGCTTTTTTCACCGCGGCCGCGTTGGCGCCGGAACCGAACGGATTGATGATGGCAAACACATCATCGCTGCGCAGCAGCTTTTCCGTGACGCGCACTGCCAACTGGGGCTGACCTGCGTTGTCTTCCACCACCAGGCGGATCTTGCGGCCGTTGATACCACCGGCTTCGTTCACCTCGTCGATGCGCATTTGCATGCCGTTGCGGATGTCCGGCATGCCCGCTGCCACCGGTCCGGAGAGGTCCAGGTGGGTGCCGAGCACGATTTCCTTGTCGCTGACGCCGCGCGCTTGCGTGCCAGCGGCCATTGCCAGACCGAGCAATGCTGCAGTCCCCAATTTCAATAGTCGGTTTTTCATCATGGTTTCCTTTCGAACTTAACTACACACAAAACTACACACAGAAATGGTTGGAACAGGGTGGTCTGGACCGGGCGCCACCCAAACCTTCGCCCCGGTCGTCGCTGGAGGAACCCGCACGGGTCCTGACGAGCCTCAACTGACATACATTGATTCGATCAACTCGGCATATTTGCGCGCGACGACCTTGCGTTTGAGTTTCATGGTTGGCGTGAGCTCTTCGTCTTCCGCGCCCAGTAACTGCGCGATGATGCGAAAGCTCTTGATCTGTTCGACCCGCGCGAGCCGGGCGTTGACCTGTTCGATCTCGGCGCCGATCAGATTGACCACATCGGGCGCACGCGTCATGCTGGCGAAATCGGTGTAGACCAGTTGGCGATCCAGCGCGAACTTGGCCACCGTGTCCTGGTCGAGCATGATCAGGCAAGTCAGGTAGTGGCGTCCTTCGCCGATGACGACGGCATCTGACACGTATTGGCTGAACTTGATGTGGCTCTCGATGTTGCTTGGCGTGATGTTCTTGCCGCCCGAGGTGATGATGATGTCCTTGAGGCGGTCCTTGATGTGCAGATAACCATCGACATCGATTTCGCCACAGTCGCCGGTATGCAGCCAGCCGTCGGCGTCGATCGCTTCGCGTGTCTGTTCGGGCAGATTCCAGTAGCCGGCAAAGACGTTCGGTCCGCGCACCAGGATTTCGTTGTCCTGCCCGACCCGGATCTCTGTTCCCTTGCACGCGATACCGGCCGAACCGATGCGGATGCGGTCCGGCGGCATCGAGGTACAAAAGCCGGTGGTTTCGGTCATGCCGAACGCTTCGAGCAGGTCGATGCCGATAGCCATGTACCAGCGCAGCAGGTCGGGCGGCACGGGGGCGGCGCCGGTCATCGCGCTCTTGAGGTTCTGCAAGCCGAGAAAGCTGCGTAGATTGCTCAGTACGACCTTTTGCAGCACTTGGTAACGCGCCGCGCGCCAGCCGGTGACAGGTTGGCCGTCCAGCCGGGCCTGGGCCAGTGCGGCACCTTCTGCCGTGACCGACGCATACGCGCTGCGCGCCATCGGCAGGGCATCTTGCATATACAGCGTGACCTGCGTGTGCAGTTTTTGCCAGAACCGCGGCGGGCCAAACAGCCCCTGCGGGGCCACTTCACGCACGTCATTGAAGATGGTGCTCGCGTTCTCCGGAAAGTGCACGATCTGGCCCAGCGCCAACGGGTTGTACACCGTGCCCATGCGTTCGGCGATGTGGCACAGGGGCAGGAACGACAACGAGCGATCCAGCGGTGCGAGCGATTGGTATTCGTGGATGTTGGCGATCTGGAACACCAGGTTGCGGTTCGAGATCATGGCGCCTTTGGGCGCGCCGGTGGTGCCGGAGGTATACACCAGGAATGCGATGCCATCGGAGGTGCCCGCATCGATTGCGGCTTCGAAGTCTGCAGCGCGCTCGCGTGCCAATGCGTGGCCGTGCGCCAGGAGCTGCTCGAAGCCCACCGCCATCGGGTCATCGAGTTCGCGCAGCCCCTTGTTGTTGGTGATGACGATACTCTGCAGTGACGGGCAGTCCTGACGGATCGCGGTCACCTTGTCATATTGCTCCTGGTTCTCGACGAACAGGACCCGTACCTGGGCATCGTTGATGATGAACTGCGCCTGTTCGGATGACGACGTCGGGTAGATACCGGTGCACAACAGGCCCATGCATTGCGCGCCCATGTCGGCGTACAGCCACTCCGGGCGGTTCTCCGACAAAACCGCTATCACCTCACCAGGTTGCAGCCCGAGGTCGGTCAGGGCCAGGCCGATGGCGCGGGCGTTGGCGTAATAATCAGCCCAGCTGGTCGATGACCAGATCCCCTTGTTCTTGTGCCGCAACGCCGGCCGCGCGGCCCATTCCTGGCTACGGGCGCGAAACAGCTTGTGGGGTGTGTCGTGGCCGTAGGCGGTGACCGATGGCCGTGGTTGCAGGTTGGTGGTGGACATGTTGGGTCTTACCTCCAGGTCTTTCGGCGTTTCCAGCGCTGGCGCTGCTGGCCGGAGTCGTCGCCATGGGCCGCGCCTCCGAGGTAAAACTCCTTCACGTCATCCTTCTCCCTAAGCTCTTTCGTGGTGCCTGCCGCCACGATGCGCCCCAGCTCCATGACGTAGCCGTGGTTAGCGGTGGCCAATGCGATCGACGCGTTTTGTTCCACCACCAGGATGGACATGCCGAGTTCACTGTTGATCTTCTGGATGATCTTGAAGATCTCCTGTGTCAACAATGGCGACAGGCCCAGCGATGGCTCATCGAGCAGCAACATCTTGGGCTTGGCCATCAATGCGCGCCCGATCGCCAGCATCTGTTGCTCTCCGCCGGACAACAATCCGCCATGCTGGTCGTGCCGCTCCTTGAGGCGCGGAAACCAGTTGAACACCCGCTCCAGATCGGCCTGCGTGCCGCTGGCATCGCGGCGTGCGAACGTGCCCATGATGAGGTTTTCGCGCACGGTCAGAAACGGAAAGATCTGACGTCCTTCGGGCACCAGCACCAGGCCGCTGCGCGCAATCCGGTCCGGCTCGCGGCCTTGAATCGGCTCGCCCTCGAACTCGACCGACCCCTTGGTCGGATCGATGACCCCTGCAATGGTGTTGAGCAAGGTTGTTTTGCCCGCCCCATTGGCACCCAGCACCGCCGTGATATCGCCGGTTTGCACTTCCAGATTGATACCCTTGATGGCGTTGACCGGGCCGTACCAGGTCTCCAGGTTGTTGACCACCAGAATGGGGCGCGCGGAGGGGCTCATGCTCAGCTTCCCAGGTAGGCGGTGATGACCGCGGGGTCGTTTTGCACTTCGCTTGGCGTTCCCAGCGACAGCACTTCACCCATGTTCATGCACAGGACCCGATCGGCCGCTTGCGTGACCAGCGACATGTCGTGTTCCACCATGATGACGGTGATGCCCAGGTCCTTCTGGATGTCGTCGATCCAGAACGCCAGATCGCGGGATTCTTCCGGATTCAGGCCGGAGGCCGGTTCGTCGAGCAACAGCAAGCGTGGTTGGGTTGCCAGTGCACGGGCCAGTTCGACCACCTTGCGCACGCCATAGGGCAGGCCTGCGACCGGGCTGTTCCGATGCGCCATCAGGTCCAGCAATTCGATGACATCTTCCACCTGCTCGCGCGAGCGTGCTTCGGCCTCGCGCACGGCGGGCGTCCAGAGCCATTGTGCGAAGAAATTGCCATGGTTGAATCGGTGTCGTCCCAGCAGCAGGTTGTCCAGCACGGTGCCGCCTTCGAACAGTTCGATGTTCTGGAATGTGCGGGCTATGCCGCTGTGCACCACCTTGTGGCGCGGCATTGCGCTGATATCCTGATTTTCGAAGCGCACGTTGCCCGAGGTGGCATCGAACACACGCGTGATCACATTGAGCATCGAGGTCTTGCCGGCGCCGTTCGGGCCGATGATGGCAAACACCTCTCCTTGTTCGACGTTGAAGCTGACGTCGTTGATCGCCTGGACGCCACCAAAGCGCAGCGACACTTTGCTGACTTCGAAGACACTCATTTATACCGCTCCGATTTCATGTAGCTCTTGCCGCGCTTGAACATGTCCTTGCGGTAGATCGGGAAGTTTTCCATGAAGGCCTTGAGCTTGATCCAGCGCCCGTTGAGGCCCTTGGGTTCGAACAACACGAACAGGGCCAGCACCAGGCCGAACACGAAAATTTCCAGGCCGAATTGCTTGGCGATCGAATCCGGCAGCATGGGCTTGATGCGCGAGATGAAGGTCGGGAGCATGCTGATCAGGATGGCACCCAGGATCGCCCCGCGCAGCGAACCCAGACCGCCGATGGTGACCATCAGCACCAGTTCCAGCGACAGGATGAGTCCGAAACCTTCTGGCGTCAGGTAACCGGTCTGGTGCGCGACCAATGCGCCACCCAGGCCGGTCACTGCCGCCGAAATCACGAAAGCCAGAACCTTGTAGCCATTGACCCAGATGCCCAGGCTGTACGCGGCGGCCTCCGAGTCACGCACGCCCATGAACGCCCGACCGGTCTTGGAGCGCATCAGGTTGATCAGGCCCAGCAGCACGATGAGCAGCACCACCAGACACATGTAATAAAACGCGTGCAGGCTCGACAGATCGAGTCCGAACAGGTTCGGGCTTTCAACCGACATGCCGTTGTAGCCGCCGGTCACCGACTTCCAGCGTCCGATGACGATCTCGGTCAACATCGCGAACGCCAGTGTGACCATGGCCAGATACAGGCCCGACACACGAATGGCCGGCAATCCGATCACGAAACCGATGGCGCCCGTGATGCAGGCCGCCAGCGCGAGCGACGCCACCAGGGGCACACCCTGGGACAGCAGCCAGGCGTGGGCATAAGCGCCTATGGCGACAAATGCGGAATGGCCCAGGGACACCTGTCCGGTGTAACCGATCAGCACCATGAGGCCGAGGCTGACCACGCACATGATGAACACGTAGGTGATCTCGCCGACAAAGTAGCGCGGCAAGATCCAGGGTATGGTCAGCAGGGCCAGGGTCAGCAACCCGTAGGCAATCCGGGTACCCGGATACCGCAGCAGCGATTGACCGTCGCGGTAGGAAGTGTCGTAGGGGTATCGCATTGATGGGCCGGGTGGTTCAGACGCGTCGCCCGTGGGCTTCGCCGAGCAGGCCACGCGGCCACAGAATCAGGACACCGATCAGTACCAGGTATGCGGCTGCGTCTTTGAAGCCATCGGGCATGTAGACGCCGGAGAACTGTTCGATCATGCCCAGCAGCAAGCCGCCCACGATGGCGCCAGGGATGCTGCCGAAGCCACCGAGCACCAGCGCGGCCAGTGCCTTGAGCATGACGATCCACAGGCCGATGTCGACCAGTGCGATGGGTGCCAGCAGCAGACCGCACACTGCGGCGATGCCGCCCGAGATGGCCCACACCATGGAGGTGACACGTTTGACGCGGATGCCATTGAGATAGGCAGCCAGCTGGTTCTGCGATGCGGCCTGGATCGCGACGCCCAGGGAGGTCCGCTTCAGGAACCAGAACAGCACCAGTGTGATGACAAGCGCCGCAGCGATGATGATCAGGTGCAGATCGGTTACCACCAGCGGACCCAGGGAGGTCGTCTTGCCGCTCCAGGGGGTCGGAAATTTGCGCGAATCGGGACCGAACAACATGCTGACCAGCCCGCGCAACATGAAGGCAATGGCAATCGTCAGCATGACGCCGGCAAATTGCGGCTGACCGACGATGACGCGCATCACCCGTGCGTCAATCAGCCAGCTCAGTGCGGAGGCGAGAACGATGGTGCCGATCGCGGCCAGCCAGAACGGCCAACCCAACCCGACGATCAGGCCCCATCCGACAAAGGATGACGCCATCAACACGTCGCCGTGCGCGAAGTTGAGCACTTCGGTGGCCTTGTAGGTCAAAACCAGGCCCAGCGCCACCAGTGCATAGATCGAGCCGATCGCCACACCGTTGATCGCCAATTGCAGGACCTGGATCAGTTCCGCGTTCACTGTTCGACCCCTTTTGCGGCGTACAGCCGGATGGTTCTGACGGCAGCCAGGCCGCTTGGTGCAATGTTTTCGTGCTTCGCACAGCGGTATTGGCTTCGATGTGACAAGCGCTGTGCGTGGTTGTCAGTCTGCGCCGCAACTGCGCTTTGAAGGGCTCGTTTGACCCCGGTCGGACACCGTCGCGTGTTGTGCAATTCAGTCTAATTCGGAAAGTAAGAATGATATCTAGGGTAACTACCAATCGTCCAATGCGGGGTGTCACCTTGGCTACACCATGGCGCCGTCTTGTGACCGGACTGGCCGCCCCAGTACGGCAAAGAAAGTGATTGATCCAGATGCCGCACCGGGCGTCGGAACGATCTGGCCGATCTCACCCGCGCCACCGGTGATGATGTGACCTTGCCTTGCAAGCGGCGCAACGGGAGGTCCGTTCCAGCGTTCGGGGCAGGCTCAAGCCAACCGCTCAATCACCATGGCACTGGCCACACCGGCTGCGCCACAGATCGAGATGCAGCCATAACGACCGCCCCGGCGATCGAGTTCGTCCAGTACGACGCCGACCAATGCCGCGCCGGTGCAACCCATGGCATGGCCGATCGCGATCGCGCCGCCGTTGACATTGAGCCGATCGGGCTCAACCTGCATGTCATCCATGAAGTGCAGCGCCATGGCGGCAAAACCTTCGTTGATCTCGAACAGGTCGATATCCTTTGTCTGCAGTCCGGCGCGTCGGATCGCCAGCTGCGCAGCAGTGACGGTTCCGGTCAGCGCCAGGGTTCGATCGGACCCGACGTCGGCCATGCCGACAATACGCGCGCGCGGCGTCAAGCCGGCGCGCTCCAATGCGGCTGCGCTGCCCACCAGCACGGCTGCCGCGCCATCGGCCATCGCGGGGGAGTTCCCGGCGTGGTGCACATGATTGACTGCGTCCAGACCGTATTGGCGGCACAGTTGTGCATCCCAGCCTTGTTCGCCGCCCTTGGCACCCCATTGCGCAAAGGCCGGCTGCAGTTCAGCCAGCTTTTCCACCGTTGTCGTCGAACGGACGTTTTCGTCCCGATCCAGCCGCACGGTGCCGTCGGCATCGGTCACCGCGATCATCGACGGTGAATGTCCGCGTGCCGATGCGGCCGCCGCGCGTTGCTGCGACGAGGCCGCAAACGTGTCGAGTTGCGTGCGGCTGTAGCCGCGTTGGGTTGCGATGGCATCGGCTGCAATACCGATCGGCACCAGGCGCGCCTGCAGCTGCAGCTCCCGGTCATGGGTCAGTGGCCCCTGGTCGCTGCCCATCGGCACGCGCGACATCATCTCGACGCCGCCGCCCAGTGCCAGGGTGTCGCCGTGCAAGGCCTGCAAGGCGGCAAAGTTGGTGGCCGACAGGCCGGAGGCGCAGTAGCGGTTGATCGTCACGGAGCTCACCGTGTCGCTCCACTGCGCCAGTGCCAGCGCGATCGTGCCCACGCTGCTACCTTGCTCAGCCGTTTGTGTCACGCAGCCGAAGATGGCATCACTGACCAATGAGGTGTCCAGCGATGTGCGCCCTGCGAGCGCGCGCAAGGTCTGCGCCAGCAGTTCGGCCGGCTTGATTGCCTTGAGGCTGCCCTTGTCGTTGCCGCGTCCGCGCGGGGTCCGGACTGCGTCGGCAATATAGGCTTGGTTCATGTCGGGTCCTTTGAGTTTTGTGGAAGTTCGCCCAGGAATCGGGTGAAGGAATCGGTGGCGCTGGCGTGGCTGGTCAAAGGCATCTCGCGCAGCCCGTGCACTGTCTCGGCCAGGTCGGATCGGGACATCACCCGGGCATCGGTTTCGCCGACACCGGCGCGGCGCACCAGACCACCGCCGCACACCAGTACCTCGCCGCTGACGTCGCAACCGGCGCCGGCAAGCCAACCCACCAGTGGTGCCACCCGCTGCGGGTCGAAGGTTGTGGCCATCTCGGGTGGCAGGTACGGCGCCGTCATCTGGGAATAGCCATACGGTGCGATCGCATTGATCCGCACGCCATGGCGTTTGCCTTCGATTGCGAGCGCGCGCACCAGGCCGATCACCGCTGACTTCGCGGCTGAATACGCAGTCTGTCCATAGTTGCCATACAGGCCGGCACTTGAGGTCGTCAGCACCACGCGCCCGTAGTCCTGGCCGATCAGATGGGGCCAGGCGGCATGGACCAGGTGCAGATTGCCGAAAAAGCTGGTGTCAAAGATGGCACGAAAATCGGCCAGGGACTGTTTGGCGAATGCGCTGGCCCGATCGACGCCGGCGTTCGCGATGACGATGTCGAGCCGACCGAAGCTGCTGCGCGCCTGCTCCACCATGGCCATGCCGCTGTCCGGATCGGTCACGTCACACCAGTTGGTGATGGCCGTGCCGCCCGCCGCGCGGATCGCATCCACCGTCTGCTGGGCGGAGGTGTCGGCATCCGATTCACCCGCGTGGCGTCGATTGTTGACCAGGACCTTGGCACCCTGGCGCGCCAGGTATAGCGCATAGGCGCGCCCCAACCCCTTGCCGGCGCCGGTCACGATAGCTGTTCGGCCACGCAGGTCTTGCTGCGTATTCACGGTTTGGTCCACGGGAAAAAGACGGGGACGCGGCGCATGTAATCGGCGTAGGCGGGTTTGGTCTTTTGCAGATACCGTTCCTGCATCGGCGTTGCCGAACCGGCGCTCATGAACCAGGTCACATACACCGGACAGATCAGCGCCAGCCAGCCCCAGGGATGGACCAGACCGAGTGCTGCGAAGCTCCACCACACGACCGATTCGCCGAAATAGTTCGGATGGCGCGACAAGGCCCATGCGCCGGTGTCGAGCACCTGGCTGCGGTCGGTGCGTTGGCGCTTGAACCGCTCCAGTTGCAGGTCACTGACGGTCTGGAAGCCGAATCCGACAGCAAACAGGACCAGCGCCAAGGCATGTTGCCAGCCCAGTGGCTGGGGGCCGACGGCCACCGCGGCGATCAGGCCGATCGACCATAACCAGACCATGACACCCTGCATCGCAAAGACCTGGAAATAGCTCCACCACCACCAGTGGCGTCCGAAGCGTTTGCGCCAGGCTGCGTAACGCGCGTCTTCGCCATGACCGGCGTTGCGCAATCCGATGTGCAGCGACATGCGGGCCGACCACAGGCCGACCAGCACGGCAGTCACCACTTCGTGCGGTGACCAGGTTCCCCGGTGAATCAGCAGCACCAGCACCGGAATGGCCGCCGCCATCGGATAAGCCACGTCCATGATGCCGGCATCGCGTTTGGCCAGGCTGATCAGCCAGACCAGTGTCAGCAGCGCGGCATTGATGACCGCCGCCTTCAGGTAGACCGACAGGAAGAAATTGCCTGGCCAGTCACTACGGCTGAACCACCACCACAGTCCGATCACCAGGGCTGCGATCGGCATCACGAACTCGCGTGGTGTGCCGACCCGCAGCGCCGGCTGGCGTCGAAACACCAGCAGCGCCAGCATCCACACCAGCCACAACACGGCGGCCGTGGCGACCAGTGCGGTTTTGATCATGCTTCCTTGCCGCTCAGCAGACCGTCACGCAAATCCGCGCCGTTGGCCCAGCACGCGTGTGTGCCACTGCACAATTTGTGTGGCAGTTCGATACGGCACACCGGCCCATCGGCAAAACGCTTGCAATCGATCAGCAGGGCTTCGGATTTCTGGGTGTTCTCGTTGGTGATGAAGGTCACCAGGTAACCGTCGTCTTCGTCCTTGGCATTGACCCGCGGTGCAAACGGCGCCTCGCTGGCGAACTGCCCCTCGGGCAATCGCACCTCCCAGGATTCGCCGGTCTGCAGGTCGTGCTTGACATAGCCGTGGAACAGGAACCAGCCCGGCACCTGCACTGCGCTGTAAGCGTAGCGGTAGGGTTTGCCCGCGTAACGCATGTTGATCATGCCGAACTCCAGCGTGCGCTCGTCCAGTCGTTGTTCGGTGGTCTTGCCGGTTTTCAGATTGAAACGCCAGCGGTGCAGCCGGGTCTTCATCTTGTACTGGTCCAGGTAAGACATCATGCGCTCGTACCCCTTGGGCGCGCCATCGAAGTTCTTGGGTTCGGGTTCTTCCTCGAAATAACCATCGAGGATGATCTCGTCGCCTTCTTCATAGGCATTGAGCCAATGCAGCACAAAGGTGGGCGCGGCCTCGAACCAGCGGATGTCCTCTGGCTGGCCGCGGCGCGGGATGATGGCGAAACGCGAGGGCTTGTCGGCGTGGAACTTCACCACGTGTTTGCCTTGCTTGAGGAGTTCCTCGTCCCAATACAACGGGAAGTCGTTCAGGATGGCGTAGTTCTTGGTGAACGCCATATCGTGTGGCAACCGCGGGCCCGGCAACGGGATCGGTACGTAATGCACCAGCTTGTCGTGTTTGTCCACCACGCCGTAGTGCATGTAAGGTGCATGTTTGGAGTAGTTGAAGAACAACATTTCTCCGTTGGATTCGTCGACCTTCATGTGGGCGGAAATGCCGTCCAGCGGCGACCATGGGGGGATGCCGAGTTGCTCCAGTGTCAACGGATCGAGCCGGTAGCCTTCGCCACACTGGTAGTACGAGGTAAGCGCCTTGCCGGCATGTACGGCCACAGAGGTGCTGGATGCATCCTTGATTGCGCCGTGCGCACCCCATCCCGGACGTGTCGACAGTTTCGGGTCTTCCATCAGGCCGGCCCACAGGCGCTTGTTGGCTTCCATTTCGGCCGACAGTCCCTTGGTCTGCACGAAACGATTGCGGTAGCTGGCCTTGCCATCGCGAAACGTGATCATGTGGACCATGCCGTCGCCGTCGAACGGGTGGTAACGTCCGATCGACTGGTAAACCGGATTCTGCGTGTTGCGCAGGTAGACACCGTCGAGGTCCTTCGGGATGCTGCCTTCGAGCACTTTCATGTCGGTGGCGTTGACCTCTTCGTGCAGTGGTGTCCAGGCGCCTTTGAGGTAGGGGTGGTCACCGGGTTCTATGTCGCTATGCAGCTTTCGGATCAGTTCGACGGACATAAGGCCTCCTTGGGCTTGTGGGTTGATGGGAAAGTTGGATCGACGGGTGTGAACGCCACGTCCCACGGATGAACGGGTTGGGCACAATTGCTGCACAACACGTCGGGTACGAAGTCCTGACCGCAGGTCTTGTGCAGTGGCCGGATCGAGGCGCTCTGATGCAGATGGTGGCGTGTGGCCCAGTTCGAAAGGCAGACCAGGTACGCAAACAGGTCACGGCTCGCTGGCGTGAGCCGGTAACGGCGGCGCCGGTTGTCCTGCGGTTCGTGCTGGCACAACAAAAGACCGGATCGTTCCATGCCGGCCAGCCGGCGCGCCAGCACACTGCTGGAAATGCCCAGCACATGCACCAGTTGGTCGAAGTGGTGGCAACCCAGGATCACCGCGTTGACGATCAGCAACGACCAGCGGTCAACGTGCAGCCCGATGCCGGAGTGGTCGATGCGCGCCACACGGCCGTTGCGAACCGTTTGCGCTGCGCGCTCGAGCAGCGCCGGGTTGACCTGGAGCGTGAGTGTCAGGTCCCACACATCGGTCTTGCCGTGGCAGGCAGAGCAGGCCAGCACCGGCGTGAAGCTGTGCCCGCAGCTGCGATGGACCAGATCGGTGGGCAAGGCGGCGCGGCGCTGGCCCCAGCGACGTTCCCAGACCCAGAACATCAGCACATGGTTGTACAACTGCAGGCCGGCGCGCGTCAGCCGGTATCCCTGGCGGGTGGGCCGCTCGCCGTAGCTGCGCCGGCGCATCAGTCCGAGGTCGATCAGGCGGTTGAGCCGGTTGGTCAAGGTGGCGCGCGGAATGCCCAGCTGCTGATGCCAGAGATCGAATTGGTTGATGCCGGTGAAGGCGCCCATCAGCACCGCCGATGTCCATTTGTCACCCAGTGCCATCAGTCCATGGTTGAGTCCGCTGCTGGCGATCGCGTCGCGCGTCAAGTCCAGGTCCGGCTTGTAGCGCAGCGCAGCGTGGTGCGTGGGCGGCAGCATACCGATCACATGCCTCCCAAGTGGTTGCCACCATCGACCGGCAACACCATGCCATGCGCTGTGGCCGAGGCGTCGCTGCCCACGAATGCCAATTCGCAGGTGACCTTGGCGCCGCGCCGTGCGGTTTTCCGTTCAGGCATCGCTGGCGACGATGAAGCTGACGACGGTGGCACACGAGCCACCGACATTGAACGTCTGGATCTTCCTGGCGCCTTCAATCTGCATGTCACCGGCTTGTCCGGTGACCTGGCGTGCAGCGTCGAGCAACATGCGCGAGCCGGTGGCGCCGACCGGGTGGCCGCAGCCAATCAGGCCGCCACTCATGTTGATCGGACAACGACCGGTCGGCTCGATCGAGCCGTCTTCGATTGCCTGCCAGCTCTGTCCGGGTGGCGTCAGGCCGAGGTGGTCGATCGCCATGTATTCGGTGGTCGTGAAACAGTCATGTGTCTCGACGCCGTCCATCGCCTCGATGCCGGACACGCCAGCGCGGGCCCAGGCCTCTTCAATCGCCTGGCGCGCATGGGGGAACACGTAGGGCGCGTTGGCGCTGCGCTCGATCTTGTCCTTCAGGCGCAAGCCGGCATTGCGGTGGCCCCAGCCTGCGATCCGCGGCAGCTTGTCGAGCGTGGTGCCGGTGCGCCGGGCATGGTCACGCGCGAACGCGGCCGAGGCCAATACCACGCCGGCGGCGCCATCGGTGATCTGGCCGCAGTCCTGCCGCCGCGAACCGGGCTCGATCATCGGGTTGGCCTGGTCGTCGTCGGTGAAGCTCAGCGCATTGAACTCCCACTTGCGGGTCTGCGCCAGCGGATTGCGTTTGGCGTTGCCGTAGTTGAGTTCGGCGATGCGGTTGAGGTATTTGCGGTCCAGGCCGTAACGCCGCTCGTATTCGGCCGCGAGCATACCGAACGCCGCCGGCCACATGAAGGTGCAGTCCATGTCCTCGTGGCCTTGCCAGGCCGCTGCGTTCTGGTTCGCGGAGGCCTGGTCGCCGGGCAGGTTCTTGAACTCCTCGACACCCAGCACCAGGATGCAGTCGTAACGACCGGCCTCGATTTCCGCCATCGCAGTCAGTATGGCCAGGGATGACGAAGCGCAGGCGCCTTCGTGGCGCATCGCCGGCACGCCCCACAAGTCGGGAACCACCTGCGCGACCATCGAGCCCAGATGGGCCTGCTGGCGCTGCAGTTCGCCGAACGCGTTACCGACGTGGATGCTCTGGATCTGCTCGGCGTCGATACGACTGGCTTCGAGTGTGCCCAGCGTGCCCTCGCGGATCATGTCGGAGATGTCCTGGCCATGGCGGGACCATGCCTTGGCAAAGTCCGTCTGGTAGCCGCCGAGGATGTAGGTGGAGTGTGGCATGGTGGTTTTCCTTGCAAATGATTCAAAAGCCCGCCCGACCAGAGCGTATTTCGCTGGCATCGGCCCAGCGTGAATGGGTACCGCTGCTGGTCATGAACGGGTGGCTGTCCAGCACTCGCGTGGACTCGACGGCGTTGACGACTTCAAGCTGCAACGGATGCCTCCTGCGCGGCCTCGGCTGGTTGGGTCAGATTGGCCAAACGTTGACAGGCACTGCGGTATTCGGCTCGCAGGCGTTGCACCACGTCGGCAACCGGCTCGACGTTCTTGACCGCTCCGACGCCTTGTCCGGCCGCCCAGACGTCTTTCCACTTCTTGGCCGCGATGGACTGGTTGCTGTCGTAGTCGCGGCCGGGTGCGGCCGGCATGTTGTCCGGATCCAGACCGTTGGCGCGCAAGGACGGTTTGAGCCAGCTGGCCGCGGTGCCGGTGACGCCTGCGCTGACTACGATGTCGTCGACGGTGCTGTCGACCAGCATCTGTTTGTAACCGTCCGGCGCCATGCTCTCAATGGTCGGGATGAACGCCGCCGACGATGATGTAACCATCGAAGAATTCCCGCACCGCGCTGATGAAGGCGAAGGGTGAAATGGAACCGGTATGGCCGCCAGCGCCACTGGAGATGCAGGCCAGGCCGTCAGCGCCCGCAGCAACCGCCTTGCGCGCCAGCGTGATGCTGGTGACGTCGGCAAACACCAGTCCGCCATACGCCTGCACGATCGGAATGGCCGGTTTCGGGCTGCCCAGCGCGGTGACGACGATCGGTGGTTTGTACCTGGCGACCAGGTCCAGATCTTCCGGCAACCGGGTATTGGAGGAGTGGGTCACCAGATTGGCGCACCAGGGCCCCACGGTGTGCGCGCCCTGGGTTTCGCGCGCCTGCGCCAGTCCTTCGGTGATCTGCTTCATCCACTTGTCGAGTTCGTCGATCGGACGTGCATTGGGCGTCGGAAAGGCGCCGATGATGCCGGCCTTGCAAGCCGCCAGCACCAGTTCCGGGCCGGAGATCAGGAACATGGGCGCCGCGAAAACGGGCAATGGCAATGGGAAGCCAGGGATGATTCTTTTCATGGTGTCCATGTCTTGTTTGCAAATAAATGAAGCATGTATCGCGCCATCGGGTTCATGGCGCTTTTTGCAACAGGGTGCGAATGGCGTTGGCGACTTCGCGGGGTTGCTCCACCGGCGTCATATGGCCCGATTGCTCCAGCCATTCGATCTGTGCGCCGGGGATCAGGTCGGCCAGTTCCCGGGACAACTCGGGCGGCGTCACCTTGTCCTCGCGGCCGCACAAGATCCGGGTCGGTATCGTGAGTGTGGCCAGTTGCACGCGATGGTCGGCGCGGTCGGCCACTGCACGGGTCTGGCGCACCGCGGTCTCACCACCGACCGGCGTCATGATGGTGCGCAGCGTGGCGAACAACTCCGCGTCCTGGTGATGGTCGGGATGGGTGCTGAACGCCAGCATGTTCTCGACCACCTTGGCAAAGTTGCGCTCGAAGGCTGCGATCGTCTTGGCGCGGGTGACTTCACCCTCGGGCGATTCCGGCCTGGGGGAGGTGTCGAGCAGCACCAGACCGGCGATGGCACGTTCTGGCTTCACGACCATGTCGATCGCGACATAACCACCCATCGAAAAACCGCAGATCACCACCGGTGTTGTTGGTGCCACGTCGGCCAACAAGACCCAGGCGTCGCGCGCCATGTCGCTGATGCGCGATTGCGTCTGCACGTTGGCGATACGCAACTCGGCCACGTCCTGCAGCAGCGGCACGACGCGGTCCCAGATGGCGGCCGTGTTGAGCATGCCGGGGATCAACAATACAACAGGCTTCACGCCACGTTTCCTTCGGATGGGGCATGGCGGGCCTTGGCCTGCGCACGCAATTGCGTTTTCAGGACCTTGCCCACCGGGTTGCGCGGCAGCATCGGCATGGACAACAGGTATTCGGGCAGCTTGTACGCCGCCACGTGTTTCTCATTGCGCAGATACTGCACGATGTCATCGAGTGCCAGCGTGTGGCTATCGTGGGGCGCCACGCAGACACAGACCTTTTCCCCCATCACCGAATCAGGCACACCGACGACGGCCACTTCGCGCACACCCGGGCATGCCAGCAGCAGGCCTTCGATCTCCTCCGCCGAGATGTTCATACCGCCACGGATCACCAGATCCTTGCAGCGTCCGGCATAACGGTAATACTGCAATTGGTCGCCAGCGAGTTCGAACAGGTCACCGGTCTTGTAGTAGCCTTTTTCGTCGAAGGCGCGTGCCGTGACCTCCGGCGCACGGTAATAGCCGCTGAAGATGTTCGGACCGATGAATCGCAGTTCGCCGACACGGCCGGCCTCGCAGATGTCTTCTCCGGTTACCAGGTCAACCAGCCGGGTGCCTGTCTTGCGTGTGGTGGAAATCGACCAGTTGAAACCTTCGGCGTCGGCACGCGGAAAATATTTGGCGCGCAGCGCCGGGTCCGGCAGGTCGATGTGGTTGCCGGCCAAGGCGGCGCCTTCGTTGGAGCCGAAATAGTTGATGATCTGCACGCCGTATTTCTCAGCGAAGCCGCGTACCATCCACTCGCTCAGCGGCGCCGAACCCGATCCGATGCGCGAGAGGCGCTGGAAGTCGATGCCTTCGAGCAAATGCGCGTTTTGCAGCAACATGTTCAGCACTGCTGGTGGCGCGACCGTGTAGTCGATCTGCTCGTCACGCAATTGCTGCAGAAACACCGGCAAGGTGAACGGATGGTGTTGCACCACGGTGGCGCCGAGCACCAGCCAGCTGGCAATCGCGGTTGATACACCTGCCATGTTCACCAGCGGAAACGGGTTGAGCATGCGTGCATGCGCGGGAATCAGTCCCGCCTCGATGATCGATGGCGCGACCACCAGCCATTCGTTGTGGCTGCGCGGCACACCTTTGGGTTGCGCCTCGGTACCCGAAGTCCAGCAGATCGTGAAGATATCGTTTGCGGTCACACCCGCTGCGCGTTCGGCCAGTGCGAGCTGCTCCTGCTGCGCTGCCGTCAGTGGCGCCTCGGTTCGCCGGCCGATGTCGACGAATTGCGCGGCGACATCGTCACCCCAGGCCAGGATGTGGCGCAGATGCGGATGGCGCGGCTGCATCTGCGCGAACATCTCGGCGCTGGCATGGCCTCCCGCCGGTTTGCCGATCCGCGCGAACGTCACCACCGCCACAGCGTGGGTGCTCTCCAGGATGTGCTCGAGTTCGTTTTCACGGTACTGGGTCGGCACCGGCGTGACCATGATGCCCAGGCGCGCGCAAGCCATGTACACGACAAACTGTTCGACGCAATTGGGCAACTGCATCAGCAACACCGCATCGCGGCGGATGTCGAGCTCCAGCAGCAGATGGCTGAAACGGTCGACCGCATCGGCGAGTTGGGCCCAGGTCAGGCGTTGCGGTGCGCCATGGGCGAAGTCGGCGCGGTTGAATGCATCCACGACGGCTTCTGCCTGTGGGCGCTCCTGTAAATTTTGTCGGAACAAGTCCCACAGGGTGGTGGTTCCCCACCATCCCTTGCGGGTGTATTCCGCAATCTTGTCACTTGCAGCCAGAATCATGGATCACTTCCAGCGTTGCATCGTCTTGGCGCTGACAAAGGTGGCGTGAAAGCCGTGCGGTATCCGTTGCGGCACCAGAATCCGTGCAACTGGCCCCTCGGCCAGGCGGGCGCCCTTGCAATCGAACACCTGGATCTCGGAGCGTGCATCGACCGGATTCCAGACCGGCATCACCAGATAACCATCGTCTTCCGACTGGCTGTTGTCACGTGGCGCAAAGCCGGGCTCGTTGTAGAAATACTGCGGGCCGGCGCTGTAGGCGACATAACCACCGGTGCCGATGTCGTATTTGACGAGGCCGGGGAAACGTGGCTCCTCGCGCCCACCTTGTGGAAACAATACGTTGTAGGTGAACTGGTTCTTGCGCCCCTGGTAGGCGCCGTTGATGACCGGGAACTCGGTGTTGAGCACGTCGTCGATGACACGCTCATGGGTCTTGCCGGTCTTGAGATCGAAGCGCCATTCGTACAGCATGAAGTCGCGCTGGCGCTGGTTGATGGTGCGCTCGAGCCGACGTGCATCCAGTTTGCCTTCAGGCGTTTCGTAGATGCGATACGGTGTGCCGACCATGACGATCACGTCGCCTTCTTCCCATGCGTTGACCACATGCAGCATGTAGGTCGGCTTGGCTTCGAACCAGCGGATCTGATCCGCCGAACCGTGACGCGGCACGATTGCGAAACGTGTCGGCTGGTCGGCGTGGAAACGAACCTTGTAGCGCCCAGCCTTGAGCGCCTCGGCGTCGGGCCAGAGCGGGAAATCGTGCAGGATGCTGTAGTGTTCGGTCACCGCCATGTCGTGCGGCAGGCGCGGTCCGGGCAGCGGGATCTCGATCTTGCTGCGCAGTTTGCGGTCCGGGCCGATCACGCCGTATTGCATATAGGGTGCGCTCAAGCTGTAGTCGAAGAACATCAACTCGCCGGTGTGCTCGTCGGGCCGCGAATGCGCCGAGATTTTTTCGAACGCACCGTCATAGTCAGCTGTGCCCAGGGTTTCCAGTGTGAACGGGTCCAGCGCATATGGCATGCCTGAGCGGTACCACATGGTGACCAGTCGGCCGGCGTGGTATTTGACGTCGGTGTTGGCAGTGTTCTTGAGCGGCTGGTCCGGGCGGTCCTGGCGCATCGGCTCCTTCAGGCCTTTCCACAAGCTGTGGCCGGCGGCACGTTCTTCCTGCAACGCCTGGGTCTGTACCCAGCGGTTGCGGTAGCTCACCTTGCCATGGTCGAACTGGACCGCGTGCACCATGCCGTCGCCGTCATAGGCGTGGTAGCGCCAGTCGGGTGGGAAGTAGGCGTTGGGCCCATTTCGGAAATACATGCCGTTGAGGTCCTTGGGCACCTCGCCGATGATGGTCATGCTGTCGGAGAAGCACTCCTGGGTAACCGGGGCGTTGTTGCCGTTCAACGCGGGAATATCGTGAACCGGCAGGTCGTTGAGTTTCATGGTGGACTTTCGTGAGGAAGGCGTCAGGGGCCGTCGTTTCGCAAACGTCTGATCGGTTGAGCCGTTGCAGCTGTGCTTGCGTGCATCAATAGCCGCGGGCCAGGCGATCGCCGCTGATCCAGGTGGAATGGAAACCATGCGGCACGCGTTGCGGCAGGCGGATCTTGCAGACCGGGCCGCGCGCAATGTCGTGTGCGTCGAAGATCGTCAGGAACGATGCCTGCTGCACGTCGTCCCACATGTAACCGACGAGATACCCGTCGTCTTCGTTTTCCCAGTTGTCCTTGGGCGCAAATGGCGCTTCGCTGAACCATTTGCGGGTGCCGGCGTGGTAGGTGGTGCAGGTGTCCTGCTCCAGGTCGTAGCGCACCAGTCCGCAAAAACGCGGGTCTTCAGCGCGGTTCAGGCGGGCCATCAGCACGTTCCAGGAATAACGCGTCTTGTAACCCTGCATCCAGGAGTTGATGACCGGGAACTCCTGGTTGATGATGTCGTCGATGATCCGTTCGCTGGTCTGTCCGGTGCGCAGGTTGAACCGCCACTCCTTGAACAAATGGTCCGATTGCAGGTTGGCCAGCATCTTGGGGAAATGCTCCACGTCGACCTTGCCGTGAAAGTCTGTCGGCAGGCGAAACGGCGTGCCGGTCATGACGATCTCGATGCCGCCGTGCCCATCGTCCTCTTCCCACGCGTTGGAGGTGTGGTACATGTAGGTCGGATCGGCTTCGAACCAGCGGATCTGCTCCGGGGTGCCGTGGCGCGGAATGACCGCGAACCGCGACGGCAGCGTATGGTGGAACTTGAGCTTGTGGCGGCCGGCCGCAAACGCCTCCTTGTCATAGAACAGCGGCAGATCCTGCAGGATGCTGTAGTTCGGCGTGATCGCCATGTCGTGCGGCAGGCGCGGACCCGGCAGCGCCACCGGCATGAAGGTGGTCAGCTTGCCATGGCGGTCCATCACGCCATAGTGCATGTAAGGCGCCTCTTTGCCGTAGGCAAAAAAGAGAAATTCGCCAGTACGCTCATCCACCTTCGAGTGGGCCGAGATCGGAAGTCCCTTGAGCCTCGGATCGAACTCGAGTTTGCCGATCGTGGACAGGTCGTCGGGCCGGCACTGGTAAACCGCGCCGCCCAGGTACCACATCGACGCGAGCGCGCCGGCATAGAACTTGACATCGGTGTTCGAGGTGTCCTTGAGCGGCATGTCGGGCCGGTCCTTGCGCGGCGGGTCCTTGATGCCTTGCCACAAGGCTCCGCCGGCGCTGAGTTCTTCCTGCAGGCCGTCGGTCATGACCCAGCGGTTCTGGTACTGGGCCTTGCCGCCCTGGATCCGCACCGCATGCAGCATGCCGTCGCCGTCGAACCAGTGGTAACGCCCGGGCGCCTCGAAGCGCCGGTTCGGACCGTTGCGCACATACATGCCGGTCAGATCCTTGGGGATTTCGCCCTCGATGTCGGTCAGGTCGACCGTCATCTCGCGCGCGACCGGGGCAAAACCGCCGCTCAGAACGGGGTTGTCTTCAAAAGCACTGGTGTCAGAGGCGCCCATGGAATTTTCTCCTTCAGGAAGGGTTGGAAATGGCCACGGCACGCACGGGACGGCGTGACTGGCTGATGCAAAAACGGTTGCTGACGAACGCCAGGTGGGTCAGCGCGGCATTGCCGGCCGGGTTCAGGCCGGTGACGTGGTAATCGCTGTAGGCGGCGGCAAAGTTGAGCGGCATCGGTCCGGTCAGGTTGATCGTGAGTTGTGCGCCGGCGCGGGCGTAATCTGCTTCGGCGCGGGCGATGAACGCCTCGTCGGTCGAATACAGGAACGCGGTCAGGCCACCGAATTCCGCCACATCGCGGGTTGCCTGCGCCAGTGCGTCCGCGCCGTCGGCACAACGGATGACGAAGCTGACCGGACCGAAACGCTCTGCGCCGTACAGGTCGCGTTCGTCAGTGCCCACTTGCAGCATCAACGGCGTGCAGGTGCGTGCGTCGGGGAACTCGGGATGGATGTAGTGGCCGGGTTCGAGCAATACCGTGCCCCGCTTGGCGCCGTCGTCGCGCAACTGCTGCACCAGGGCCAGCGTCTGCGCCGACTGGATGGTGGCCAGAATCATGGACGCTTTTTTCGGGTCACCTGCCAGTTTGCCGACGGCTTCGGCGAGCCGGCGGGCGACTTCGTCCAGCGGCACCTGGCCAGCGGGCGTGCGTACGCCATCGGTCGGGATGTAGATGTTCTGCGGACTGGTGCACATCTGCGCACTGAACATGCACATCGTCGTGGCCAGGCTGCGCAGCGCGGCGTCCAGGTCGTCGGTTGATTCGAGCACCACGGTATTGCATCCGGCCGTCTCGGTGAAGGCCAGTGCAGGGTAGGCGTTGCGCTCGACCCATTGGCCGAAGGCCACGCTCCCGGTGAAATCGACGATGGCGGTCTTCGGATGCTGGACCAGGATCTTGCCGATGGGTTCTTCCATCGTGTCAAGCGCCATGGTTACCAGGTTGGGGTCGAAACCGGCCTTTGCCATGACCTGGCGGAATACCCGCACCGAGATCGCCATCGGCAAGATGGTGCCCGGATGGGGCTTGACGATCACCGGGTTGCCGGTGGCCAGGCTGGCCATCATCGACGGCCAGGCATTCCAGGTCGGGAAACTCGCGCAGGCAAAACACACGGCGACGCCGCGCGGCACCAGCCGATAGGTTTTATCCAGCACGATCTGCGAGGAGCCGAACTGGCGCTCCCAGCGTGCGGTTGGAGTCACTGCACTTTGGGCCTGCTCGGCGTAGACCAGCGCCTCAATAGCGCGGTCCAGCGCGTTCACGCCAGAACCCGCATACGCCATGTTGAAACTCTGGCCCGCAGTGTGCATCACCGCGTGGGTCAATTCGAACAGATGCTCGCGGTAGAGCACATCGACCACCTGCATCAACACGCCAATGCGCTCCTGCACCGTGGCCTGCGCCCAGCCGCCCATGGCCGCCTGCGCGGCGTCGAACAAGCTGTCGATGTCAGAGCGCGGGTACACGATGCCCAGCGGGCGCTGGGTATAGGGCGAGATTTCCGCCCCCAGGGTTCCCGTGATTGCGGGTTGCTCCAGTGCGAAAGTGCGCGGCTTTTCGTCCCCGAGCTGGGCCTGGAACGCGGCCAGTCCTTGTGCCATCGCAGCTTGCGCGTCGGGGTATTTGGCGGGAAGTTCCGGAAACGGGCTCCAGCAGTCACGCTCCACACACGCCATCTGGGCGCGTTGGAAACGCTCACGGTGTTGTTCGAACCAATCCTGGGCCAACGACATTCTGTGTTCTCCAATGGGGTTTAACGACGCCACACCAGGCGATGGTGGCGTGCGACCGTGGTGCCGGGCACGGTGTCGGACGCCGAAAGCGTCAGGTTGCCGTCGTCGGCGAATGCCATGTCCCGGACCTGTTCGGTGCCGACAAAATTGGGATTGAGCGCATGGGTGACGCTGTGCACCACCTGTTGTCGCCCCGGTGTGCCGCGGATCGTGTACGGCCCGGCATACTGGAAGTAACTTTCAAATGCTGCCAGTCGCTGGGCCTCCGGCGCGCTGCGCACGCTGTCGCTGGACAATCGGGTGCGATTGCTGCGCGCGATGCAGGCGTTCATCGTTCCGTCACTGCTGTACTGGATCAGGCCGGTTGCGTCCGCGCCAAACGGCAGGCTGGCGGGCCGGCCGTCGTTGTAGCTGATATCCCAGCGCACCAGATGCCAGGTTCCGAGCAAAGGGTTGTCGGCACTGCCGTGCACAGTCATCCGTGTAGCCTCCATTAACTTTCCTAATTGAACTTATCTTAGGTCAAACAATTGGGACTGACAAGCGCAAGACTGCCAAAACAGCCTTGACAATGTCACCATGGCGTCACCCCCAATCCCGCATACCGAGCCCTTGTCCGGTGCTCACCCGTTTGCATCCCTTACGCCCGACCAGGTGCTGGACGCCCTGGAGGTTGTGGGTTTGCGGGGTGACGGCCGCCTGACGGTCTTGTCGAGTTACGAAAACCGGGTTTACCAGGTGCAACTTGAGGACGGCAGCGCCGTCGTGGCCAAGTTCTATCGTCCGGGGCGCTGGAGCCAGCAGCAGATTCAGGAGGAGCACGACTTTTCGCATGAACTGGCGCTGGCCGAGGTGCCTGCGGTCGGTCCGCTGCACCTCGGCGGTGCCACATTGCACCATTTCGGCGGATTCATGTTCAGTGTCAGCCCGCGCCGTGGCGGGCGCTGGCCAGACCTGGACAACAACGAGGTGCTGGAGTGGATCGGGCGTTTCCTCGCGCGTTTTCATGCGGTCGGCGCGCGCAGCGCTTTCGTGCATCGTCCCGCGCTGAACCAGCACACCTTTGGCGCCACCTCGCGTGATTGGCTGCTCGCCAACGACAGGATTCCGCTGGACGTGCAACACGCGTGGGCCGACCTGTCGGCGCAGGCGCTGGACATCGTGGGCCGCCATGACTGCCTGGCTGCACGCACGCCACCACCAGGGGAAGAGCCGATCCGGCTATTGCGCCTGCATGGCGACTGCCATCCCGGCAACATCTTGTGGACCCCGGTTGACGTACCCGCCGCCGCCGGCCCTGGCCCCCATTTTGTGGATCTGGACGATGCGCGCACCGGTCCCGCGGTACAAGACCTGTGGATGCTGCTCTCGGGTGACCGGCTCCAGCGTCAACACCAGCTCGGCGCCCTGGTCGATGGCTACGAGCAGTTCCGTGAATTTGATCGTCGCGAGTTGGCATTGATTGAGCCGCTGCGCACGCTGCGCCTGATCCACTACAGCGCCTGGCTGGCCCGACGCTGGGACGATCCGATCTTCCCGATCAACTTCCCCTGGTTCGGCTCCAGCGACTACTGGCAAGGCCAGGTGCAGATGCTCGAGGAGCAGTGTGAGGCCATGGAAGAAGAGCCGCTCGTGGTCTGACGTCGGTTGCTGGCGGCCGCGGCGATGTCCGACACTTCGGCAGAACCTCTTCCGATAGGCCGCTATTGGCCGCCTGCCTAGTATGAGACCAGCGATAAGGCATGGGGCCTGTCGCAGTGACCAACAGGGAGGCCTTATGCCATCACAAAAATCCAACCAGTCGAATCCGTCCACCCATCCAACCGACAAGCAGCAAGTACAGGGCGAGGGCGACTACCGGTCGAACAGGCGTTATACCGAATCGGTACAGGATTTCGTCGAGTCCGGCAAGGTCAATGAGGCTGCGCGCAACGCCAAGCCAGAGACGCAGCAACAAGCACAGGAAATGCGCCGCGCCGAGCAGCAAGGTGCATCACATGCCAAGGGCCAGAAACCGCAACACAGCGAGCCGCAGCGCCAGCAGAACAGCTGACCTGCGCTAAGCCAATGCCGGCGCGGACCGAATGGTTCAGCGCCGTCTGATATTGCTGGGGAGCAAGCGCAGGCGGTCGCGTGCATCAGCTCCCGGGCGGTGGCGCAGTGGTTGCAGGTGAGTAGTTCTGCAATGCCAGCGCCTCGTACAACGGCGGTGTGAACAACTTGGCCACCCGGCTGCTGACAAGTGCCGTGGCCATCAGTGGGAGCAGCAAGGAGCCCCCGTTGGTCATCTCCATCACGATGACGAAAGCGGTGAGAGGTGATTGCGTCACGGCGGCCAGGTAGCCGACCATGCAAACTGCGATCAACGCCGAGACCGGAGCATCTGGAAACAGCGTCGTGGCGACATGGCCAAAACCGGCGCCGATGGACAGCGACGGTGAAAACAGTCCCGCCGGAATGCCGCTCAGGTAGGTCAGCACCATGGTTGTCATCTTGTACAAGGGGTACAACACGCTCACCGTTTCTGGCTCGTCCATCAGCAAGGCACGTGCCTGGTCGTAACCGCTACCCCAGATGGAGCCCCCCGTTGCCAGACCGATGAGCGCGATCAACAGACCCAGCCCGCCGCCCCACAACAGCGGATTGTCGGCGCGGATTTTGAGCAAGCGCGACGGAATCCAGCGCTTCTGGCGCAGCAGCAGCAGATTGAAACACCCACCACCAACACCACACAGCAATGCCGCAAAAATGACCGGCAATGCAAATGACAGCGGTATCACGGTTGGGGCACTGATCTGGCCAAAATACAGATAATTGCCAGCCAGTGCCATCGACACCAGCCCGGAAAAAACGATCGCCGTGATCAGCGTGCCGTTGGTGCGCGACTCGAAGCTCCTGGCGACTTCCTCGATGGCAAAGACGATGCCGGCCAACGGCGTGTTGAATGCACCCGACAGGCCTGCCGCTGCTCCCGCCAGCAGCAGGCTGCGCTCCAGCCGCGGACTGGCACGCGGATAAAAGCGGCGCATTTCGTACATGATCGACGCGCCGATATGGACGGTAGGCCCTTCGCGCCCGATCGTGAGCCCGGCAAGCAGGCCGGTCAGCCCGATGCCGATCTTGCCGATGATGATGCGCAGTCCGAACAGTCCCGGGATCAGCTCGCGGCGTGCTGGCGAATGCATGGCGGCGATCACCTGTGGAATCCCGCTGCCCTCGCTGCCCACAAAATAACGGCGGGTCAGCCATACACAGAGCGCTGTCAGCGTCGGCGTGATCAGCAGGCTCAACCAGGCGCGGCCGGAGATCCAGCTGGCGAATTGCTGTTGCGCCAGATCGCCTGCGCGCGCGAACAACACGGCCGCCAAGCCCACCAGCACCGCGCCAACCCAGAGCAGGCCGTAGGTCAACCAGTACTTGCGCACCTTCCTGAAGACGAATTTCGCCAAACGGGCCAGTCGCTCTGTTTGCCGCATCTTGAGCCCCATCCGGGTAGTTCCTCCGATTCAACGTCGACAACTGCGTGACTGTTGGCTTTTCGGGGAGTGCCCTATTGCGCAGTTGCCGCCGCGTTTCCCCGTGTGATCCGACGAGGGTAACGCAAATGTCGCCGCGACTATCAGTCATCGTCGTGATGGTGATGGTGATGGCGGTGGTGGTCGTGCCTGTCATGCGATGACACCAGTGCATGGGCCGGCAACAGGCCGTTCGCACTGTCCTGCCATTGCCAGATCCAGAAGGTCAGCACCGCGGCGAGCAGCACGACAGCCAGCCAGGCATGGTTGCGGCGCGCCAGATCAGGGCCTGTCCCTTCGACGCGGCCGGTCCACATCGGCAGTGCCTGGTTCTTGCGCCGCAACAAGCTCAGAGCCAGGATCAGCCCGAGATGCGCCAGTACCAGCCAGAGAAATACCTCCCCGGTGAATTCGTGCAGATCCTCCAGCCATTCGCCGCCCCAGTCGCTGTAAGTGGCGTAACCGCTCAGTGTCACCGGCACGACCACCGCCAGCAGGGCAACGAGGGCCAGCGCCATCAGCAAGGTCTGGCCCTGGCGGACGTTCACCTTGCCCGGTGCGCCAGGCTTGAGCGATGACAACCAGGCCTTCGCGCCGCCAACCCTGTGCCACAGCAGCGACAAACGGGCCTGACGCGGGCCGAACACGCCGTAGCCGAGCCGGAACACCAGCAGCCCGGCCAGGGTGTAACCCAGCGTGACGTGCAGCAGCTGCCAGCGTTCGCTGTCGGCGCTGGCATACGCGCCGATGAAACACAGTGCGAACAGCCAGTGGAACATGCGCATGGGAGCGTCAACGACGCGGCGTGTCGGTGTCGGCGCGGCCAGTGCGCCGGGCAACGATGTGATGGGCGTGGAGATGTGCATCGGGGACTCTGGAAATGGGTGTGGCATGCAAGCACCGTAAAGGTGGGTTGCATGACATGCTGCGACCCCCATCCTGTACCCTGGCTGAAGACCGTGTTCATCTGGCGTTCAGACAATGCGCGCCACAATGCAGAGGTCATCTGGTCCGTGGAGGACATGCCCCATGCTCAAATCGATCTGTTCCCTGCTGGTATCGCTGGTCTTGTGTTGCCAGGC
>CAJDWR010000001.1_pt1 | contig 49225 bp, 50 predicted proteins | sample 7391651 | NCBI WGS metagenome assembly CAJDWR01 (sample SAMEA7055720, study PRJEB34461) | soil metagenome | biome: terrestrial ecosystem; feature: Peninsula; material: soil | place: Antarctica | collected 2016
TCTTCAAGACGCACAGCTCCCGTCGTGGTCAACTCCGGCGCCATGCGATAGGTTGCCTTGCCAAGGCGCAGATTGAAGTGGCCCAGTTGTCCAGGATCGACCTGCAACACCACAGTCTGCCCCAACTCGCACGGCAAGATGCCTACCTGCACCTGGCTGGCGACGGCCAGGTAATCGGGCGCCATCGCCACGGACTGTGCCGTGGCCGACCCAACGAGGAACAAGGACATCGCAAGGCCAATACCTGTCTTCATGATGCAAACCCTCACAGTCGTAAAACCCGCATTATTGCAATGATGGCGAAAAATGCCGCAGCGCCGTCGCTGGCAAGGTACGCCCGGTGGCGTGGGCACGCTCGAGCACCTGCCAATACAAGCGATAACTGGCACGATCCTGCAACCGTCCCTGGTAGTCGATGGGGGCCCATTTCGCAGCCTGCGCGCGCTCGATGATCTCGGCCGCCTGAGCGATATCCTCGCCAGAGGGAGCAAACGCCGACAGAATGGGCCGTATCTGGTCCGGATGAATGCTCCACATGCGGGTAAACCCCATTTGGCTGCAGGCAATGCGCGCCGCCGTCTCGATCGCGTCAAGATCACGGAACTCGGTCACGACGCAGTGCGAAGGCGCCTTGCCATGCGCGTGGCACGCCGATGCGATCTCCAGTTTGGCACGCACCACCAGGGGATGCGAGAACTGCCCCTGACCCGACATGCCCGCAGCCGGGATCGCCCCGCCGTGTGAGGACACAAAATCCATCAGTCCGAAACTGATCGACTGGACCCGGGGATGAGCCGCGATATCGAACGCGCGGTGCACCGCTGCTGCAGATTCGAGCAACACGTGCAACGGCAATTGGCGCAGCGCCGGATCGTCCATCGCTGCGTCAACGGCTGCCGCAGCCCGGTCAACGTCGGCCACCGCCTCCACCTTGGGCAGCATCAGATGGCACAACCAGGGACCGGCTCCCCCGACGATGGTGTCGATATCCGCCTGAAAGGCTGGATGGTCCACCGGGTGCACACGCACCGCAATCCGGGGCCTGGGCATCCCGGCAGACGCCTGCACGGACGCATCGCGAATCAGTTCGACGACCGTGTCGGCATGTTCACGCTCCGCGCCAACAGGGGCACCGTCCTCGCAGTCAAGCGTGACGTCGCAGACGCAAGCGCCAAACTCGGCAATCAACGCACGTTGCAGCGCCAGGCTCTTGCGCATGCGCTCTGGTACCCCGCTGTAGTGGTCACACACCGGCAAAACGCCGGTTGCGGCCTGGGCGCCGAGCAGGACATCGCGCGGGTGTTGCACGTTTACAGCAGATGGGCCACGCCGGCTTGCTCGTCCTGCAATTCCTTGAGTGTCTTGTTGATGCACTCCTGGCTGAAGGCGTCAATTTCCAGACCCTCGACCAACTTGTATTCGCCGCCCTCGCACGTCACGGCGAAACCGAACACGATGTCTTTCGGGATGCCATATTGACCGTCCGACGGGATCCCCATCGTCACCCATTTGCCTTGAGTCCCCACCGCCCAATCGTGCATGTGGTCGATCGCGGCGTTGGCGGCCGAAGCAGCCGACGACACGCCACGCGCGGCGATGACAGCGGCGCCGCGCTTGCCAACCGTCGGCAGGAAGGTGTTTGCGTTCCAGTCCTGATCGTTGATCATCGTCTTGACGCTTTCACCGTTGATGGTGGCGAAGCGGTAGTCGGCATACATCGTGGGGGAATGGTTGCCCCACACCACGAGTTTCTCGATGTCGGCGACTGCCTTGCCGGTCTTGGCTGCAATCTGGCTCAGCGCACGGTTATGGTCCAACCGAAGCATGGCAGTGAAATTGCGACGCGGCAGATCGGGTGCGCTCTTCATCGCGATATGGGCATTGGTATTGGCCGGATTGCCAACCACCAGAACCTTGACGTTGCGACTGGCCACCGCGTTGAGCGCCTTGCCTTGAGCGGTGAAAATCTGCGCATTGGCCGCCAGCAGGTCGGCGCGCTCCATACCTGGGCCACGCGGACGAGCGCCCACCAGCAAGGCGTAGTCAGTATCCTTGAAGGCCTGCATCGGGTCGCCATACGCCTGCATGCCCGCGAGCAACGGAAACGCGCAATCCTCCAGTTCCATCATGACGCCCCTGAGGGCGTTTTGCGCCTTCTCGTCGGGGATTTCGAGCAATTGCAGGATCACCGGCTGATCCGGCCCCAACATGGCACCGCTGGCAATGCGAAACAGCAACGCATATCCAATTTGACCGGCGGCACCGGTGACGGCGACACGAACAGGCTTTTTACTCATGACCAGCACTCCAGGAAAGGTGAAAAAAATCAGCAAACCACATCATCGCCAGACCCTAGGCCGGACGCTTGAAAAGCCGTCAGAGTTTAACGTCGAAACCCGCCGGCGGTCAATTTGTCTTATGTCTTATATAAGATATGATCCGCCAACTCGTACGACTGACAACCCGACTCCGGCCGCAAGCGCCCACCATGCACGCCACCTCCCAGCCGCCCAACGCCGACACCAAGCCCGACCACGCGGAGGCCTCCCCGCCGACGCAAGGGACGCCGGCGTTCAGCCCTCTATACCAGCAGATCAAGGGGCTCATACTCAACAGCCTGCAAGCGGGCGAGTGGAAACCGGGTGAATCCATACCCAGCGAATTCGAACTCGCTGCGCGTTTTCGCGTCAGCCAGGGTACGGTGCGCAAGGCGATCGACGCGCTCGCTGCCGACCAACTGCTGGTGCGTCGGCAAGGCAAAGGGACGTTTGTCGCGACCCATGCCGAGCATCATGTGCAATACCGCTTCCTCAAACTGATTCCCGATATCGGCGACGCGACCAGCGAAGGGCCGGCGCAGCGCGAAATTGTCGACTGCAGGCGTCTGCGAGCCACAGCCGAGGTGGCCCGCGTCTTGTCCTTGCGCACGGGTGACGCCGTGTTGCAGGTGCGCCGGGTCCTGTCGTTTGCAGGCGAGCCGACGATCCTGGAAGACATCTGGTTGCCAGGCGGACCGTTCAAGGGTCTGACCGCCGAAAGGCTTGCCGCATACGACGGACCCATGTACGCCCTGTTCGAAACGGAGTTCGGTGTGCGCATGGTGCGCGCGCACGAGCAAATCCGTGCAGTCTTGCCCGATGCGGACCAATGCGAACGCCTGAAGATCAGGCCGCAAACGCCCTTGCTCAGTGTCGAGCGGGTGGCATTCACCTACGACGGACGCGCGATGGAAATGCGCCGCGGCCTATACCGTACCGACAGACACCATTACCGCAACGAACTTCAATGATTGCCAAGCAGTCGGCGCATTGAACCGGTTCCACCACCGGACCTTGACGCAAGCGAATGTTTGGCCATTCAGGTTCGAATAGAATTTTCCTCTGTAGCGCGAACCACCGACAACTCTGAGCCCACCAGAAAACAGCACCATGAACGAACCGGACACTATCGCGCGGGTGAAGCGCCCCGAATTCCGCAACATCCACGCTCTGGGCGACCTGCCCAGTTATCGGCTGCCCCTGGCGGGCCTGGTATCCATCCTCCATCGGATCAGCGGTGCCCTGATGTTCCTGCTGTTGCCGTTTGTCATCTGGATGTTCGACACATCGGTGTCGTCGGAGATCTCGTTCTCGCGTTTCACCAGTGCCTTCGCTGACGGTATCGGCTTTTTCCCGGGATGGTTCCTCAAACTGGTGGCTCTGGCGCTGATCTGGGCCTACCTGCACCATCTGATCGCCGGCTTGCGCCACCTGCGCATGGATATGAGCCATGCGGCCGTCGGCAAAGATGCCGGCAAACGCTCGGCCGCGGTGACGCTGGTGTTGAGCATCGGCCTGACCCTGATCCTGGGCGCCAAATTGTTTGGAGCCTACTGACCACACCACAGCCTGGGCGCCGCGCGTCGGCACCTTGCACTGCGCGTCGTCGCGGCCATTGAGCGCCCGCCGTACCTGACACAAAAAAGGAAATACACACCATGGCAGTCAATTTCGGAACACGTCGCATCGTCGTCGGCGCCCATTACGGATTGCGTGACTGGCTCGGCCAGCGCGTCACCGCGGCACTGATGGCAATCTTCACCGCCATCGTGCTGTTCCAGGTTCTGACCACCCAGGGAGAACTGGGCTACGACGCTTGGGCCGGCATATTCGCCTCGCAGTGGATGAAGGTGCTCACGTTTGTCGTCATCATCGCCCTGCTCTACCACGTCTGGGTCGGCATGCGTGACATCTGGATGGACTACATCAAACCGGTTGCTGTACGGCTGCTGCTGCAGATTTTCGCCATTGTCTGGCTGGTCGGCTGCGCCGGATGGGCGATCCAAGTGCTGTGGCGCCTGTGAGCCGATCCCAGCGATAACCAATCCATTCGACCATTGCCCATGACCTACTCCATCACCAAACGCAAGTTTGACGTCGTCATCGTCGGAGCCGGCGGCTCCGGCATGCGTGCCGCGTTGCAACTGGCCCGCGCCGGCCTGAACGTGGTCGTCCTGTCCAAGGTTTTTCCGACCCGTTCCCACACAGTGGCGGCACAAGGCGGCATCGGCGCCTCGCTGGGCAACATGAACGAAGACAACTGGCACTACCACTTCTACGACACCATCAAGGGTTCAGACTGGCTGGGCGACCAGGACGCCATCGAGTTCATGTGCCGTGAAGCCCCAAATGTCGTCTACGACCTGGAACACATGGGCATGCCGTTCGACCGCAATCCGGATGGCACGATCTACCAGCGCCCGTTTGGCGGCCATACCGCCAACTACGGCGAAAAGGCAGTCGAACGCGCCTGCGCCGCAGCAGACCGCACCGGTCACGCCATGCTGCACACGCTGTACCAGCAAAACGTGAAGGCGCGGACCGCCTTTTTCGTTGAATGGATGGCGCTGGACCTTATCCGTGACGCTGACGGCGACGTGGTCGGCGTCACCGCGCTCGAGATGGAAACCGGCGACCTGCACATCCTGGAAGCCAAGACCACGATGCTGGCCACCGGCGGCGCCGGACGAATCTTCGCAGCATCGACCAATGCCTTCATCAACACCGGCGACGGACTGGGCATGGCGGCGCGGGCCGGTCTGGCGCTCGAAGACATGGAGTTCTGGCAATTCCATCCCACCGGTGTTGCCGGCGCAGGTGTGTTGCTGACCGAAGGCTGCCGCGGAGAAGGCGCGATCCTGGTCAACAGCAACGGCGAACGTTTCATGGAGCGTTACGCACCGACACTCAAGGATCTGGCTCCACGTGACTTCGTTTCACGCTGCATGGACCAGGAGATCAAGGAAGGACGCGGTTGCGGTCCGAACAAGGATCATGTGTTGCTCAAGCTCGATCACCTGGGCGCCGACACGATCATGAAACGCCTGCCGTCGGTGCACGAGATCGGTGTCAATTTCGCGAACGTTGACGTGACACGCGAACCGATCCCCGTGGTCCCGACCCTGCATTACCAGATGGGTGGAATTCCAACCAACATCAATGGCCAGGTCGTGACGCAAAAAGACGGTAACGACAATGCGCCGGTAAACGGCCTGTACGCAGTTGGCGAATGCTCCTGCGTCAGCGTGCATGGCGCCAATCGCCTGGGGACCAACTCCCTGCTCGACCTGTTGGTGTTCGGCCGCGCGGCTGGCAACCATATCGTCGAATTCAACAACAAGAATCAGACCCACAAACCACTGCCTGCCGATGCGGCTGATCGCGCACTGGCACGCCTGACGCGCCTGGACAACACCAAGGATGGCGAATACGCGCAGGATGTGGCCAACGACATCCGCAACAGCATGCAGTCGCACGCCAGCGTGTTCCGCACGCAGGCCAAGCTCGACGACGGGGTGACGTCGATTGCGGCTCTGCGCGAGCGGGTGCAATCGATCAACCTGAAGGACAAGTCCAAGGTGTTCAACACTGCCCGCATCGAGGCTCTTGAGGTGGAAAACATGATTGAAGTCGCCCAGGCGACCATCGTGTCGGCAGCCGCACGACACGAAAGTCGCGGCGCACATACGGTAGACGACTATGGCGACACGCCGGAGCACCCGAACGGGCGCAACGACACCGACTGGTTGAAACACAGCCTGTGGTACAGCGAGGGCAATCGCCTCAGCTACAAGCCTGTCAGGCTCAAGCCGCTGACCGTGGAGTCGGTGCCACCGAAAGTGCGCAGCTTTTGACGCAGGCCTTGCCCCCGACGTCGCCCTCCTGTGCTGGGGCGATACCCCCGACGATCGATTCGACCGGAGTTTGACATGCAGAAACGTACCTTTCATATCTACCGCTACGACCCCGACAAGGACACCAAGCCTTACATGCAGACGATCGAGGTGGAGCTCGACGGCAACGAGCGCATGTTGCTGGACGCCCTGATGAAGCTCAAGGCGGTCGATCCCAGCATCTCGTTCCGGCGCTCCTGTCGCGAAGGCGTATGTGGCTCGGACGCCATGAACATCAATGGCAAGAACGGCCTTGCCTGCCTGACCAACATGCTCACCTTGCCGGGAACCATCACGCTCAAGCCGCTGCCGGGACTGCCGGTCATCCGCGACCTGATCGTGGACATGACGCAGTTCTTCCAGCAATACAACTCGATCAAGCCGTACCTGATCAACGATAACGTCCCGCCCGAGAAGGAGCGGTTGCAGAGCCCGCAAGAGCGCGAGGAACTCAACGGCCTGTATGAATGCATCCTGTGCGCGAGTTGCTCCACCGCCTGCCCCAGCTTCTGGTGGAATCCGGACAAATTCGTTGGCCCGGCAGGACTGCTGCAGGCCTACCGCTTCCTGGCCGACAGCCGCGATGAAGCCACGGCCGAGCGCCTCGACGACCTGGAAGACCCTTACCGGTTGTTCCGGTGCCGCTCCATCATGAACTGCGTCGATGTCTGTCCCAAGGGGTTGAATCCGACCATGGCGATCGGCAAGATCAAGGAAATGATGCTCTACCGCACGATTTGACCCTGCGCAATGAATCCGACTGAGGCGCCCCGCGCGCCGGATGCGTTACTGGACGATCACGCGCTGGGCAAACTGCGCTGGAGGTGCCGGCGCGGGATGCTCGAGAATGACCTGATCCTGGAACGCTTCTTCGCGCGGCACTCCGGCACCCTGACCGGACGACAGGCCGACGCCCTGAGCGTCTTGATGGACCTGAGTGACAATGATTTGCTCGATCTCCATCTCGGCCGGCGTACATTGAAACAAGTTGACGTGACCCTGGATCGCAATGACGTGATCAATGTCCTGGGTCTGTTGAGAGATAAATACTGAAAGGTTCTGAAATGAAACTCGCCGACAACAAAGCCACCTTGTCATTCAGCAACGGAGCGCCCAGCATCGAATTGCCGGTGTACTCTGGCACCGTCGGTCCGGATGTGGTCGATATCCGCAAGCTGTATGGTCAGACTGGCATGTTCACCTACGACCCGGGTTTCATGTCCACTGCGGCCTGCGAATCGGCCATCACCTACATCGATGGCGATAAAGGCGAGTTGCTTTATCGCGGTTACCCGATCGAACAACTGGCCACCAACTGCGACTTCATGGAGACCTGTTACCTGCTGTTGTATGGGAGCCTGCCAAACGTGCAGGCCAAGCAAGAGTTCAGCGAACTGGTCACCAAGCACACAATGGTGCACGAACAGATGCACGCCTTCGTGCGTGGTTTCCGGCGCGATGCGCATCCCATGGCCATTCTGACGGGTCTGGTCGGCGCCATGTCGGCTTTCTATCATGACAGCACCGACATCCACAATCCGGAGCATCGCAAGATCTCGGCGATCCGCCTGATCGCCAAGATGCCGACACTGGTGGCAATGGCGTACAAGTACAACGCCGGCCAGCCCTACATGTATCCGCGCAACAATCTGAGTTACGCCGGCAACGTGTTGCACATGTTGTTTGCCAATCCCTGCGAAGACTATGTCGTCAACCCGGTGATCGAGAAGGCGCTGGACCGGATCTTCATCCTGCACGCGGATCACGAGCAAAACGCCTCCACCTCGACCGTACGCCTATGCGGCAGTTCGGGCACCAACCCGTTCGCGGCCATCGCCGCCGGCGTGGCCTGCCTGTGGGGACCCGCGCATGGCGGAGCCAACGAAGCCTGCCTCAAGATGCTCGAGGATATCCAGGCGATGGGGGGTGCCGACAAGATTGGCGACTTCATCAGCCAGGTCAAAGACAAGAACTCGGGCATCAAGCTGATGGGTTTTGGCCATCGCGTTTACAAGAACTACGATCCGCGCGCCAAACTGATGCAGGAATCCTGCAAGGAAGTGCTCAGTTCGTTGGGCCTGGAGCAAGACCCTCTTTTCAAGCTGGCCATGACACTGGAAAAGATCGCTCTGGAAGACGACTACTTCGTTCAGCGCAAGCTCTATCCCAACGTCGACTTCTATTCGGGCATCGTGCAGCGGGCCATCGGAATTCCCTCTTCGATGTTCACCGCCATTTTTGCGCTCGCACGCACAGTGGGTTGGATCGCACAACTTGACGAGATGATCAGTGACCCGGATTACAAGATCGGGCGGCCACGCCAACTGTTCACCGGTTCCCAGCAACGCAACGTGACCCCGATCGGCCAGCGCTGATCGGTCAGAGTCTTGTATTGAGAATTGCCCTTGGCGCCGAAGTCACCGGCGCCGAAGACGGGTCCGTCCTAGAATCCGACAATGTTCGGAAGTTGAATCATGCCACGCACGCTTTATGACAAGATTTGGGACGACCATGTCGTCCACACCGAGGAAGACGGTACCGCAATCCTCTACATCGACCGCCACCTCGTCCACGAGGTGACCAGCCCGCAGGCGTTTGAAGGGCTGCGAGAAGCTGGACGCAATGTCTGGCGGGTGAGTTCGATCGTCGCCACCGCGGACCACAACACGCCCACCACCGGATGGGAACTCGGCTACGACGGCATAACGGACCAAGTGAGCCGTGAACAGATCGCTACGCTAGATACCAACATCAAGCAATATGGCGCTGCCGCCTATTTTCCGTTCTTGTCCAAACGCCAGGGCATCGTCCATGTCATCGGACCGGAAAGCGGTGCGACTCTGCCCGGCATGACTGTCGTGTGCGGCGATTCCCATACCTCCACCCATGGCGCCTTTGGCGCATTGGCACACGGTATTGGGACCAGCGAGGTCGAGCATGTCCTGGCCACCCAGACACTGCTGGCTAAAAAGGCCAAGAACATGCTGGTGCGGGTCGAGGGTGCCTTACCCGCAGGTTGTGTTGCCAAGGACATCGTGTTGTCGATCATCGGCCGCATCGGTACTGCGGGCGGCAACGGCTACACCATCGAGTTTGCGGGCTCAGCCATCCGTGCGCTGAGCATGGAAGGCCGTATGACGGTCTGCAACATGGCCATCGAGGCCGGGGCCCGGGCCGGTATGGTCGCCGTCGACCAGAAAACGCTGGATTACGTGAAGGGTCGGCCCATGGCGCCATCGGGTGCCGAATGGGATCAGGCAGTTGCCTACTGGCGCACCCTGCACTCCGATGCCGATGCCCATTTCGACACCGTGGTCGAATTCCACGCCAGCGACATCGTTCCGCAGGTGACCTGGGGAACTTCGCCGGAAATGGTTTTGGGTGTGGACGCACGTGTACCCGACCCCGACAAGGAAAAAGACAGCAACAAACGCAGCGCCATCGAACGCGCGTTGACCTACATGGGTCTTGAGCCCGGCAAGCTTCTGAGCGACATCTATGTCGACAAGGTTTTCATCGGTTCATGCACCAACAGCCGGATCGAGGACTTACGCGAAGCAGCCGCAGTCGTCAAGAAAATGGGCCAGAAGGTTGCCAAGAACGTGAAATTGGCCATGGTCGTACCTGGCTCGGGTGTCGTCAAGCGACAAGCCGAACGCGAAGGTCTGCACGACATATTCATGGCTGCCGGTTTTGAGTGGCGCGAGCCTGGCTGTTCCATGTGCCTGGCCATGAACGCAGACCGACTCGAACCCGGTGAACGCTGCGCCTCCACCAGCAACCGCAACTTCGAAGGTCGCCAGGGTGCCGGTGGCCGGACCCACCTGGTCAGCCCGGCGATGGCAGCGGCCGCAGCGATACAAGGTCATTTCGTCGACATCCGTCGATTTCTCTGAGCCAGCATCGACGCCACAGCAAAGAATCAGCCATGCAGAAATTCACCGTGCACAAGGGTCTGGTCGCGCCCATGGACCGCGAAAACGTCGACACCGACGCGATCATTCCCAAACAGTTCCTCAAGTCGATCCGCAAAACCGGCTTTGGCGTCAACCTGTTCGACGCCTGGCGCTACCTCGACACCGGCTATCCCGGCCAGGACCCCACCAGCCGCAAGCCCAACCCCGATTTCGTGCTGAACCAGCCGCGGTATGCGGGCGCATCGGTTTTGATCGCACGCAAGAATTTCGGCTGCGGCTCGTCACGGGAACACGCGCCATGGGCGTTGGATCAGTACGGATTTCGGGCCATCCTGGCGCCGAGCTTCGCCGACATCTTCTTCAACAACAGCTTCAAGAACGGCTTGTTGCCGATCGTGTTGCCGCAGACCCTTATGGACCAGTTGTTCGATGAAGTCGCCGCCACACCGGGATACAGCCTGACAGTCGATCTGGAACGCCAGAAGATCATCAAACCCCAGGGTGACGAAATCGATTTCGAAGTGCAGCCGTTCCGACGCTATTGCCTGCTCAATGGTTTCGACGACATCGGCTTGACCTTGCGGCACACGGACAAGATCAAAACATTCGAAGCACGGCGGCTGGCGGAAAAACCGTGGCTGGCCAAGACTTTCGACAACAGGGAGACTGCATGATCGGGCTTCGCGTGAGCATCATATTGGCCGCAGCCATGCTGACGGCCCAGCCGGCTGCACAGGCGGGCATCATCGAAGACTTGCTGGCGATACCAGCGATACAGTCCATGCTGGGGCGACTGCCGGAGCTCGATCCTTTGGTCAAGCGGTGTGAGGATGCCGCCTACTGGCAACGCAACCCGACCTTGTGCCAGCAGGCCACGCAAGCGGCCCAGCTTGCCAAAATGCCGCCGGAGTTGCGCGCCGTCATGGCAACACCACCAGCAGCCGCGTCATTGCGCGCGCTGTGCCTGGCTGCCATCGGCACACCCGCCTACAACGGGTACCTGTGCACCGAACTCTCCCGGTTTGACGAGACATTCAAGATGCAAAGCCTGATAAAGCAACAACAAGACATGCAGAATCGCCAGATGCGCTGAGCACCACGCGGCACTTTCCCATTCTTTTACCCCCTAATGAAAATTGCAGTCTTGCCGGGTGACGGCATCGGAAAAGAGATCGTCGCCGAGGCGATCAAGGTTCTCCAGGCCCTGGAGCTTCCCTTCGAAATGGAAGCAGCCTTGGTCGGTGGCGCTGCCTACGAAGAACATGGCCATCCCTTGCCGGAAGCCACATTGCGCCTGGCCAAGGCCGCAGACGCGATCTTGTTCGGGGCGGTCGGCGACTGGAAATACGACAAGCTCGAACGGTCGCTGCGACCGGAGCAGGCCATCCTGGGCCTGCGCCGCGAACTCGGCCTGTTTGCCAACCTGCGTCCAGCGATCTGCCATGCCCCGCTGGTGGATGCGTCGAGCCTGAAGCCCGAACTCATCGCCGGACTGGATCTGCTGATCATCCGGGAATTGACCGGTGACATCTACTTCGGTCAGCCTCGGGGGCGACGCACGGCAACAGACGGACATTTCCCGGGCAGTGAAGAAGCATTTGACACCATGCGGTACTCCCGGCCAGAAATCGAACGGATTGCGCACGTCGCGTTCCAGGCCGCACGCAAGCGGGGAAAGAAAGTCACCAGCGTCGACAAAGCCAATGTGCTGGAGACTTTCCAGTTCTGGAAGGATGTCGTGACCGAAGTTGGCAGCCAATACCCTGACGTCACACTTGACCACATGTATGTCGACAATGCGGCGATGCAGCTGGTGCGTGCGCCCAAGAAATTCGATGTCGTGGTCACCGGCAACATGTTCGGTGACATCCTGAGCGATGAAGCTGCCATGCTGACCGGCTCGATCGGGATGTTGCCCTCGGCAAGCCTGAACGCCAGCAACCAGGGCCTGTATGAACCCAGCCACGGCAGTGCTCCCGACATCGCGGGGCAAGGCGTCGCCAACCCGCTGGCGACCATCATGAGTGCGGCCATGATGCTGCGCTTCAGCCTGAACCAGCCCGAAGCAGCCGACCGTATCGAGGCTGCTGTCGGCAAGGTTCTGGCACAAGGCTTGCGAACCGCCGACATCCATGCGCAAGGCAGCACTTTGGTCAACACCCGTGACATGGGCAACGCAGTGGTGCAGGCTTTGCGCAACTGATTCCTCCTACAATCGCGCCATGGTTTTGCTGACAAACATCGTTGCACAGGCCAACTTCGAGTGGTCGGTGTCGCCCGTGCCAGCGAACGGCGGAACCACCAAGACGACTATCAAAGGCTGAAGCAGCCAGTTCGTCGCGCCCTCCCCGGCCAGACGAGCCGGGCAGCTGAAAATCCAACAATTTCAGTTTGACACGAGGCATCACAATGAGCACAGCACGCAAGGTAACGGGTCTCGTCGGTTGGCGGGGCATGGTCGGTTCCGTGTTGATGGACCGCATGTCGGCCGAAGGCGATTTCGACCATATCGAGCCTGTATTTTTTTCGACGTCCAATGCCGGCGGTGATGCGCCGGCATTTGCACGTTCGGGCGAGAAGTTGCAGGACGCAATGGATATTGCAGCGCTCAAACGCTGCGACATCATCATCACCGCACAAGGCGGGGACTACACCAGTGCGATATTCGGCAAGCTGCGCAGCGCCGGCTGGAAGGGCCACTGGATCGACGCGGCATCGAGCCTGCGCATGCAGGAAGATGCGGTGATCATCCTGGACCCGGTCAACCTACCCGTCATCCAGCGTGCGTTGTCCAAGGGTGGGACGAACTGGATTGGTGGCAACTGCACCGTCAGCTGCATGTTGATGGGTGTCGGCGCGTTGTTCAAGTCCGGATTGGTCGAATGGATGACCGCCATGACCTATCAGGCAGCTTCGGGCGGGGGCGCCCAGCATATGCGTGAACTGCTGACCCAGTTCGGTACGCTCAACACCGAAGTACGCGACTTGCTGGCCGACCCGAAGTCGGCGATCCTGGAGATCGACCGCAAGGTGCTGGCCCGCCAGCAGTCCATGTCGTCCGATGAGATCACCAATTTCGGTGTGCCACTGGGTGGCAGCCTGATTCCCTGGATCGACAAGGATCTCGGAGACGGTATCAGTCGCGAGGAGTGGAAAGGTGGCGCCGAAAGCAACAAGATTCTCGGCCTGGGGCCTGCCTTCGGCTCACAAGCGATTCCAGTGGACGGGTTCTGCGTGCGTGTCGGCGCCATGCGTTGCCACAGCCAGGCGTTGACCTTCAAACTAAAGAAGGATGTGCCGACTGCCGACATCGAGGCGATGCTTGCCGCCGACAATGCGTGGGTCCGGGTCGTACCCAACGACCGGGCATCAACGATGGCCCAGCTCACACCGGTGGCAGTGACCGGCACACTCGATATCCCGGTCGGTCGTATTCGCAAGTTGGCGATGGGACCGGAATATGTCGGCGCATTCACGATCGGTGACCAACTACTTTGGGGGGCAGCTGAGCCATTAAGGCGCATGTTGCGCATTTTGTTGCAGCACTGATCTCTGGCGGGCCGAAAAACCGGCCCGAATACGATTACCATCGATCTAGTCGTTGCCCAAAGGCAACAGGCAACCGCCGCGCCAGGCGGGAACGCATACACGAAAAGATTTGAGGACTTTCTCATCTTGTCAGCCTAAGACATTGATGTTATGGTCCTTTTCAAGGTTTGAGTGTCGCGGCATTTGCATCCACAATGCGCGCTTGTTGTGCTGTGCCCGAGCATCGGAGGCTACTAAATTGATCCCAAAGTCACATGGCGTGCGCAAGACCGCTGTTGCATCGTTGGTCATTGCGTTATTGGGCCTTCCCGCGTCGTCGGCCTACGCCCTGGCACTGGGGCGTATCACCGTCCAATCGGCTCTGGGGGAGCCGTTGCGGGCTGAGATCGACATCCCCGAGATCAACGCCGAAGAAGCTGCCACACTCAAGCCGACACTTGCACGACCCGACGTATTCCGCTCGGCGGGTCTTGAGTTCAATCCAGCCCTGACCGGCCTGCAATTGTCTCTGCAACGTCGCGCCGATGGACGTTCCTACATCCGACTGGTCAGCGAACGCACGGTATCCGAACCGTTTGTCGACCTGATCCTGGAGGCCAGTTGGTCCAGTGGCCGGATTGTGCGCGACTACACCATCTTGCTCGATCCACCGGCCTTGCGTGCGAGCGCGCCGGTACAGCCGACCTCACCGCAGGTCGTTGCCACACCGGTTGCTCCAGCGCGAGTCGTAACGGCACCAGCCACACCCAGCGCTCCTGCGGCGCCAGCGGCCACGACCGCCCGGCAGCGCGCAGCGGCCCCCGCCCCGAGCGACGTTGCCCGTCCCAACAAGGTGACGGTACAACGCGGCGACACTGCCAGCCAGATCGCGCGCCAGTTCAAGCCGGCGCAAGTGTCGCTGGACCAGATGCTGGTGGCATTGCTGCGCGCCAATGCCAATGCGTTCATCAATGGCAACCTCAATCTGCTCAAGGCGGGAGCGGTTCTGACAGTCCCGACGGACGAGCAGGTCGCGGCGATATCCCAGGCGCAAGCCTCGCAAACCGTGATCGCCCAGAGCCGCGACTTCAACGCATTCCGCAACAAGCTGGCAAGCAATGCGCCGGCACAACGCGTCGCTGCCGCCGATCGGAGCGCATCGGGCACGGTACAGGCAAGAGTCGAAGACAAACGTACCGATACAGCGGCGCCAGACAAACTCACCTTGTCCAAAGCCGGCGACGATGGCAAAGCCGCCGATGAAAAGATTGCGCAGGCCAAGGCAGCGCAGGACGCATCACAACGCGCGGCCGAGTTGGCCAGAAACGTCAAGGACCTGAGTGCATTGGAGGCCGCTTCGGCAGCGGCTGGTTCCACCGCACCGGCAACACCAGCTGCGCCCGACGCATCGCCTGACACCACGACAGCGCCAGTCACCATTGCGGCAACCGCACCGGCAATCACGCCGGAGCCGGCTGTCGCGCCCGCATCGGAGGCTGCAACAACGGCACCCGCACCCGCACCGGTTGCTGCTCCGACACCTGAGCCCGCGCTGGTACCAGCGCCCGTGCCACCAAAAGCCGCAGACGAGCCCGGTTTCCTCGACCAGTTGACAGGTAACCCGCTGCTCTTGCTCTTTGGCGCTGTGCTGATTGCACTGTTGGCCTGGCTGGGACTCTACCGGGCCCGCAAGCGCCGGGAAGCGGCTGAAGTGGACAGCGCATTTCTGGAAAGCCGACTGCAGCCCGACTCGTTTTTCGGCGCCAGCGGTGGGCAACGCGTCGACACCAACGACGGCGCAGCCACCGGCTCGTCGATGGTCTACTCACCCAGCCAGCTCGATGCCGCAGACGACGTCGATCCGGTCGCAGAGGCCGACGTGTACCTGGCTTATGGGCGTGACCTGCAAGCCGAAGAAATCCTCAAGGAGGCCCTGCGCAGCCATCCCGGTCGTATCGCCGTGCACCAGAAGCTGCTTGACATCTACGCCAAGCGCCGCGACACGCAGGCCTTCGAAACCATGGCCAAGGAGGCGTTCCGGCTCGTGGGCGCGGATAGTGCCGACTGGGCCCGGATCTGCGAACAAGGCCAAGGCATCGATCCGACCAATACGTTGTACCAACCGGGCAGCGAACCATCCAGTCTGGTCGACAAAACCATTGTCACGAGAACCAGTCCGGGCATGGCGGCGGCGGCCATGGCAACCCAGAGGATCGATCTGTCGACATCCGAGGATGCGCCGCTCTCGGCACCCATGGACCTCGACCTCGATCTGGATTTTTCGCTCGACGAAGAACCCGTCAGTACCATCGTTGAAGCGCAACCCAGCCAGCTTGAACCCACGGTTGCAGTCCACCCGGCGGATTCGCAACCGGCAGCACTGGATTTTGATTTCAATGATTCCACCGCTGGCACACCTCTGGCGACAGAAGAAGGGGTGGCGTACGAGTCGACCGAAGTCGGACTGCCCAGCATCGACCAGGTCGATGACACGATCGCACTGGGCACCGTGGCGCCTGAAGACTTCCGCGATCAGGCGGCCGTGAGCTTCGGCACCACCAACCCGGCACCCCTGCCCGACGCCGACACAGATGATGGAGTCTCGCGAGCCGGCGCAAGCTTTGACCTGACGTCGCCCAATGCGCTGTCTGCGTCCCAGGCGCCGTTCAAGACACCCGATGCGTCCGAGTCCGGCATGCTGGAATTCGACCTGGGCACCCTGTCGCTGGACTTGAACACGCCCGAGACGTCCACCCCGGATGCGTCGATCGAACCGGACGACCCGCTGCTCACCAAACTTGCACTGGCCGACGAGTTCGTTTCCATCGGCGACGATGATGGCGCGCGGGCCTTGATTGAGGAAGTGATCGCGGAAGCCACCGGGGACCTCAGAGCCAAGGCCCAGCGCGCCCTGAGCAGCCTGGGCTGAGACCTTGTGAACCTGGCGCAACCAGGCGCCTGGAAGGCGTGAGAGTCGCGCTCGGCATCAGTTACGACGGGCGCGCCTACCAAGGCTGGCAAAGCCAGTTGTCGGGACGCACGGTTCAGGATCGGCTCGAAGCCGCCCTGGCACAGGTGGCCATCGAACGCATCTCGACGGTGTGTGCAGGGCGTACTGACGCTGGAGTTCACGCGCTGATGCAGGTCGTGCACTTCGATACACAGGCCGAACGTCGCGAAGTCTCATGGGTGCGCGGTACCAACGCCCACCTTCCCAAGGACATCAGTGTCGAGTGGGCGCGCTTCATGCCGGCTGATTTCCACTCTCGGGCACATGCGATCTCGCGGCGTTATGCGTACATACTGTATGCGTCCCCTGTGCGCCCCAGCGTCCACAACGGGCGGGTTGGCTGGATCACACATCCACTGGATCTCGAACCCATGCGCGCGGCCGCGCAAGTGCTGATCGGTGATCATGACTTCTCGTCTTTTCGTGCCGCCCAATGCCAGGCCTTGTCGCCGGTCAAACACATGCGTGCCATCGCCATCACCCGCCAAGGCGCGTTCTGGCGCTTCGAATTCGAGGCCAATGCGTTCCTGCACCACATGATCCGCAACATCATGGGGTGCCTGGTGACGATCGGCCTGCATAAGCGCCCGGTCGACTGGATGCACACCGTGTTGCTGGCGCGGGAACGCAAGAGTGCGGCACCGACCTTCTCGCCCGACGGCCTGTATTTCCTGGGGCCACGTTACGACCCGCGGTGGGATCTTCCCGAGCGAACTGCCGCGTATGATGGTCTTCCATGACCCACGTCGAGGCTTCCATTGCCAGTCGTACCCGTATCAAGATCTGTGGCCTGACCCGCGAACAGGATGTCGACGACGCCGTTGCGGCCGGAGCGGACGCCATCGGGTTCGTGCGTTACGCCAAAAGCGCGCGACACGTCTCCATCGCGCGTGCGGTCGCGCTGGCCCGTCGTCTGCCCCCCTTCGTCACGCCGGTGCTGTTGTATGTCAACGAAGACCCACGCACCGTGCAGGCGGACTGCGACTGCCTGCCGCTGGCGTTGCTGCAATTCCATGGCGATGAGTCACCTGCGCAATGCCTGCTTGCGAGTGGCAACGGTGCACGGGCTTTCCTGCGCGCGGCGCGTATTCCGCCGGGATCTGATACGGCGGGCTTCGATCTCGTAAACTATGCTTCTTTGTTCCAACATGCCCACGCCATCCTGCTCGACGCCCATGTCGAGGGTTATGGTGGCGCAGGCCAGACATTCAATTGGTCACTGCTTCCACCAAGCGTCAACTGTCACCTCGTTTTAAGTGGTGGACTCACGCCTGCAAACGTGACCGATGGCATCTTGCAGGTGCGGCCGCGTTGTAGGACGCTGGCCGTCGATGTCAGCTCCGGGGTCGAGATGTCCAAAGGCATCAAGGACACCGGCAAGATCCATCAGTTCGTCGCCGCGGTACGCGCGGCAGACGCACAACTTGCAAACACCATTCATGCTTGATTACCACCAACCTGACCCGACAGGCCACTTCGGGAAATATGGCGGCCGCTTCATCAGCGAAACTCTGACAGTCGCCATCGAGGAACTGGAGCAAGCCTACGCGCGTTACCAGCACGACCCGGAATTCGTGCGCGAATTCCATTACGAGCTGGCGCATTTCGTCGGTCGCCCGTCGCCGATCTACCACGCTGCGCGCATGAGCCGCGAACAGGGCGGCGCGCAAATCTACCTCAAGCGCGAAGACCTCAACCATACCGGCGCGCACAAGATCAACAACACCATCGGCCAGGCCATGTTGGCCCGGCGCATGGGCAAGCCGCGCATCATCGCCGAAACAGGCGCCGGTCAGCACGGCGTGGCCACCGCCACCATCTGCGCGCGTTACGGGCTCGAATGTGTCGTGTACATGGGCAGCGAAGACGTGAAGCGGCAAAGCCCCAACGTCTACCGCATGCACCTGCTCGGCGCCAAGGTGGTGCCGGTGGACAGCGGCAGCCGCACGCTCAAGGACGCGCTCAACGAGGCCATGCGCGACTGGGTCGCCAATGTCGACAACACCTACTACATCATCGGCACCGTGGCCGGCCCGCATCCCTACCCGATGATGGTGCGCGACTTCCAGAGCGTGATCGGCAAGGAGTGCATCACGCAGATGCCGCCGATGCTGGCAGAGCAGTCCTGCCATGGGAAACAACCCGATGTGGTTGTGGCCTGTGTGGGCGGTGGCAGCAACGCGATGGGTATTTTCCACCCGTATATTGCGTACGAAGACACCCGGCTGATCGGCGTTGAAGCGGCCGGTGAAGGGCTGGACAGTGGCAAACATTCGGCTTCGCTGCAACGTGGCAGCCCCGGCGTGTTGCATGGCAACCGAACCTACATCCTGCAAGATGACAATGGACAGGTCACCGAGACCCACAGCATCAGCGCCGGCCTGGACTACCCGGGTGTGGGACCCGAGCATGCCTGGCTCAAGGACACCGGCCGCGCTGAATACGTCGGCATTACCGACACCGAGGCGCTACAGGCATTTCATTACCTGTGTCGCACCGAAGGCATTATTCCGGCGCTGGAATCCAGCCATGCCATCGCTTATGCGATGCAATTGGCGAAAACCATGCGGCCGGACCAGTCCATCCTGGTCAACCTGTCCGGGCGCGGCGACAAGGACATCGGCACCGTGGCTGACCTGAGCGACGCCGACTTCTATCGCCGTCCCAGCTTCACCGACCAGACGGTCAAGGGCGCGGTGCCAGTCGCCATGCCGGCGGACGGAGGCAAACGATGAGCCGCATTTCGACCATTCTGGCCGGGCTGCAGGCCAGCAAACGCACAGCCTTGATTCCATATGTCACGGCAGGCTTCCCCTTTCCCGACATCACCCCGGACCTGATGCACGGCATGGTGGCTGCCGGCGCCAACGTGATCGAACTTGGCGTGCCGTTTTCCGATCCGAGCGCCGATGGCGCCGTGATCCAGAAGGCGGGCGACAAGGCATTGGCGGCCGGGATCGGGCTGACGCAGGTACTGGAGATGGTGCGTGTGTTCCGTCAGGACGACACCCGAACACCCATCGTCCTCATGGGCTACGCCAACCCGGTCGAGCGTTATGACCAGCGCCATGGCGGCAAACCCGGAGCCAGCGTGTTTGTGCGCGACGCCGCGGCGGCCGGTGTGGATGGCATGCTGATCGTCGACTATCCGCCAGAAGAATGTGTCGACTTCGCCGCCGACCTGCGACGCCACAACATGGACCTGATTTTCCTGCTCGCACCCACCAGCACCGAAAAGCGCATGGCGCAGGTGGCAGCAGTGGCCAGCGGCTATGTCTACTACGTGTCGCTCAAGGGCGTCACTGGCGCCGGCACACTGGATACCGCTGCGGTCGAGGCGATGTTGCCGCGTATCCGTCAGCATGTGAAGCTGCCGCTGGGTGTCGGCTTCGGCATACGCGACGCAGCATCGGCCTGCGCGGTTGCACGCGCCGCGGACGCCATCGTGATCGGCAGCCGCATCCTTGAGCTGATCGACCCCTTGCCGCGCGAGCAGGTGGTGCCGGCAGCCCAGGCTTTCCTGCAAGAGATCCGGACGGCGCTCGACGCACAATCCGGGCCACAAACCACCGCATCGACACAGGAGTGAACCATGAGTTGGCTTGAGAAACTGCTACCTGCCAAGATCCAGCAAACCGATCCGGCCGACCGGCGCAGCGTTCCCGAAGGCGTTTGGATCAAATGCCCGAGCTGTGAGACGGTGCTGTACAAGACCGACCTGGAGCAGAACCAGAACGTCTGTCCGACCTGTGGTCGCCACCATCGGATCGGTGCACGGGCACGGCTCGACAGATTCCTGGATAACGAAGGCCGCTTCGAGATCGGCCAGGAAGTGCTGCCGGTGGATGCATTGAAGTTCAAGGACAGCCGCAAGTACCCCGAACGCCTCAAGGAGGCGATGGACAACACCGGCGAGACTGATGCGCTGGTGGTGATGGGCGGCAGCGTACACAACATCAGCGTCGTAGTGGCCTGCTTCGAATTTGACTTCATGGCCGGCAGCATGGGATCGGTGGTCGGCGAACGCTTCGTACGGGGCGTTCAGACTGCGATCGAACAAAAGACCGCCTTCATCTGTTTCACTGCAACTGGCGGCGCACGCATGCAGGAAGGACTGCTCAGTCTGATGCAGATGGCCAAGACCAACGCCGCATTGACACGGCTGGCCAAGAAGGGCCTGCCGTTTATCAGCATCCTGACTGATCCGACTACCGGCGGCGTCAGCGCCAGTTTTGCGTTCATGGGCGACATCGTCATCGCAGAACCCAAGGCGCTGATCGGCTTTGCCGGACCGCGGGTGATCGAATCGACCTTGCGTGTCACCCTGCCCGAGGGCTTCCAGCGCTCGGAGTTCCTGCAGGAAAAAGGCGCCGTCGATATGATCTGCGACCGCCGCGAATTGCGCAAGGTCGTTGCCAATGCGCTAGCGATGCTGCAACGCGAGCCGGCCGACGCCGTCGTCTGACCTAACTACACACCCCCTGCGTATCAGCACGCGCAGGGTCAAAACCTCACAGGATCAGGCTGGACAAAGCCGACTCCAGAACGATACCCAGCACCTGCAGAAGCACCAGCAGGACCAGTGGCGACAGGTCCAGACCACCCACCAACGGCACAACCCGTCGGATCGGCTGCAACAATGGCGAGACCAGCCGCGCCAGAAAGCCCATCATCAGCGATTGCGGTTGCACCCACGACAAGACCGCATAAACGATCACCAGCACGCTGAGGCCGGACACCGTCAGGCGCAAGACGCCGAACACGGACATCAGCAGGATGAAGAAAGGTGAGCCGTGGCCACCGGTCATCAACCACAGGACGGCATATTGGGCCAACTCGATCAATAGCGCCGCCACCAGGCTGGCAATGTCCCAACGACCAATCGCCGGGATCACGCGGCGCAGCGGCAATACCAGCCAATCAGTTAACGCAAATATGAGCGGGCCGATCGGATTGCCGGATCGGGTCGATAACGAGACCCGATGGTATTGCATGTACAGGCGCAGCAGGCACAGGCCAACCAGGAGGCCGGCAGCTATCTGCAACAGGAAGGTGATGATCTGAAGAAACATGCGGTGCGGAAATTCGTGCGGCACTGGCGATAATAAAGGCCTGACCGACGCGCACGGCCAAAAGCATGCACGATGGGTCAATATAACGCACCGCACCGTGCCAGGGTTCGACCCGGGCACGGGGCCACTCCTGAAACCATGTACTGCCGGCGCCAGCCTGTCCCCGTCGACAACTGTGCCTGCCTCTTTGCACCATTGCCATGTCTGACCTGCCCAAGCTCGACCCAATCCTTGACGACAACCAGCTGATCGCGGAGCGGCGCGAGAAACTTCAGGTGCTGCGCCAACGCCAGGCACAGGGCAAAGGCGTCGCCTTTCCCAATGACTTCAAGCCCACCGACTCGGCTGCGACACTGATGCAGACCCACGCATCGCAGACGGCCGACGTGTTGGCGGCACTACCCGGGGAGGTCAGCATCGCGGGGCGGATGATGCTCAAGCGGGTCATGGGCAAGGCCAGCTTCGCTACCGTGCAAGACAGCACCGGACGCATGCAGGTGTACATCAAGGGCGAACAGATCGGCCAGGAGCTTTATGAAGACTTCAAGCACTGGGATCTGGGAGATATCGTCGCCGTGCAAGGCCGCCTGTTCCTGACAGGCACCGGTGAGCTATCGATCCGCGCCCACTCGGTACGACTGCTCACCAAGAGCCTGCGGCCGCTACCTGACAAGTTCCACGGTGTGGCCGACCAGGAGGTGAAATACCGCCAGCGCTATATCGACCTGATGATGGACGAGACCGTGCGCCAGCGTTTCGTCGCACGCAGCCGGACCATCAGCGGCATCCGCGAGTTCATGGTCGGACACGGCTTTCTGGAGGTCGAGACGCCCATGCTGCATCCGATCCCTGGCGGTGCCAACGCCAAGCCTTTCACGACCCACCACAACGCGCTCGACCAGCAGATGTTCCTGCGGATCGCACCCGAGTTGTACCTCAAACGCCTGATCGTAGGGGGATTCGACCGGGTGTTCGAGATCAACCGCAGCTTTCGCAATGAAGGCATCTCGGTGCGGCACAACCCGGAATTCACGATGATGGAGTTCTACGCAGCCTACTGGAACTACCAGGACCTGATGGATTTCACTGAAGCGTTGGTACGCGATGCCGCCATGAAGGCGGTCGGCAGCCTGCAGATGTCGTACGGTGGCAAACCGGTAGATCTGGCGCCGGTCTTTGAGCGACTCACGATCGTGCAGGCAATTGCCAAGTACACCGATGCCGGCGACGGAGTAAACGACGAAACCTGGCTGCGCAGCGCGCTGCGCAAGCTGGGCAAGACCGAACAAAAAGACCAACTCGCCCGCCGCAGCCTGCCGGGCCTGCAGGTGATGTATTTTGAAGAAGCCGTCGAACACCATCTGTGGCAGCCCACCTTCATCTGCGAGCATCCGGTTGAAATTTCTCCACTGGCGCGGGCCAGCGACCAGAATCCGGCGGTCACCGAACGTTATGAGCTCTACATCACCGGACGTGAGTTCGCCAATGGTTTCAGCGAGCTCAACGACGCGGAAGACCAGGCCGCCCGTTTCCACGCCCAGGTGGACGCCAAGGACAGCGGCGACGACGAGGCCATGGTCTACGACCACGACTTCGTGCGCGCGCTGGAATACGGCATGCCCCCCACAGGGGGTTGCGGCATCGGCATCGACCGCCTGATGATGCTGCTCACCGACAGTCCGAGCATTCGCGACGTGATCCTGTTCCCCGCGCTGCGCCGCGACGCATCGGGGCACTGACGCGCAGTCGGCCACTTCCTCAGGGAATGTGATCGAGTGCCTGCATATACCGGGGGTGCACCATCAGGTCGTCCCAGTCCATGGCCGGGGCCGTCGGCAGCAAATCCAGTCGGCGGCGTTCGCTGGCGCCGCTGGCATGCCACAGCCCCACCGCCTGCGCCTGGGCCATAGTGATGACCCAATCATCAATCGCTGTGTTGCCATCCAGGCACTGGTTGCATAACAACACCAGGTCGCAACCAGCGCCCAGGGCTGCGACAGCGGCCTGGCTGAAACTGACCGGTTGACCGTCGATGGCACGTGCGCCGGCCATGCTCAGGTCGTCGCTGAAGATGGCGCCGGTGAAACCGAGTCTGGCGCGAAGGATGTCTTCCAGCCAGCGCGACGAAAACCCGGCCGGACGGGTATCCACTTTCGGATAGACCACATGAGCCGGCATGACGCTGGCCAGCGTGTTGCCCAGCCAACCATACGGCGCGGCGTCGTGCGCCAGGATGGTCTTGAGACCGCGCCTGTCGACCGGCAAATCGGTATGCGAATCGGCCGCGGCGAACCCATGGCCGGGGAAATGTTTGCCGCAGTTCGCCATGCCGCCCTGCAGCAGGCCGTGCATCAGGCTTTTGGCAAGCAGGCTGACGACGGCGGCATCCCGCGCAAACGCGCGATCGCCGATCACGCCGCTGGGGCCGTGGTCCAGGTCCAGCACCGGCGTGAAACTCAGATCGACGCCACAGGCGCGTAGTTCGGCGGCCAGGACATAACCACAGGCAGTCGCCGCGCGGGTGGCGACCATGGCGTTGTTCTTAGGGTCGGTCTTGCCGTCGCCGCGCCACAGGTCACCGAGCACGCGCATCGGCGGCAGGTGGGTGAAGCCGTCGGTTCTAAAACGTTGCACCCGACCACCTTCATGATCGACCATGATCAGCAAATCAGCACGGATGCGTTTGATGGCACGACACAAGGCTGTCAACTGCGCGCGGTCGGCCCAGTTGCGGGCAAACAGAATTACGCCGCCAACCAGTGGCTGCTGCAGCCGTTTACGGTCTGTTGCGGTCAAGCTCAGGCCGGGGACATCAATGATCAGGGGAGCATGCTGCATGGGCATAAGACATTCGATTTCAGTAGGGGACGTCGGTCATGCGGCATCGGCGATGCGCCGAAGCCGCGGTTCAGGTACTGGTTTCGACGACGCAGAAACTCGCCGCGTATTCGCTCTCGTCGGTCACGCTCACATGGACAAGCAGCCCTTGCGATTCGAACCACTGCTTGAGCGCACCGTGCAACACGATGCAGGGCTTGCCGGCATTCGGGTGGCCGGCGGGTTCCTTGGCGATCTCACACAAGCGCCAGGTCATCGGCATGCGCATGCCCAGGCCAATCGCCTTGCTGAACGCCTCCTTGGCGCTGAACCGGGTCGCCAGGTAACGCACGCCCCGCTCCGGCCAACGTGCGCTGCGCGCGCGCCAAGTGGCCATTTCACCATCACTGAGGATCTTGCCGGCGAACCGCTCGCCATGCCGCTCCAGGCTGGTACGGATACGCCGGATGTCACAGATATCGGTGCCGATACCGTAGATCATGCATCTGTCGCCGTCGGCGCGAAGGCTGCATCGATGCAACGCAGGTAGTCCGTCACTGTTGCCGCGTAGCCGAGTTCGAGCGCGTCGGCGATCAGCGCGTGCCCGATGGAAACCTCCTGAACGCCAGGGACTGCGCGTAGAAACCAGCTCAGGTTATCGCGATTGAGGTCATGGCCGGCATTCACGCCGAGTCCGACATCGAGTGCGGCCTGAGCCGCAGCCGCATAACGTTCGGTCTGAGCCTGCAAGGACGGTCCGCCCCAGGACTGGGCATACGGTTCGGTATAGAGTTCGACGCGGTCCGCCCCCACCGCCCGCGCCGCAGCCATTGCCGAAGGATCAGCGTCCATGAACAGGCTGACCCGCACCCCCAGGGATCGGGCCTGGGCGATCAGCGGACGCAGCCGATCGCCGTCTTGCGCCAGGTTCCAGCCGTGGTCGCTGGTGAACTGGCCTTCGCTGTCGGGCACCAGCGTGCATTGCTGTGGCCGCAATGCCTGCACGAAACCCATCAGGTTCTGGAATGGATTGCCTTCGATGTTGTACTCGCGGCCTGGCCATTGAGTAAGCAATGCTGACAGGTCGTGCACGTCGACGCTGCGAATGTGGCGCTGGTCGGGCCTGGGATGCACGGTGATGCCATGGGCACCGTGTGCGAGGCAGATTTCGGCAGCACGGGTCAAAGACGGGATACCCAGCTGCCGGGTGTTGCGCACCAGCGCCACCTTGTTCAGGTTGACGGACAACGCGGTCTTGTTCATAAGGATTGCAGGTCGATCATCATCTGGCGGGTGCGCAGCGTCTTGACCCCGCAATGGTAATGGAGCAGGGCACGCAGCTGGGTCTTGAGCTCGGCCATGACTGGCGCACAGGCCCGCAATGTTTCGGTGAAAACCGCATCCTTGCTGTCCAGCGCCCGCTGCAACTGCAGCCATTGTGCGCCCGTCAGGCTGGCGCGGTCCTGCTCGCCTGCCTCGCGCAAGCCGCCCTCGACCACCAGGCAATACCGTCCTTGCAGCTGCAACGCGCCCAGGGTCAGGGTCTGCAGATCAAGCGTTGGCAACAGGCCGATCTCGCGCAGCAACAACAGCTCGAACGCACGCAAGGCGGTCTGCAGGGCATCGCCGTGGTCTGACGAGATGACTGCGACCACCTGCGCGTAGATATCGAACAGGCCAGGATGGGGATCGTCACGCGCCAGCAATGTGAGAACCAACTCGTTGAGGTAGTAGCCGGACAACAAGGCATCACCGGTGGGCATGACATGCCCACCCATCCACTCGGCGCTGCGCAAGGTACGGATCTCTGCGTCGCCACCAAAAGCCAGGTGCAGCGGCTGCAACGGCAGCAGGATCGGCCGCAAACTCGAACTGGGGCGCTTGGCCCCCTTGGCAACCAGCGCCACCCGGCCATGGTTGCGGCAGAACACCTCCAAGATCAGGCTCGACTCGCTCCAGTCATGCCGGTGCAGCACATAAGCGGGCTCGTCGGCGATACGCGAGGTGGCCACCCCGGTTCACTCGTAGCCGAAGCTGCGCACCCGCGCCTCGTCATCGGCCCAGCCGGAGCGCACCTTGACCCACAACTCGATGAAGACCTTGGCATCGAGCAGCCTTTCGAGTTCGACCCGGGTCTCGGTGCCGATGCGCTTGATACGTTCACCCTTGTCACCGATGACCATGGCCTTGTGGCCGTCACGCTCCACGACGATGGTGGCGGCGATACGCACCAGCCGCTTGTGGCCCTTGCGCGCGGGAGGCTCCTCGGAAAACTGGTCGATGACGACGGTCGAGGTATAGGGCAACTCGTCACCCGTCAGGCGAAACAGCTTCTCGCGCACCATTTCGCCGGCAAGGAACTTCTCACTGCGATCGGTCAGTTCGTCCGCGGCGTAGAACCAGGCTTGTTCGGGCAGGTACTTCTCGCAGATCGCCATCAATCGCGTGACGTCACGCGCGTTCTTGGCCGACATCGGCACAAATTCGGCAAACGCGTAACGTTGCTGCATCTGCTGCAACCAGGGCGCGACGTCGGCACGCTGGTGTACCTGATCGAGCTTGTTGGCCACCAGCAGCACCGGGATCCGATTGTCCAATAGCGCCAGCACCTTGGCATCGGCCTGATTGAAGCGCCCGGCCTCGGTGACGAACAACACCAGATCGACGTCTTGCACCGCACCCTGCACCGAACGGTTCAGCGAGCGGTTCAACGCGTTTGCATGCAGGGTCTGGAACCCGGGCGTGTCGACAAAGACAAACTGGGTCTGGGCCAGCGTGTGCACGCCGGTAATGCGATGGCGCGTGGTCTGCGCCTTGCGCGAGGTGATGCTGATCTTCTGGCCGACCAGCGCATTGAGCAGCGTGGACTTGCCGACATTGGGTTTGCCGACAATCGCGATCAGGCCACAACGGGTTGGCCCGTTAGCGTCAGGCGTCGCCACTGACGAATTCGCGGAAACGGGCGCGTCGGCAGGATTCTGGTCTGCGGAATGGGTCATCGATGGCTTTTCAGGGTCTGCAGCATCGCGCTGGCGGCCGCCTGTTCGGCGGCACGCCGCGAACCGCCGATCCCGCGTTCGCACTGATTGAGTTCAACGATCTCGCACTCCACATCAAACGATTGCTGGTGCGCGGCACCCAGGGTGCTGACAACCCGGTACTGCGGAATCTTCATTCTGCGCCCCTGGAGCCACTCCTGCAATTCGGTCTTCGGATCTTTGCCGATTGCAGCCATCGTGGGGTTGATCTCGACACCCTTGTACAAACGGTGCACGAGTTGCTGGGCCGCGACAAATCCGGCATCGACATACACCGCGCCGATCACCGCCTCAAGCGCATCGGCCAATATCGACGGTCGCTTCTTGCCACCCGAACGCATCTCGCCTTCGCCCAACCGGATACAAGCTGGCAGACCAAGTTCCACTGCCAGCGTGTGCAAGGTATCTTGCTTGACGAGGTTGGCGCGCACGCGGGACAGGTCTCCTTCAGGCAACTGGCGCAGACGCTGGTACAACAGGTCGGAGACCGCCAGATTGAGGACCGAGTCACCAAGGAACTCCAACCGCTCATTGTGGTCGGCGCCAAAACTGCGGTGGGTCAACGCCCGACCCAGCAGATCGGCACTGGAGAAAACATGCTGCAACCGCTGCTGCAGTGCCTGCCAGAGTGGATCCACGTCAGTACCGCCTGCTCGCACCACGAAGGTCGAAACGAAGACGCACTAGTTGGATTGCCCGCGGTACTTGAGCGTCAGATAAGCTGGCCCCACCAGATGGATCTCGCGTTCGTAGGCGAATTTCACAACGATGTTTTCGCCATCCTTGGTAATCTCCAGATCCTTGGCCTTCATTGACGTGATATTGTCGATCTCGGCAGAACGCTCGTACAGGGAGCGGACCTGCGGCACCGTGCTGCCGCTGCTCGCTTTCTTGACTGCCTTGATGACTGCCTGGTACTCGATGAAGGTCGGGAACACTTGCGCCCCCACGACACCGACGACAGCCAGTACGGCACCCACGAACACCAGCCCCAGAAAGGAGATGCCGCGTTGCCTGGATTTGGGTTGTTTGCTCATGAATTGCCTCTTGCTGCGAATGCCGGTATCAGTGGAGTAGCCCGATGCGGGTGAGGTCGCCGAAATTCATCCAGACAAACACTGCCTCGCCGACAATGTTCTTATCGGGAACGAATCCCCAATACCGCGAATCCAGCGAGTTGTCCCGGTTGTCCCCCATCATGAAATATGCACCCGGCGGCACCTTGCACACCACGCCTTCGACACTGTAGCGGCAATGGTCCCGGTCCGGAAACTCCTCGGCGCCAGGAATGAAGGCGGGTCGGTCGTCGTCGAGCAACAAACGATGAGGCTTGGCACCCAGTTTTTCCTCGTATTGCTTCATGTAACGCATCGAGTCTTCGTCGAAGAAATCAGCGCTCTGATGGGTCTCGATAGGTTGCCCGTTGATCGATAGCCGCTTGTTCAGGTAACTGACCTCGTCGCCTGGAACACCGACAACACGCTTGATGTAGTCCAGGCTAGGCTTGGGCGGGTAACGAAACACCATCACGTCGCCACGTTGCGGCGCATCGCCCTGCGTGATCTTGGTATTGATGACCGGCAGGCGCAAGCCATAGTGGAACTTGTTCACCAGGATCAGGTCACCGACATGCAGGGTCGGAATCATGGATCCGGAGGGGATCTTGAATGGTTCGAACAAAAACGAACGCAGCAGGAAAACCGCGAGGATGACCGGAAACAAACCCGCAGTCCAATCCAGCCACCAAGGCTGTGCCAGCAGTTCTGCCCGCGCCTTGGAGATGTCGCCGTCGACCTGACTGACACCTTGCTGGTTCAGCTCCGTTTTGCGACGCGCGGCGTTGACCTCGAGCGCGGCTGCGGCCCGACGCCGCCGGGGCCAGAACACAAAACGCTCTCCCAACCAGTACAGACCCGTGACGACAACGGCCAAAAACAGCAACAGCGCGAAGTTGCCCTCGATCCGACCAAAATACCACGCTCCAGCATAAGCCGCGAAAGCCGCCAGAATCAGAGAAGTGAGAATCTGCATCAATCGTCCACCTGCAGAATTGCAAGAAAAGCCTCCTGTGGCACTTCGACTGAGCCGATCTGCTTCATTCTTTTCTTGCCTGCTTTTTGCTTTTCAAGAAGTTTGCGTTTGCGCGAGATGTCGCCGCCATAACACTTGGCCAGCACGTTCTTTCGCAGCGCCTTGATTGTCTCACGGGCAATCACGTTGGCCCCGATAGCTGCCTGGATCGCGACATCGTACATTTGTCGCGAGATTATCTCGCGCATCTTGGAGACGACGGCACGCGCCCTGAACTGCGATTGCGAACGGTGCACGATGATGGACAACGCGTCAACTTTTTCGCCATTGAGCATGATGTCGATCTTTACCACGTCCGATGCGCGGTATTCCTTGAACTCGTAATCCATCGAGGCATAACCACGACTGACCGACTTGAGCTTGTCGAAGAAGTCCAGCACGATCTCGCCCAGGGGCATCTCGTAGGTCAACATGACCTGGCGCCCGTGATAAGCCATGTTCATCTGCACACCACGTTTCTGATTGGCCAGTGTCATGACACTGCCGACATATTCCTGCGGCATGTACAGATGCACGGTGACGATGGGCTCGCGGATTTCCTCCGTCTTGCCTATCTCCGGCATCTTGGACGGATTCTCGACCATCACCACATCGCCACCTATCTTGACCACCTGGTACACCACGCTGGGCGCGGTGGTGATCAGGTCCTGGTCGAATTCGCGCTCCAGGCGCTCCTGCACGATCTCCATGTGCAACAGGCCCAGGAAGCCGCATCGGAACCCGAATCCCAGCGCCTGCGACACCTCCGGTTCATAACGCAGCGACGAGTCGTTGAGCTTGAGCTTTTCCAGGCTGTCGCGCAGGCCTTCGTATTGGTTTGCCTCAGTCGGATACAGGCCGGCAAACACTTGTGGCTGGATTTCCTTGAAGCCCGGCAATGCCTGGGTGGCGGTGAAGGCGGCTCCGCCGGTACCGGCCTTGATTTGCGTGATCGTGTCGCCGACCTTCGCCGCCTGCAGTTCGCGGATACCGGCGATGATGTATCCGACTTCGCCAGCCTCCAACGCGTCGCGCGGTTGGTCGGCTGGCGTGAACACACCCAGGTTGTCGGCGTTGTAGGTGGTGCCGGTGGCCATCATCTTGATGCGATCGCCCTTGGCAAGCCGACCATCAACCACACGCACCAGCATCACCACACCCACGTAGGTGTCGAACCAGCTGTCGATGATCACCGCACGCAGCGGTCCGTCGACCTTGCCACGGGGCGGTGGAATCTTGGCGACGATAGCCTCCAGGATCTCCTCGATGCCCAGGCCCGTCTTGGCAGAGCAGGCGATTGCATCGGAAGCATCGATGCCGATCACATCCTCGATCTCCTTGCGCGCATTCTCCGGATCGGCGTTGGGCAAATCCATCTTGTTGAGCACAGGCAAGACCTCGACACCCAGATCGAGTGCGGTATAGCAATTGGCAACCGTCTGCGCTTCGACACCCTGACTGGCATCGACCACGAGCAACGCACCTTCGCATGCAGACAAGGAGCGACTCACCTCATAGGAAAAATCCACGTGGCCTGGCGTGTCGATCAGATTGAGGTTGTATGTCTTGCCATCATGCGCGGTATATCGCAGCGCAGCGGTCTGCGCCTTGATGGTTATCCCACGCTCTTTCTCGATATCCATCGAGTCCAGAACCTGCGATTGCATGTTACGCACTGCGAGCCCACCGCAGGTTTGAATCAGGCGATCCGCGAGCGTCGACTTGCCATGATCAATGTGCGCAATGATCGAAAAATTTCTGATGTGATCCATCAACGAGAACGCTTAAGTAATTGAATTGAAAAGAGGACAGATAAGAAAAAAGGGCGCGTCACAAAATGACGCGCCCTGAACCAACAATCATTGGCAACTGCGATAGTTGGAACTTCATTGTAGGCAAAAAGGCCCGAATGCCCAGACCCTTTGACGCAAAATCAAGTCGTTGCAGGGCAGCAACACGAATTTTATACACAGCTTATAAACAGGTTTTAAAAAAATCACTGGACAACTTGTGGGTGAACTGTGGATCGGTTGTGTGGATAGTTCATGTCATCCCATATCGTGGATTCAAGGCCGAACGATATGCCAAAAGTCATCTTTTGCAGCGTCGCTATTCTAACCAAGCCCACAATTGTCTTGAAAAAGTCAGTGCCCGCAAACATTCCACCAAGTGCGATAGATCTGAAAAAAATAGCCCCCACTGCGTTGCAGGGTCGCAGCAAACCAACAAATCACCTGCGTTTCGCTCGGGCATTACGGGCGGCACGCCCGAGCACACCTCCCGTTTACCGGCCCTGACGGATCACCGCATATTGCACCCAGTCACCGCGGCGAAACAGGATATTCATCGGCTTGGTTCGATCTGCCTTGGACAACGCTGATTCGAAATCCTTCATGCTGCTGACCTCGAAGTTGGCAACTGCAGTGATGATGTCGCCCTCGCGAATGCCCGCGCGCTGCGCGGCGTCGGTGGCCGCGTCGACCTTGACGCCGCCCTTGATCTTGAGTTCCTGCTTCTGGGCTTCGGTGAGTTCACTCACTGTCAGACCCAGCGCCTGCGCTGCAGCGGATGCCTTGGGTTTCTCCTCTTTGTCAGTCGCTTTCTGCGCCACCTTGTCCGGTTCGACCTCGCCGATGGTGATGACCAGCTCCTTCGTGCTGCCGCGTCGGAATACAGTCAGGTTGCTGCGGGTGCCGGGTTTGATGTTGCCCACCATGCGCGGCAGGTCGTTGTGGCGCTCGATCGTCTTGCCGTCGAATTTGATGATGATGTCGCCAGCCTCGATGCCCGCCTTGTCCGCAGGCGAACCCGACTCCACACCCCGCACCAATGCACCGGAGGGCTTGCCCATCCCGATGGCTTCTGCCACGTCCTTGGTGACCTGATCGATCTGCACGCCGATGCGTCCGCGCGAAACCCGCCCGGTGGCGCGCAATTGTTCGCTGACACGGATTGCCTCGTCCATCGGAATCGCGAACGAGATACCCATGTATCCGCCTGAGCGCGAATAGATCTGGCTGTTGATGCCGACCACCTCGCCGCGCATATTGATCAGCGGCCCACCCGAATTGCCCGGGTTGATGGCCACGTCGGTCTGGATGAACGGCAGGTAGTCGCCAGTGTCGCGCTGCTTGGCGCTGACGATGCCGGCCGTGACCGTATTTTTGAGACCGAACGGCGAACCGATCGCCATCACCCATTCGCCCACCTTGAGGCGACTCACGTCGCCCACCTTGACTGCCGGCAAACCGGTCGTGTCGATCTTGACCACGGCCACGTCGCTGCGCTTGTCGGCGCCGACGATGCGGGCCTTGAACTCGCGGTCATCGGTCAAGGTCACCAGCACCTCGTCGGCGCCATCGACCACATGGGCATTGGTCATGATGTAACCATCGGTCGTCAGGATGAAGCCCGAGCCGACCCCACGTGGCTGCTCCTCTTGCGGCAGTTGCGGGTGGTTGGGTTGGGGGCCGGGCTGGCGCGGGATGTTCGGGATCGGCACTCCAAAGCGACGGAAAAATTCGAGCATGTCTTCGTCGATCGGGCCACCATTGCCCAGACGGGGACGCGCCGCCACCTTCTCCAGCGTGCGGATGTTCACCACGGATGGTCCGACCTGTTCGACCAGTTCGGTGAAGTCAGGCAAGCCCCGCACTTGCGCGCTGGCCGGCGCCAGTGGCACCAGGGACAAGGCGCTCGCGGTCGCCAAGATCGTAAAAAAACGCTTCATGTTGGTGTTGTCCATTTTCATCATCGTGTTGTCAACCTTTTCAAGCAATGAGTATCGGCGCTCGCCCTCATGCGCAGCCACACTCTGCGGGCCGGCATGGATCGCAAGCAGTTGGGGGTTTATCGGGTGCGCTCAAGGCCCAGCGCAAATGCTGCCAGTGTGTTGCGCGGCACCTCGCCAATCACTGTCAACCACCAGTCACCAGACTTTTCTTTCAGGCGCCGGGTCAAGGTCTGCGTCGCCCCCAGTGCCGTCGACCCTTCCACAGCGTGCCGGCGCGGGTCGAAGACTTCCACGAATACCGATACCGACGCCAGGCCATCGGAGAACACCCACTGCAATGCTCCATCGGACTGGCTGCCGTCGGTAGCAGGCGACGGCCGCTTGTGACACCCCATGGGTTTGAAGCCCGCAACAGGATTCTTCATCGTCCACCCCTCGGCTGCCGCCGACGTCTTCAGCATCTGCGGCTTGTCAACGCGGTATCCCCCGGTGTTCTCCATCATCTGGGTCAACTTTGCCACGCTGACGGGGGCATCCATCTGCAGATCGGAGAAGGCCGCTTGCTCAAGCACATGGCCGTCGATATCGAGCGTTTGCAATTTGATGACCAGACCCGTCGCTTTTTCGCTCCAGATCCGGTAACCGAAACGCAATTTGTCCTTGGGCTGCAATTGCACCACGTCTGCATCGAAGCCGGCTACCCGGTCGACACCTTGTTGCAGGACTGTATAAAACTGGCCGAGGGAACTATCGGTGGTCCGCAACAAATCCGGGAAAAGTCCCAGAGACTCGCGCGTTTCGGACACTGCAACCCGAGTGGTTGGCGAAAACGTGACGACCTGCTCGTTGCGCCGGAACGTCGATCGCGGTTCGCCACTGAGCGACTCCACCCGCTCCATCTGAAGATCACCGTTGCAGACATGCCAGATCTTGGCGCTGGACATGTTGGCGCCTGCCGATACGACAAAGGTGCCTATGTACGTCCGCTGACGCGATGCGTCGTGCATGCGAGACAACCATTCGGCGATACCCAGTTCACTTGAACCCGAAGGTGTTGCAACTGCCATCGGCGCAGCAACCTGGGCCAACACCGACGCCGGCGGCACCATGAACCAGATCGCTCCGACCACCAGGCCCCGCAGCGCCATACGCAGACCGAGCGCCGACAAATCGGCCGCAGAGCGGCCAATCGAGGCGACTGCGTGAAAATACACAGCAACCCCCCGTCGCCTCGAAAGGTCCAGCGGCATGGTCATTAGCGCACGGGCGGATCAAACGTCGCGTTGCGCAAGAAGCCTGTTGGCATCTGCAACGCGGAGGTCCCACCGAACTGACGATGTGCCGCCAGCAACTCGTCCAGGCGCGGATCGCGCAACATCACCTGCGGTTGGACGCCAGGGGTTGCGGCAGAAGCGATCACGGGATCACCTTGCTGCGTCGTGGAAACCGTGCCCACATGCCATCCCAGAACAGCCACCGTCATCACTGATGCCACTGCGGCAATCCATTGCCAACGTAACACGGCATCGTTGGCGACCTGCACGGCATTCGTCGGAGCGACCACGGTTTCAACTGACCCGACCGGCACAAGTCGCGCCGATGCTTGCACCAGCGACACGTCGCCTCCAGTCTCCCCACCTTCTAGGTTGGTGGGTCTGGTCTGTGCAAGACGCACCCGAAAACGATCGAGAAAAGCCTGATCACGGCTGCAATCGCGCAGCTCGGGATCACGCAGAGCATCGCCAAACACGTGGTACGCATGCCAGGTGGCACGCGCTTCCCCGGATGAGGCCAACCAGTCCATGGTGTGCGTGAACGTGGTGTGGTCGAGTTGGCCATCGACCAGCGCAGAAACCCGCTCGCGTTGTTGTTGCTCATCTTCATGCATGTCCAATTCCTTCGAAAACCATCACCAACGCTTGCCGCCCTGGTTCTCCAACAACGGTCGGATGCGGGCCGAAACCGCTTCCCGGGCACGAAAGATACGTGATCGAACGGTGCCAATCGGGCATTGCATCACCTGCGCAATTTCCTCGTAACTCAGTCCGTCGATCTCGCGCAAGATCACGGCTTCCCGCAGGTCGGGAGGCAAAGCCTCCATCGCCGCATGGACGACCGCGCCGATTTCCTTGGCCGCCAGGACCGATTCAGGTGTCTCATCGGATATTGGTTCATTTCCCGGCCGGGAAGTTTCATCGTCGTCATCGGAGGTGCGCCATGCAGCCTCTGACACAGTCGGATCGCGCTTGAGATCCATCAGTGCCTTCTTGGCCGTATTCACTGCAATCCGGTACAGCCAGGTGTAAAACTGCGCATCGCCGCGAAACTGGTGCAGAGCCCGATAGGCCCGGATGAACGTCTCCTGTGCGATATCTTCGACCAGGTCCACATCCCGGACCATGCGGCCGATCAGGCGCTGAATGCGCCGCTGGTATTTGAGTACCAACAGTTCATAGGCATGCTGGTCTCCAGCTACCGTGCGTTCGACCAGCGCCCGGTCGCTGTCGGGCTCGGGCCTGTCGGCCACTACGCCATCGGTATCCTGTCCGACCGTCATGGATGGGCAGCCCGCTGTGGCGAAGTAGCGTCGGCGCGCCGATGCGCATCAGCGTAAATGGCACGGCGCATGGCCAGCCAACGCCCCGGCTCCGACGCTTGGGAGAGCCAGAACCAGCGGCTGGCGCCGGAATCTGCAACAAATCGGATCAGCAATCCCGTTTGGGTGTCCAGTCGCCGATGGATGGCACCGCGATGCGGCCCAGCGTCTTCCTCCCACCACCAATCACCACCGTCCCAAGACAATCGGCCAGAGCGCGTGAGCGGGCCTTGCCACCAGCAGAATCCGCCAACTCCCGCCGTCGCCAGCAAACCGACCCACGGCCGCCAGTCGCCAGACGAGGCCATCGCAAGCCATGCCAGGTCCACGCACAGTGCTATAGAAAGCAACATCACCAGAACGCCGACCAGGAAAGTGGGATGGGACAGCGGATAAGTCACCGCCGGGGCTTGCGCCAGGGCCCTGGATCCGGAATCAGACAACTCGGAATCCATGCAGCCTGCCGGCAATCGATTCAGACGCGGCGAAAGACCAGGGACCCGTTGGTTCCACCAAAGCCGAAGTTGTTCTTGAGCGCCACCTCAATCTTCATGTCGCGCGCCGTATTGGCGCAGTAATCCAGATCACACTGCGGATCCTGATTGGCCATGTTGATCGTAGGCGGGCTTTTCTGATGATGCAGGGCCAATACCGTGAAGATCGATTCGATACCCCCGGCCCCGCCCAGCAGGTGGCCGGTCATCGATTTGGTGGAGTTCACCACGGTTTTGTAAGCATGCCCACCCAGCGCCGCCTTGATCGCATTCGTCTCATTGATGTCTCCCAGCGGCGTCGATGTGCCATGGGCGTTGATGTAATCGATCTGATCGGCATTCACACCCGCATTACGCAGGGCGTTGAGCATCGCTCGGCGCGGCCCGTCCATGTTGGGGGCCGTCATGTGGCCAGCGTCCGCACTCATGCCGTAACCAGCGAGTTCGGCATAAATCTTCGCACCGCGGGCCCGCGCGTGCCCGAGTTCCTCGAGCACCATCACGCCCGCACCTTCGCCCAGTACGAAGCCGTCGCGATCGCGGTCGAAGGGCCGCGATGCAGTGGCCGGATCGTCGTTGCGCGTGGACAAGGCACGCATTGCGGCAAATCCACCGACACCCAATGGCGACACGGTGGCTTCCGACCCGCCTGCAACCACGACATCCGCGTCGCCATATTCGATCATGCGGCCGGCTTCTCCAATACTGTGCAGACCGGTGGTGCATGCGGTCACGATTCCCAGGTTCGGGCCCTTGAACCCGAACCGGATCGACACATGGCCGGCGATCATGTTGATGATGGAGGCGGGAACAAAAAACGGCGATATCCGACGGGGTCCCCGCAGGCGCAGTTCCTCATGTGTCCCTTCGATCATCGGCAAACCGCCGATGCCCGACCCGATCACGCATCCGATCCGGGTCGCGAGATCGTCGTCCAACGCCTCGCCGGTCGGCAGCCCCGAATCCGCAACTGCCTGCGCCGCGGCGGCAATCCCGTAATGGATGAAGGAATCCATCGTGCGGGCTTCCTTGGCGCGGATGTAGGACTCCAGATCGAATCCACGCACTTCCCCGGCAATCTTGCAGGAAAAGTTCGACGCGTCGAACCGGGTGATCGTGTGGATACCCGATTTGCCGGCCAGCAGATTGGCCCAGGCATCGGCGACGGTGTTTCCTACCGGACAGATACAGCCCAGACCGGTGACGACAACGCGACGACGGGACATGTGATTCAAAGCCTATGGTTGTTGACGACACATCGCCGGGATCCTGGCCCATTGCGCAAGACTCCGCCAGCATGCATGCATGCACGACACGGCAATTGCCAGCCACCGCCCGGTGCGACAGCGGCCGGGCAACGTGGTCAGTTACGCCTTCTGATGGCTGTTGGCGTAATCGACGGCGTTTTGCACGGTCGTGATCTTCTCCGCATCTTCATCCGGGATCTCGATGCCGAACTCATCTTCCAGCGCCATCACCAGTTCAACCGTGTCCAGCGAATCGGCACCCAGATCGGCCACGAAGGCTTTCTCATTGGTGACTTGCGACTCTTCGACGCCCAGTTGTTCTGCAATGATCTTTTTGACACGCGCTTCAATATCGCTCATGGAGTCCCTCAAAGGGTTGTAAATAATCTGTGATTTTAGCCACCTTGGCGCTCATGCCCCCAGTTGACTGCCGGCCAGACGACCCGGCACGAACATACGCATGCACGTTACATGTACATGCCACCATTGACATGCAGTTCCTGGCCGGTCACGTAGCCAGCCTGCGGTGATGTCAGATAGACAACGGCATGCGCCACTTCCTCGGGCTGGCCCAGCCGGCCGATCGGAATCTGCGCCAGCAAGGCCTGCTGTTGCTCAGGCGCCAACGCTGCCGTCATGTCAGTGGCAATGAAGCCCGGGGCAATGCAATTGACCGTGATGTTGCGCGAACCCAGCTCACGCGCCAATGCCCGACTCATGCCGGCCACGCCGGCCTTGGCAGCGGCGTAGTTGCTCTGGCCGGGATTGCCGGAGGCGCCGACAACCGACGTGATGTTGACGATGCGCCCGTAACGCTGCTTCATCATGACCCGCATCACCGCACGACTCATCGTGAACACGGCCTTGAGGTTGGTGTTGAGCACTGCATCCCAATCCTCGTCCTTGAGACGCATCGCCAGCGTGTCGCGCGTGATACCCGCATTGTTGACCAGCACATGCAGGCCGCCCTGTTGCTGAACGACCCGGGTAATCAGTGCCTCGGCAGCCGCCGTATCGTTGACATCGAGCACCTCGCCGCTGCATCCAGCAAAAGCAGACAGCGCCTCGGTGATCGCCGCAGCACCCGCGCTCGTCGTGGCGGTGCCTGCGACGGCAAAACCCTGCTGTGCCAAGGCGAGTGCAATCGCGCGCCCGATGCCACGGGAGGCACCGGTCACCAGCGCGACCTGGCGCTTGGTCGCAGTCGAGGCCGCAGTCGCGGTAACACTCATCGGTTTTCCCCTGCAAGAGCTTGTTGCGCCTGTTGCGCGGTCAACGGGTCGAATATCGGCAAACCGGTCAGGCCAGCATCAATCCGACCCATCATACCGGCCAGCACCTTGCCAGGACCACATTCGACAATGTAGGAAAGCCCTCTGGCCTTGAGCGCCTGAATACACTCGACCCAACGCACCGCACCGAACGCCTGACGATACAGCGCATCGCGGATGCGGTCGGCATCAACCTCAACAGCGACATCAATGTTGTTGATCAGCGTGATCAGCGGCGACTGGAACTCGACTTCTTCCAATGCGGCGCGTAGTTTTTCAGCGGCAGGACGCATCAGGCTGCAATGAAATGGTGCCGACACCGGCAACAACATGGCGCGACGGGCACCTTCGGCCTTGAGCGCTTCGCAGGCCTTCTCGACCGCCAGCTTGCTGCCGGAGATCACGGTCTGTGCGGGATCATTGAAATTGGCGACCTCCACCACTTCGGCCGAGTCACGATCGAATGTACCCTGCACCGCCGCGCAACAGGCAACCACCTTGTCGGACGGCAATCCCAGCACTGCGGCCATGGAACCCTGCCCTACCGGCACCGCGTCCTGCATTGCCTGGGCCCGCAGGCGCACCAGCGGCGCGGCCTGCGCCAGCGTCATGATGCCGGCCGCCACCATGGCCGCGTATTCCCCCAGAGAGTGGCCCGCCACCGCCGCAGGCACCTGGCCCGTGCGCTCCATCCAGGCCCGATACGCCGCGACACCGGCTACCAGCATGACGGGCTGGGTGTTGGTGGTCAGCGCCAACGCCTCCTTAGGCCCCTCGTGGATCAGCTTGCCGATATCCTGACCGAGTGCGTCCGAGGCTTCCTGCACGGTCTGCGCAACGACCGCGTCGTCACCCCACGCGTCCAGCATGCCGACTGCTTGCGAACCCTGTCCTGGAAAAACAAATGCAAATGGCTTCACGGGAAGTTCCTTCACTGGCGCCACAGCGCCAGTCGCGCAGCGGGGGATCGATGTGGCAATTAAAGGTGAAGGAGCACCGAGCCCCATGTGAACCCACCACCCACACCCTCGAGCAGCAGCAGTTGCCCCGGCACGATGGCGCCGGAGCGCACGCCCGCATCGAGTGCCAACGGTATGGACGCCGCCGACGTATTGCCGTGCTGGTCGACGGTCACGATGACCTTGTCCATGCTCAGCTTGAGGCGTCTGGCTGTGCTCTGCAAAATGCGGATGTTGGCCTGGTGCGGGACCAGCCAATCGAGATCTGCGGTCGTCTTGCCCGCCTTGGCCAGCACCGCCTTTGCAGAAGTCTCCAGCACGCCCACCGCCAACTTGAACACTGCCTGCCCATCCATCGTCAGCAAAGGACTTCCCAGCACCTGGCCGCCCGAAACATGGCCCGGCACACACAGGATGCCGACATGTTTGCCGTCGGCATGCAGGTCGCTGGCCAGAATACCGGGCGTGTCAGATGCTTCCAGCACCACCGCGCCGGCACCATCACCAAACAACACGCAGGTGGAGCGATCGTTGAAATCCAGGATGCGCGAGAACACCTCGGCCCCCACAACCAGCGCCTTGTTGGCAGCGCCGGTCTGGATCATTGCGTCGGCCACGGCCAAGGCATAGACAAAACCGCTGCACACCGCCTGCAGGTCGAAAGCAGCGCCGCCGGCAGCCCCGAGCTTGTGTTGCAGGATGCAGGCCGTGGACGGAAAGACCATGTCAGGTGTCGACGTGGCCACGATGATCAGGTCGATGGCCTGTGCATCCACACCCGCGGCTGCGAGCGCCTGGCGTGCTGCCTCCAGGGCCAGGTCACTACTGCAGACATCTGGCGCGGCAAAATGCCGGGCCTTGATGCCGGTGCGCTCGACAATCCATTGATCGCTGGTCTCCACGCCTTTGGCGGCCAATTCCTGGACCAGGTCGGCATTGCTCAGCCGGCGCGGAGGCAGGTAACTGCCTGTGCCGGTGACTCGGGAATATCGTCTCATCTGTTTCCGGTGGCTGGTCGCGCGTTCAAGGCACTGGTGCCGAGCCTGCGAACAATGGCGCGGCATGGGCTATGCGAACCTGGACACGATCCAGCAAGTTGTTACGAGCAGCATCATACGCGCGCGACAAAGCATTTTCGAATGCCAACTGGTCTGCGGATCCGTGGCTCTTGAATACCAGGCCGCGCAATCCCAGCAGGGCGGCTCCGTTGTAACGCCGATGATCAACCCGCCGCTTGAATGCAGACAAGACCGGATAGGCCACCACGCCGGCCAGTTTTGTCAGTGGATTGCGGGAAAACTCAGCGCGCAGGAATTCCCCGATCATGGCGGCCACGCCTTCAGTGGTTTTCACCGCGACATTGCCGACGAACCCATCACACACGACGATATCGACAGTGCCCTTGAAGATGTCGTTGCCTTCGACATTTCCCACAAAGTTCAGGTCACCGGCCCGGGCCGCCGCACGCAGCAATTCCCCCGCCTTCTTGATTGTCTCGCTACCCTTGATGATCTCTTCACCGATATTGAGCAACCCCACCGTGGGCTGGGAAACGTCACCGAGCGCCGACACCAGGGCCGACCCCATCACGGCAAATTGCAGCAGGTGTTCGGCGGTGCAATCCACATTGGCGCCCAGGTCGAGCATGGTGGTGGCCCCACCACGTGCATTGGGAAATTGGGACGCGATGGCAGGGCGGTCGATGCCGTCGCAGGTCTTGAGCAGATAACGCGATATCGCCATCAGTGCGCCAGTGTTGCCGGCCGATACCGCCGCCTGAGCCTGTCCGTCGAGGACCTGCTGCACGGCCACACGCATGGACGAATTCTTCTTGCGCCGCAACGCGATCTCGATCGAATCGTCCATGGTGACCACCTCGCTGGCGGCAACAATGGTCACACGGGGGTCGGAGAAGGTGCCAATCGCATCGGGCAGGCCGACCAGCAAGAGCCGCGCCTGCGGTTGCTGCTCCAGAAAATGCCGGCAGGCGGGCACGGTGACGGAGATGCCGTGGTCACCCCCCATGCAATCGACGGCAATGGTGGTCATCGCGTCAGAACGGGCAAGGATAAATCACGCATGGGCGCACACGGCAGCCAGAGAAACGAAAACCCGATGCTATCGACAAAATAGCATCGGGCTCCAGAGTCGACCGTCGACTCAGTCTTCGGATTTGGTCTTGACGACCTTGCGTCCCCGGTAGAAACCGGTCGGGCTGATATGGTGGCGCAGATGGATCTCGCCGGTGGTCGGCTCGACCGCGATACCGGGCACGTTCAACGCATTGTGCGAACGGTGCATGCCCCGTTTGGACGGGGATTTCTTGTTTTGCTGGACGGCCATTGTCGGCTCCTTGGCTGTGCCATGGCGCGCACCCATGATGGGCCGCCACGCGGGTTGAATCTGAATGCGCCTGTCTGGCGCGAAGCCAGCGAGTATAACGCAACTAGTCTCCTGACTCGGCCTGACCCTTGCGCAGGCGCCCCAGCGCCGCAAAGGCCGGCGGACTGACTTCGGCCGCGGCGTCGAATCCTTCATCCTGCGCCGAAAGCCGTGGTGGCGTCGGACAGGTCTCGTGGTGCGCAATCAGCGGCATGGCCAGCAGCAATTCGTCCTCGACCAGCGCATGCAAGTCGAAGTCAGGTGACTCAACCAGCAGATCCTCGTCGGCGGCGTCGTCCTGCTGCTCCGCAGTTGCTTCGTCGGGCACGAAGCGGAACCACTGATCAATCTGCACCGGTATGTCGACCGACTCCAGACAACGCTGGCACACCAGTGGCAACGCAGCTTGCACCTGCAGATGCAACCAGGGAGCCGACAGCGATCCTTCGCCACTGCGCGTCTGCCCGCTTGCCGACCAGGTGACGTTTGCAAGTCCGCCAGCATCAACACATTCCGCGGCAACCCGCTCAAATGCCGACAGTGCGACTGTCCCGCCCACCTCACCCTTCGTGCGGGCAAATGCACGCACATCCAGATGTCTGGTCGGGCTCTGCGAATCGCGTTCTTGCATGCAGGCAGTGTAAGAGAATCGGTCCATGCTGTCCGACCCGACTCCCCGCCTGATCCTCGCATCGACCTCGCCGTATCGGCGCGAATTGCTGGGCCGCCTGCGCGTGCCCTTCGATGCCGTGCCGCCTGAAGTCGATGAGCGTCCGATGCCGGGGGAGCAACCAGAACAGCTGGCAAGCCGCCTGGCGCTGGCCAAGGCCCATGCGGTGGCCACGCGTCATCCCGATGCTGTCGTGATCGGTTCGGACCAGGTCGCCGAACTCAACGGTCACGCGCTGGGAAAACCGTTGGTGCATGCGGTCGCGGTCGAACAACTACGCCGCATGCGCGGGCAGACGGTGGTGTTCCAGACTGCCGTGGCCGTCGTCTGCCATGACAGCGGCTTCGAACAGACGGATCTGGCCCGTGTCACGGTGCGGTTCCGTGACCTGAGCGATGCCGAAATCGAAGACTATCTGCGTGTCGAGCAACCCTACGACTGCGCCGGCAGTGCCAAGAGCGAAGGCCTGGGTATCGTGTTGCTCGACGCGATCGACAACGACGACCCGACCGCATTGATCGGTTTGCCGCTGATCCGGACATGTCGCATGTTGCGTGCCGCCGGCCTGCGTTTTCCGGGTGCATCATGAGTCGCCGGTCCGTTTTCAAGGCGACTCCCGCAGTGCGCAGCAAGAAGGTGCTCCAGTGACCGCCAAGGCCCCCGTCGGTCGCCTGATTCTGGTGCCCGCGCCGCTCGATTTCGGCTGCGACCAGCAGGTCCCGCTGCACGACGTTTTGCCGCACACGACACTGCATGAAGCGGCTCGCCTGCAATACTGGATTTGCGAGAACGCAAAATCGACGCGAGCCTATCTGAAACGGATCGACACCATTGCGCCATTGCGCGTGCCGATTCAGGATCAACAGCTGCAGGAATTGCCCCGCGACGTGCACAAGAAAGGCGACCATCTCGTCGACTTCGACGCCCGTCCCCTGCTCGCACCGGCCCTGGCCGGACATGACGTCGGCTTGATCAGCGAAGCCGGCATGCCCGCGATCGCCGATCCCGGGGCGTCGGTCGTGCGCGCTGCGCATGCACTGTCGGTCGCAGTGGTGCCCCTGGTCGGCCCGATTTCACTGATGTTGATGCTCGCTGCCAGCGGGTTGAACGGGCAGAATTTCGCTTTCGTGGGTTATCTGCCGCAGGACGCCACAGGTCGAGCCAAACGCATCCGCGCGCTGGAACAGCTGGCACTGTCGAGCGGGCAGACCCAGTTGTTCATCGAGACGCCGTACCGCAATGCCGCCATGGTGCAGGCACTGGTGCAAACCCTGGCACCGGCGACCCGTCTGGCCATCGGTAGCGGCCTGACCCTGCCGCAGGCCCAGGTCCGATGCCTGTCGGCGCGCCAGTGGCGCGAAACCAAGTACGTGGCCGACAAACACACGCCAGCCGTTTTTGCAATCGGCCGGTGAACCGACCCAGCCCGATCGAAAACTACCTGGGTGGCGCCGTTCAGCGCAACGCAGGCAAGCTGCGAATTGCGCGCACCGCTCCGTCGCCGATGGCCGCGCCAAACCGTTTGGCCAGCCGCTCGGCCAGGTTGTCACGCCGGGTGTAGTCGACGATGCGTTCCGACTTGACGATCTCTCGTGCCACGTAATCCAGGCTGCCCAGTTGGTCGGCCAGGCCGAGCTCAATTGCTTGCTGGCCGATCCAGAAAAGGCCGCTGAAGGTCTCTGGCGTTTCCTTCAGGCGATTGCCGCGCCCCGCCTTGACGGCATCGATGAACTGGTGGTGGATCCGGTCCAGCATCTGCTGGGTGAATTCACGTTGGCGTTCGGACTGCGGACTGAACGGGTCCAGGAAACCCTTGTTCTCACCCGCTGTCATCAGGCGCCGCTCGATCCCGAGCTTGTCCATCAAACCCGTGAAGCCAAAACCATCCATCAGCACGCCGATACTGCCGACGATGCTGGCCTTGTCAACAAAGATGCGATCAGCCGACACCGCCACGTAATAAGCGGCCGACGCACAGGTCTCTTCCACCACCGCATACATCGGCTTGTTGTATTTGGCCTTGAGGCGGCGCAACTCGTCATTGATGATGCCGGCTTGCACCGGGCTGCCTCCGGGCGAATTGATCAGCAGCACCACCGCCTTCGACCCGCTGTCTTCGAACGCCGCGCGCGCGGCGGCAATGACCGCGTCCGCGCTGGCGTCGCCACCCGATGCAATATCGCCCTTGATCTCCACCAAGGCAGTATGCGGCGTCGACGCTTCGGGGATCGGCGCGCCACGCAACACTGCCACCCAGACCAGGAACACCAGGAAGGCCAACCACGACAAGCGCACGAAGTTGCGCCAGCGCCGCGCGGTGCGTTGTTCCGCCAGCGATGCAAAAGCCAGCTTCTCGAGAGTCGCCCGCTCCCAGCCCGGTTTGCCGAGCCCGCCCCCGGACCCTCTTGCAGCGGCAGTTGGCTGCACAGACCCGGAGGACGAACCGTCATGCGGGCGATCGGGATCGAAGGTTGGTTCGGTCATGTCAATATTCAACAGTTTTCAGATTATGCGCAGTATGCCAGCGCACGACTCCGTCGGACTCATCGACGGCAATCTTGATCAGTCCGCCGCGACACGGCCCGCCCTGGCAGGCCCCGGTCTGCGGCTGGTACATCGCGCCATGGGTGGCACAGATGAGCCAATGTCCGGTCAGGTCGAAGAAGCGATTGGGCTGGTAATCCATCTCCATCGGCAGATGGCCGCAGCGATTCAGGTAGGCATGGACCTCGCCCGCGTAACGGATGGCAAACGCGCGACAAGTCTGCCCTTGATACACGACATCGAACGGCACGGCCATGCCGCTGTCGGCCAGATCGGACGACGCACACAAGGAAACTTCTTCGTTCACTGCGATCATGCATTGGCAAGCAGCCAATCGCGCAATTGTGCTACCGAACGGGCGACGAACAACGGGCCCCATTGCGCAAAATCCTCGCTCGAATGCGCTCCGTAACTGACCGCCACACTGGAACAACCGGCACTGCGCGCCATCTGCAGGTCGTGTGTGGTGTCGCCAACCATCAGCACCCGTGCTGGATCCAACCCGAATTCGCGCGTCAGTTCCTGCAACATGCGTGGATCCGGCTTGCCTGCGGTCTCGTCGGAGGTGCGAGAAGCTTCGAAAATGCCGTGCAACTGGACCGCACGCAAGGCGACGTCCAGCCCGCGCCTGCTTTTTCCGGTCGCGACCGCGAGATGGTGGCCGCGTTGCTTGAGTTCGGTCAATAGCGCCAACACCCCGTTGAACAGGCTGATGTCATCCTGACGGGCCTGATAGTGGTGACGATAACGCGCACTCAACTCCGGATATCGGTCTTTGGGAACATCCGGAGCTGCATAAGCCAGGGCCTGCGCCAGACCCATGCCGATCACGTGCGAGGCGGCCCGGTCCGTCGGCACGCTGCCGCCGACATCGCGCACCGCCGCCTGCAGACAAGCGGTGATGATCGCTGTGGAGTCGAACAAGGTGCCGTCCCAATCGAAGGCGATCAGGTCGAAAGCCCGCGCACGGGCGCCGCGGGAGCGGTGCGTGTCGTCAGGTTGGGCTGGCAAGGGCATGGTCGAGGAACGATGCGAGTTCGGGTGGCAATTCGGCCTGCAGCGTCATCGGCTCACCCGTGGAGGGATGGTTGAACTTTAACCGCCACGCGTGCAGGAACATGCGCCGCAGGGTTACTGGCGCACTCGCGCGCTGCAACGCCTTGTTAAGCTCGAAGTTGCCATATTTGTCGTCGCCCACTATCGGCATGCCCTGGTCAGACAGGTGGACCCGGATCTGATGCGTGCGGCCGGTCTTGATCGTGACCTCCAGCAAGGAATAGGCAGCACCGGTTCGCGCCACCTTGACCAGGCTCAAAGCCGCCATGGCATCGGGATGCGATCGGTCAACCACCGCGACCCGACGTTCGCCATCGGGCAGCAGGTATTTGTGCAGCGGCTTGTCAAGCACCTTGACATTTTGCGGCCAGCGCCCTGCCACCAGCGCCAGGTAGGTCTTGCCGGTCGCCCGGTCGCGAAACTGCTCCTGCAGCAGTTTCAAGGCGCTGCGTTTCTTTGCCACCAGCAAGATGCCGCTGGTCTCGCGATCGAGGCGGTGTACCAATTCCAAAGTGCGGGCCTGCGGCCTGGCCATGCGCAACTGCTCGATCACGCCGAAACTCACGCCGGAGCCGCCGTGCACCGCGGTGCCTGCCGGTTTGTCGATGGCGAGCAGGTGCTCATCCTCGAACAGCACTGGAAACTCGCGGGCTGGCGCGAAACCGGCCGCGGCGCCCGATTGAAGCGCCTTTTGCCGTTCGTCGGCGGCTTGCGATGTGCGCACCGGCGGAACCCGGATCTGGTCACCGGCCGCAACCCGTCGATCGGCACTGGCCCGGCCCTTGTTGATACGCACCTCGCCGCTGCGAATGATGCGGTAGATGTGCGTCTTGGGCACACCCTTGAGACGGCGCATCAGGAAATTGTCCAGCCGCTGGCCACTGTCCTCGTCATCAACCTGCAGGTTGCTCACATGAGTGCCCCCAGCCCTGGCTTCGCCAGGCCCCCCGAGGGGGTGCGAGGAAACTTGGGAGCGGCCCGGCGTTTCCTCATTAGGCACTTGTGCCGGCACTTTGGCCCCTATAATGTGTTTCACTAGCGACGTGCTGCAAGTGGTTGATTTGTCTGGAGTTTAGTCCACACCCCCCACAAGAAGCCGCGCTAGCAGGTCGATGCCACCAGATTGCCAGCACGACAGACCACAGACCACCGTCTGTGGTGGTCTGACCAGCGAGCGGGTACGCCGACGCTTTGAATCACTGATATGGAATACCCAGTCCTGCCAGAGTCGCTCTGGCAGACGGATGTGAGCGAAATGTTTGTTTTGATGGGCCTGATCCTGACCTGCATGCAACACCTTCGGGTGTGGCAGTGCCGTGTCGACCGTCCTGTCCCATCGGTTCGGCAAGACCATCCCGTCCTGCCGGTCCCGATGCGCCACACGCAAACGCATCCCCTCGTCCTTGTCCCCGTGCCAACGCCCCGATTCACGACTTGAGTCCGGGCCCGAGGCAATTCCCATCGTTTCAAAGTGTTCGTCAGGCATCGTGTGCTCGTCATGAGCAGGTAAAGGGTCGAAAGACCACGAGGAAGCCGGCTTGTCGCCCATACACGGCGCGGCGCGGTTTCGATGCATGAAACAGGAACGTACCCATGAAACGGATGCTGATCAACGCCACACAGGCGGAAGAACGCCGGTTGGCTATCGTCGACGGGCAAAAACTGCTCGACTATGAAATCGAGATCGACGGGCGCGAACAGCGCAAGGGCAATATCTACAAGGCGGTGGTGACACGGGTCGAACCGTCACTCGAAGCCTGCTTCGTCGACTATGGCGAAGACCGCCACGGCTTTTTGCCATTCAAGGAAATCTCGCGCCAGTATTTCGCCCAAGGCGTGCAAGCCAACGGCGCACGGATCCAGGACGCGATCCGTGAAGGCCAGGAACTGACGGTGCAGGTCGAGAAGGAAGAACGCGGCAACAAGGGCGCGGCGCTGACCACCTTCATCTCGCTGGCCGGCCGATACGTCGTGCTGATGCCCAACAACCCGCGTGGTGGTGGCGTGTCGCGCCGCATCGAAGGGGAAGACCGGGCCGACCTGAAGGAAGCGCTGGACCAGCTCGAATACCCGAACGGCATGAGCATCATTGCGCGTACCGCCGGCATCGGCCGTAGCGCACCCGAGTTGCAGTGGGACCTGAACTACCTGCTCAAACTCTGGAACGCGATCGACGGCGCCGCCAAGGGTGGCAAAGGCGCGTTCCTGATCTACCAGGAGTCATCCCTGGTGATCCGCGCGATCCGTGACTATTTCAACCACGACATTGGCGACATCCTGATCGACACCGACGACGTATACGACCAGGCGCAGCAGTTCATGGCGCACGTGATGCCCGAGCACGCAGCCCGTGTGAAACGTTACCGTGACGATGCACCGCTGTTCTCACGCTTCCAGATCGAGCACCAGATCGAATCGGCTTATGCCCGCATGGTGCAGCTGCCCAGTGGCGGCGCGATCGTCATCGACCACACCGAGGCCCTGGTCTCGGTCGACGTGAACTCCGCACGGGCGATCCGCGGCGGCGACATCGAGGAAACCGCTACCCGCACCAATCTGGAGGCTGCCGACGAAGTGGCGCGCCAGATGCGGCTGCGCGACCTTGGCGGC
>CAJDWR010000003.1_pt1 | contig 45358 bp, 47 predicted proteins | sample 7391651 | NCBI WGS metagenome assembly CAJDWR01 (sample SAMEA7055720, study PRJEB34461) | soil metagenome | biome: terrestrial ecosystem; feature: Peninsula; material: soil | place: Antarctica | collected 2016
TGGATCGAAATCGGCAACCAACGCAAGCATGTGAAGAGTTATCTTGGCGACTTCCTGTTTTCACCAGCCCGCGCTGGATCGCCTGTGCGGTCCTTGTCCGGCGGAGAAAGAAACCGTCTGCTTTTGGCGCGCTTGTTCGCACGACCCGCCAACGTGCTGGTCCTGGACGAACCGACGAACGATCTCGACATCGATACCCTGGAATTGCTCGAGGACTTGCTGGGCAATTACGACGGCACGGTCTTTCTCGTCAGTCACGACCGAAGCTTCCTGGAAAACGTGGTGACCAGCACGATTGCATATGAAGGCGACGGCAACTGGCGCGAGTATGAAGGTGGCGTCCAGGATTGGCTGATGCAATCTGCCCGTACGCGCCAATTGCAAGCACTGACAACAGCGGCGGCGAAGTCCGATCGTTCGGCCAAAGTCGGCAAGCAGCTAGCCGAACTCCCCGACGCAATGTCCGCGATGCCCCCGACCGTTCGTGCACCGGTGGGCGCAAAACTCAGCTTCAAGGAGCAACGGGAACTTGACGCAATTCCGCAAGCCATCGACGCGCTGGAACTGGAGCAAAAGAACTTGCGCGCTGAGCTCGACGACAGCACTCTATATCGACGCGACGCGGAGCGCGCCGCCGCGCTGCACGCACGTGATGCCGAAATCGAAGATGCCTTGATGCAGCTTCTTCACCGCTGGGACGTCTTATCGGCACGTCAGGCAAAAGCCTGACAACTCACAACTTCACAGCCTGAATCGGATCAGTGTTGATCGGGATCGACATCGTGACACAGGTGCCAACGCCAGCGGTCGACTCGATCAACACCGTGCCGCCCAACGCAACGATCGCGCGACGCACAGCGTCCATGCCCACGCCGCGTCCAGAGATCTCCGTGACTGCGGTCGCGGTTGTCAAACCCGGCACAAACACCAGTTGCCAGACCATGGCGTCATCCAGGTTTTCGGACATCGGTAGCGCGTGTTTCTGCGCGGCCAGAAGGACGTTCTCGCGCGAAAGCCCTGCACCATCGTCACGCACGCCTATTCGCAGTTTGTCGGATTCGCGCCAAGCCGACACCTCGATTTGTCCGGCCGGTGGCTTGCCGAGCTTGGCACGACGTGCAGGCAGTTCGATGCCATGGTCGCAAGCATTTCGCACCAACTGCACAAGTGGATCAACCAGACGCTGCAACAAAGCGCGGTCAATGGTCGTGTCCCCACCAACAACCTTTAGAACGAATTGTTTTTTCATCCGACTGGACAATTGGTGCAACAAAGGCGGGATACGCGAGAACAGCATCGAGGCCGGAGCATTGCGCAGTCCGTCCAGCCCCGAGGCAAGCCGTTCAGCATGTTCATGCGAATCAGCACGTGCCACAGATCGTTTCGGTCTGTGTCCTGACGCTTGCCCTTGGAATAGGCTTTGTCGATGCTGCTGGCTGTCTCGTGTCAGTGGCTGCGCGGGTCGATCGGACGAAGCAGCACCAAGACCAACGCCGGGTCCTGGCGCGGCATCCGTCCCGGACACGGTGAAGGCATCCCGATCAACACGGTTGGCCAGCAAGTCAATCAATTCTCGATCAATACAAACCGTGCGGACCAACAAAATCCGATCGCCATCGTCTCGGTCCGAGATGGCGACCAGCTCTCCCAGTCCTGTGAATTCCGCGAACAGATCAGTCACCGTCACGCACACCATCTCCGCGTCTGCCAATCGGGCCACGATACGCAACAGTCGCTCGTCGCGCTCGGCTACCGTCCCGCGGGTACAGTTGCGCAACCGGTCCAGCAAGTCTTGCGCTGCCGATGCAACAAGATCGCCAGCCGCGACCAGTTGCTGAGCGGTATGTGTCGCCTCACGGAGCAGGTCGATGGTTTGAGGGTCAGGAGGAACACCCGAGGACCGCCAAGGCTCGAGGACCGATTCGAACAGATGCATCAGCTCCGACACCGAATGCCAGCCGAACGCGGCAGCCCCTCCCTTCACCGAATGCGCCTGGCGAAACAGCGCATGCACGACTTCGGATTGGGCAGAAGCCATATCGACTCGACCCAGACTTGCTTGCATCGCGCCCAGATTCGCGAGCGCCTCATCCAAAAACAATGTGTCCGGCAACATCAGCAAAGCGATTCAAATGGGTGGCGGTGCAGATAACGGGCTGGCCAGCGGACCCTTGCTGTCTGCGGCCACGATCTCGCACGGGCCGAATAGCCACGCAAGCGCGAAGGACTGTAGTGCCATGCTTTCGGCAAGCCAACTCTCACGCGCATTCGGACCGATGGCCGACCGAGTGCGCAAGCCGGCGTTTCACGCGACATGGCAAAGGGCCTTGGCACTAGAATTTGCACACCACAAGGTTATCAGGGTTCCGCCGCAAGGGGGTCGCCCCGATGCGACCCGGGGATCGCCAAACTGCCGGTCCGCGTGACCGACCGCCTCCGCGCCCCGCCTTGCAAACAAGACCAGAGCGCTCTGCATGAACGACGAGACCACCGACAGCGCCATCCGGATATTGCATCTGGAGGACTCAGCCGTTGACCACGCACTGTTACGCCGCGCTTTGCAGCGCTCGGGGCTCGATTTCATGATCGACCATGTCGAGACATTGGCCGACTTCGGCCAGGCAACCGGTTCGACAACCTATGACGCGATCGTTGCGGACTACCGTTTGCGCGGGTTCACTGCGATCGACGCCTGGGAAACACTGCGTACACAGACGCATGCACCACCGTTCATCCTGTTGTCAGGCGCGATCGGCGAGTCCGCCGCGGTGGCGGCCATCAAGCTGGGAATGAGCGACTATCTTCAGAAGGACGACCTCGGAAAACTGGCGCCGGTGGTATTGCGCGCCATCGAGTTGCAACAAACCCGCCTGGCCAAGGATCGTGCGGATGCCGAACTGGCGAATTCCGAACGCAGATTGGCAGAATTCGCGGAACACCTGCAGGCCACGATCGAACAGGAGCGTGCATCGATCGCGCGCGAGATCCATGACGATATCGGCGGGGCTCTGGCCGCTGCCAAACTCGATCTGGCGTGGATCGGACGCCACTTGTCCGATCCGGTGACGCTGGGCCATGTGAACGCAGCTACCGAGATGCTGCAACATGCGCTCGGTGCAAGCCAGCGCATCATGATGAATCTGCGTCCGGCGATACTTGACCAGGGACTGGCGGCAGCGGTGGACTGGCTGGCAAGCGGTTTCGAGCGCCGCACCGGCATTCGGATCCTTCTGCGCGCCACACAGCCCGACCATGAATTACCCAAGGCTGTTCAATTGGCAGCCTACCGAACCGCCCAGGAGGCTTTGACCAATATCGCGAAACACGCGCGCTGCGACCTGGTCACAATCGACTTGACCGACAGTGGCCAGGTCCTGACACTGGAAGTCACCGACAACGGCCAGGGCATGTCGCTCGCTGATCAGGGCAAGCCCAAGGCGTACGGACTCAAGGGCTTGCAGGAACGTGCCAAATCGGTCGGTGGTTGGCTGGACATCAGCACCGGTGTAGGCAAGGGCACGTCCATCATCTTGTCGGTACCGTTGGATGGCGCTCAAGCGCCTGGCATGAAGGAAACATCTGAATGATCCGCGTAATACTTTGTGATGACCACGCCGTGGTACGCCGCGGCATCCGGGACACGCTGGCCGATGCGGTCGACATCCAGGTCGTCGGCGAGGCCGGCAGTTATTCGGAAGTACGGGAGGCTCTGCGCAATACGCCATGCGACGTACTGGTGCTCGATCTGAGCCTGCCCGGACGCGGTGGCCTGGAAGTGCTGAGCAGCCTGAAGGACACTGATCTGCAAGTGCGCGTCCTGATCGTCTCCATGTATCCGGAAGACCAATACGCCATCCGTTGCCTGCGCGCCGGTGCCCAGGGTTATGTGAACAAGGCCGGTGACCCGAGCGAGTTGGTGGCCGCAGTGCGCACGGTGGCACAAGGCAAGAAATATGTCAGTCCGGCAGTGGCCCAGATGCTGGTCGACAATCTGCATGCGCCATCAAACGAGGTCTTGCACGCTTCCTTGTCCGAGCGAGAGATGCAGACACTACTGAAAATCGCGTCAGGCAAACGCCTGTCGGATATTGCCACCGAACTCATGCTCAGCCCCAAGACGGTCAGCGTCTACCGGTCCAGGGTGCTGGAAAAACTCAAGCTGTCCAACAATGCGGAACTGACGGTCTACGCGATCCGCAACAACATGGTGTGACCGCGCCGCGGCCATCTCACTGTCGGCGCTGTTGCGCCACCTTTTCGCGTGCAGCCGGTCAGCGGTTGAACAGATCCATCATGCGCTGCAACAGCGATGCAAACGGCTGCTCCAGCATGGGCAGGGTGACGGCCACACCAATCAGGCCGACCGAGAGCGTGATCGGGAATCCAATCGCGTAGATGTTCATCTGAGGCGCGACACGCGAGACGATGCCCAGCGCCAGATTGGTAAACACCAGCATCGCCACCACCGGCAGGGAAATCCAGAACGCGCTGGCAAAAACTTCTGCGCCCAGGCGGTGCATGCCAAGCTCCTTTGCCGCGAGCAGGAAGTTCTGGTCGACCGGAAATGCGCTGAAGCTGTGCATCACCGCCATCAGCACCATCAGGTGGCCGTTCATGACGATGAACAACAGCATCGCCATGTTGTTGTAAAAGCGTCCCATCGCGCTTGACTGCGCGCTGGTGGATGGATCAAAAAAGGCCGCAAAACCCAGGCCCATCTGGAATCCGACGACCTGTCCGGCCAGTTCGAACGCACTGAAGATCAGGCGCGCTGCAAATCCGATCGCCAGCCCGATGCCCAACTGCTGCACCACTGCGCCCAGGGCATCCGGGCCATTGATGTCGATCACTGGTTGCTCGGGCATGCTGGCCTGGGCCGCGTAGGCAATCAGGAAAGCCAGTCCGATCTTGGTCCGCATCGGAAACGAACGCGACGAAAATATCGGCGCCGCGGTGAACACTGCCAATACACGCAGGAACGGCCACAGGATCGGCGACAGCCACGCCATGATCTGCGCTTCGGAAATCGAGATCACGGGCGTACCGGCGTCAGATCAAGGAGCCGGGAATCGTCTCGATGGTGCGCCGGATGAAGTCGATCAATACGCTCAGCATCCAGGGTCCCGCGATCGCCAGCGCCAGCATCGCAGCGATCAGCTTGGGAATGAAGGTCAAGGTGGCTTCGTTGATCTGCGTGATGGCCTGGAACAGGCTGATCACCAGGCCAACCAGCAGGACGACACCCAGGATCGGAGCAGCGACCATCAACAGCGTCAACATCGCGTCTTGTCCCAACGTCAAGACCATTTGCGCGTTCATGCGGTCCCTTGTAACGGTTAAGGAGCAAAACTGGCAGCCAGCGAACCTACCAGCAGGTTCCATCCATCGGCCAGCACGAACAGCATCAACTTGAACGGCAGCGCCACCAGGACGGGGGACAGCATCATCATGCCCAGCGACATCAGTACGCTTGCCACGACGATGTCAATGATCAAAAACGGGATGAAGATCATGAAGCCGATCTGGAATGCCGACTTGAGTTCGCTGGTCACGAAAGCGGGAACCAGCACCCGCATTGGAACGGTTTGCGCGGTCGCCCCTGCTTCGAGCTTGGCCAAACGGACAAACAAGGCCAGGTCCGACTGACGGGTCTGTTTGGCCATGAATTGGCGCATCGGCACTTCCGCCTTGTCCAGCGCCTGCTCGAATGGCATTGTGTTCTTGCTGTAGGGCAGATACGCCTCGTTGTAGACCTGGTCCAGCGTCGGTCCCATCACGAACAAGGTAAGAAACAACGACAACCCGACGATGACCTGGTTCGGTGGCGACGACTGGGTGCCCAGCGCCTGACGCAGCAACGACAACACGATGACGATGCGGGTGAACCCGGTCATCATCAACAATACGGCCGGCAGGAAGGAAAGGGCGGTGAAGAACAGCAGCGTCTGGATCGGCACTGAAAAGCTGGTTCCGCCGGGCCCGCTGCCCACGAGCAAGGGAAGTTGCCCTGCCTGTTGCGCACCGGCGAGCCCATGGAGCAGGCTGCCTGCTGCGAGCACCATGACCTGGCGCGCAACGCCTCGCAGCCAGCGTGGCCCATCGGAATACTTGTTACGCGACACGGAAGGAGCTCGTCAGGAACGCGACGTCACCACGGACAGTGGACTTTGCGACGTTGCGGCGTCCGCGTGCAGCGTCAAGGGTTGTGCGGGCATGCTGTGCAGGCATGCCACCGACTGCGCGGTGACGCCCAGCACCAGGCAGACGCGTGCGTGCGCCGGCCCGACCTCGACCGTCACCACCCGCTGCTGCGGCCCCACCGCGACCGCCGACACAACCTTGCTGCCCGCACCCAGGCTAGGGCCAACGCCACCCGAACGCGCCTGCAGCCACTTGATTCCCATGGGCACCATGGCCAGCAGCAGGACAAAAGCCGCAACGGTGAGCAATGTCTGCGTCATGCCGCGATTCACGCCTTGTTGATGCGACGAAGACGTTCTGAGGGTGTCACGACGTCGGTCAGGCGGATGCCGAACTTGTCATTTACCACCACCACCTCTCCCTGGGCGATCAGGTAACCGTTGACCAGTACATCCATCGGTTCGCCCGCCAATGCGTCGAGTTCAACCACCGAACCCTGACCCAGCTGCAGGATGTGCTTGATGGAGACCCGCGTACGACCCAGCTCGACCGACAACTGCACCGGAATGTCCAGCACCATGTTGATGTCGTTGACCGGCCCGTCCGAAGGGCCTGCGGCGCCATGCATGGGGCGCGACATGTCACCGGACAACACACCCCCGGCTTCGTCCAGACTGCCGGCAGCATCCTTGGGATCGATCAGCGCCTCGGCCCAGTCGCCTTCGCCCGAGCCCTCATCTTCCGCCGGACGCGCGTCTGCTTGCGATTCATCAGTTGCCATGTTTCTCTCCCATCCAGTCCAGATCGAAACCTCTCAGGCTCTTGTCGATCCGAATTGCATATTTGGCGTTGTGGGTACCGTACTGGCATTCGAACATCGGAACACCATCGATCCGGGCCTGGATACGCGGCGCACGATCGAGTTCGATGAAGTCGCCGGGTTTCATCGTCAGCAGTTGCTCGACCGTCGTGCGGGTTCGCGCCAACTCGGCGACCAGGGTGATCTCCACCGCCTGGATCTCCTGCGTCAACACATTGACCCAGCGCCGGTCGACCTCCATCGAGTCACCCTGTGTGGACGAATACAAGACGTCGCGGATCGGCTCCAATGTGGCATAAGGCATGCAGAAATGCACCGCCCCCGCGACTTCACCGATCTCCAGCTGGAACGCCGTGCAGATCACCACCTCGCTGGGTGTGGCGACGTTGGCAAACTGCGGCTGCATTTCCGAACGCTGGTACTCCAGATCGATCGGGTAAATGCCCATCCAGGCTTTTTTGTATTCATCGGCAATCACCTTGACCAGGCGCGCGATGACACGATGTTCGGTGGCAGAAAAGTCGCGCCCTTCGATGCGGGTCTGAAACTTGCCCGTACCGCCATACAAGGTGTCGATGACGCCGAAGATCAACGAGGGTTCGCACACGATCAGGCAATTGCCCCGCAACGGGCGAACCGCCATGATGTTGAAGTTGGTGGGCACCGAAAGCTCACGCAGGAATGCACCAAAACGCTGAACCGCAATCGAGCCGATGGAGACCTCGGGCGTGCGCCGGATCAGGTTGAACAGTCCCAGACGCAGATTACGCGCGAAGCGCTCGTTGACGATCTCCATCGTCGGCATGCGACCACGGACGATGCGCTCCTGGCTGGAGATGTCGTAGGGCCGGACCTCGCCTTTGGTCGCCGCATGTTCTACTTCCCGCTGGCTCTCGCCGGTGACACCCTCCAACAGGGCGTCCACCTCTTGCTGGGACAAAAACGATTCAGTCATGCTCGGTGCCGTGCAAAGGTGTTACTGGACGATGAAGCTGGAGAACAACACCCGCTGGACCGGCTGATCCACCGGGGCGCGGCGGCGCTTGCGCGTCGATCGGGTCTTGTTTGCAGCCTTGGGCACATCCGCCTCGTCTTCATCTTCTTCGATGCCGCCGAAGGGCTCTGAGGCCTCACGCAGGATGTCCCTGGCCAGTTTTTCCTTACCCTCGATTTTCAACAGGTCTTCGGAAGTACGCTGCGAGACCAGCAACAGGATGCTGCTGCGAATCGTGGGCAGGTAGTGCTTGACACGCTCCATGGAAGCGGCATCCTGCAACTCCAGGGTGATGCCAACCTGCGCGACCCGTTCGCCACCCTGGTCGGCGAGGTTGACGACCATGTTGTCCAGCGGTAAATACGTGGGCGGACTGACTGAGACCTGTTTGGCAACCGGCGTTTCCTGGTCGTCGAACTCGGCCGCCGCGCGTTGCTTGTTCACGTACATGATCGTGCCCAGGCCAGCCAACACGACGATCAGCACGGCGGCAACCACGATCACCAGCACCTTCTTGCTCTTGGGTGGCGCGACGGCGGCTTCAGCTGGTTTGGTAGACACGATTCATCCTCGGTGGCACTTGCAAAGATGATTATTTCGCACGCGCCTGGCGTCGATGACCGGATAAGAGACGGGAAACCATGGCATTCCCGACGTCCTGAAAGACCGAGCCCTACACGAACAGGTCGACCGCCCCGCCTGATGCGCCTCGCACTGCCGCGATCGAGGGCGCAGACGCGCGCGTATCTCGCACCGATCCGGTTCGAACGCCGACCGACGGTCGGTCCGAATTGCCGCCATGCCCGCTACCGCTTTGCTGTGTGGAACCGCCGACAAATCCACCCGAAAGAAGCAGGCCTTCACCGGCCAGAAGTTCCTTGAGCTGCGGCATCGCGTCCAGCAGCAACTGCCGCGCCTGGGGCTGGTCGGATCGAAACGTGACCATCGCCTCGTCACCCTTGACGCTAATACGTACGTCGACCGAACCACCTCCGAACGCATCGAGTTTCAGTTCCGCGCTTTGCACGCCACCTGCGACCCAGTAATGCATCTTCTGCGCCAACGCCGCAGCCGGGACCGGCGTCGATGCTGTGGGCGCATAGACCGCACTTGCGCTCTGGTGGCTTGTCCCTGTGGGAGCGGAATCGGACCAGGCAATAAAACCGGGCGCCGCATGCGCTGCCACGTGGCGCTCTAGTCCACGTTCAACGCTGCGTGCGCCCGGACCCGCACGCAGTCCGGCCAAACCAGCCTCGAACATCGAAACCACGCTGGCACCCGCTTGCGACGACACCAACGGACGCAACAGGGAGATGTCCGGCTCCTTGGCGACGGTCCCCTTGTGGGATTGCGCACCGGCGGTGTCGCTCGCCTCTGCAGCGGCAAGCGCCATCTGCTGCGCCATGTCGCTGTTGTCAGTCGATGGCATATGCGATTTGCCACCAGCCAGATTGCCGGCGGCCGAACCATCGGGAGCCGTCTGCAGGTTACTCGTCCCGGGTGCGTGTTGCGATACGCCATGTCGCTGCATTGAACGCTGGCCCTGTGGGTTGCCGGCAGGCGCCAGCGCACCGTCCGCAAGGCGCTGCGTGGTTGCCGCGTCGGGAGACAGGGGAGCTGCCGGCGCGGTCTGCATCGTGAGAACCGCGGCTGCGTCCTGCGCCGCCGTATCGTCCTGCACCAACTGCTCCGACTCAGCCGTCGGCGGAGCGGACGGTTGCGATGGCTCTGCTTCAGGCTCCGTCAATGCGTGAAGCATGGCCAGGAATCCAGCGCCATTGGTCGCGTCCTGCTCTGCATCACCTTGCTCACGGGTTCGCGTGCAAGAGCCGGCCGGCTTGGACGGCGGCGCTTGCGTCTGGGCGCTGGATGTGCTGTTGATATTCATGGGTTGTCCTGGTACGCAGCGTGGCCCATGGTGACCGAGTACACGCGGGCCGCGAATTCATCCGTCTGGCGTTGCTCCTGCCGCTCTGTGCTCCGGGCTTGCTCGCGGAGCCGCCTGGCCAGTACCCGCTGCAGCCCCGCCAGTCGGACTTCAGCATCCAGCAAAGCCTGCCGCGCTGCCTGGCATTGCTGCTGCACATCGGCGATCACGCCATGCTGCAATGTGATGGTCTGGTCCAGACGCTCCATGAACTGGTAGTAATGACCCACGATCTGGGGCGTGGTCTGAACCTGGGCCGCCGCCGACCAGCGAGCCTGGGTATCAGCCGAGTAACTCTCCAGTTGCGCCATCTGCTGCGTGGCGTTGTCCTGCCGCCGCAACATGCAGGCCAATGCCTGGCCAGCATCGTCGCGTTTGCGCTCGGCCAATTCGATGGCCACGATCAGACCGCCGTGTATCGTCATCGCAGGCCTCGTGTGGGGGGAGCGCACCTGCGACTCATCGGGCGGATGCCTCGAACACCGCCTGCATCGATGCCAGGCTGTCGGTCAGTGAGGACTGTTCATGCATGTCCTGCTGCAAAAAGGCTTCCATCTGCGGATGCAAGGCAATCGCCTGGTCCAGGCTCGGATCGGAGCCGTTCACATAGGCGCCGATCTGCACCAGATCGCGGCCCTTGTCGTAACGGGCGCCAACAGCGCGAAAACGGCGTGCCTGCTCGAAATGCTCGCGCGACACCACGTTGTGCATCACACGAGAGGCCGACTGCAATACGTCGATCGCCGGATAGTGGCCCGATTCAGCCAGGCTGCGCGACAAAACGATGTGACCGTCCAGGATCGCCCTTGCCGCGTCGGCGATCGGATCCTGCTGGTCATCGCCTTCGGCCAGAACGGTATAGAAGGCCGTGATGGAACCGATGCCGTGCAGGCCGTTGCCACTGCGCTCCACCAGTTGCGGCAACTTGGCAAAACACGACGGTGGGTACCCTTTGGTCGCCGGTGGCTCGCCAATGGCCAGTGCAATCTCCCGCTGCGCCATGGCATACCGTGTCAGTGAGTCCATCAGCAACAGTACATGCCGGCCCTGGTCACGAAAGTGCTCGGCAATCGCAGTGGCATAGGCAGCCCCCTGCATGCGCAACATCGGCGGCGCGTCGGCCGGCGCAGCCACGACCACCGACCGGGCACGACCTTGCGCACCCAGGATGTCCTCGATGAACTCCGTGACCTCCCGCCCCAGCTCGCCGATCAGTCCGACCACGATCACATCGGCACTGGTGTAACGCGCCATCATGCCCAGCAACACGCTTTTGCCCACCCCGGAGCCGGAAAACAGACCGATCCGTTGGCCACGGCCTATCGTCAGCAGGGCATTGATGGCACGCACGCCGGTGTCGAGCACCTCGCGGATCGGCGCCCGGTCCATGGCATTGACCGGCCGGCGATCGAGCGTACGCGATGCCACATCGGCAATCGGACCCATACGGTCCATCAACCCCGGCGGGCAACACGCTGGCGCCGCTGGACAGGCCATGCACGTCCCCCGCGGGCATCAGGTAGGCACGGTCATTGGAGAACCCCACCACCTCGGCCAGTACCGACTCTTTTCGCGGCGTCTGGATCAGGCATTGGCTGCCTACCGGCACCCGCAAACCACTGGCTTCGAGCACCAGCCCGGCCAACCGCGTCAAGGTACCCTGCCGCTCCAGGCATGTGCCCGGGCGGACCCGATCGCAGGCCGCATCGAGCAGGGTTTGCCAGGCTGCCGACGGATCGGCGGCAAGTGTCTCGTCAATCATCCCATTGCACCTGCAATCCGAGCTTGGCGATGGCGCGTTGCCAGCGGGATTCCAGTTCAGCGTCGATGACCGCGCCGGCCGATGTGATGCGGCAGCCACCCTGGCTGATCGTGGGGTCAGCAGTGAGCGTGAGCGCAAGCGTTGCAAACTCGCCCTGCACCACATCCTGCAGCACCTCCAGATCAAGCGGATGCAGGCGAACGATGGCGGCCTTGCTGTCGTCTCCCAGCATCAGCAAACCCTCGCGGATCACCGGCTGCAAGACGTTGGGATTGACCGACAACTCGTGGCGTACGACCTGACGCGCCAGCACACACGCCAGTTCCAGCACGCCGCGTGCCATCACCTGCTCGCACTGCGCCAGCTGTTCACGCGCCGACGTCAGCAATTGCGCAAACCGTGTTGCCGACGCACGACCTTCATTTTCGAGATAGGCCAGGTGCTGCTGCTCGGCCTTGAGGACAGCGGTGGCCTGGCCCTGGGCAAAACCCTCGGCATACGCCTGCTGGCGCACCACCTGCTCACGCTCGGCGTCACGCTCCGCCTGTATGGCCTGCGCCTGGGCAAGCGCGCGCGCCTGGTCGTCGGCCTCGATTTGCAGCAGGTCAGCATCCACGTCGCCGAAGTTCCAGCGCGCGACCATATCGATCTCTTCGCCGGGAATGAAGCGGGACAGGTTGCGCATGGGTCGTACCTGGCGTCAGACCATCGCGTCTTCGGAGCCGCCACCGCCCACGACGATCTGGCCCTCGTCGGCAAGGCGTCGCACGGTCTTGAGGATCTCCTTTTGCTGCGCCTCCACCTCGGACAGACGCATCGGTCCGCGCGACTCCAGGTCCTCGCGCAGCGATTCCGCCGCACGCGAAGACATGTTGGACAGGATTTTGTCCTTGAGTTCGGGTTGCGCACCTTTGAGCGCGGCGATCAACACGTCGGAGGCCACTTCCTTGAGCACGGTCTGAATCGCCTTGTTGTCGAGCTTGATCAGATCGTCGAACACGAACATCTTGTCCATGATCTTCTGCGCCAGGTCAGGATCATGGCCACGGATCGACTCGATCACGGTGCCCTCGACGTTGGCGCCCATCAGGTTGATCATCTCGGCAGCCGCCTTGATGCCGCCAAGCGACGATTTGCGCACCTTGTCAGTACCCTGCAGTACCTGGAACAACACCTCGTTCAGGTCCTTGAGCGCGGTGGGCTGGATGCCCTCCATCGTGGCAATGCGCAGCATCACCTCGTTGCGCTGGCGTTCGGTGAACAGCTTCAGGATCTCGGAGGCGTGGTCGACGTCGAGGTGCACCATGATCGCGGCGACGATCTGCGGGTGTTCACTGCGCAGCAACTCCGCCACCGACAAGGCATCCATCCACTTCAGGCTCTCAATGCCCGAGACATCGCCACCCTGCAGGATGCGATCGATCAGCAGGGTCGCCTTGTCGTCCCCCAACGCGCGTTTGAGCACGTTGCGCACGTAGTCCCCCGAGTCGGACACCAGCAGGCTCTGGGACGCAGCGATCAGCGTGAATTTTTCGATCACACCGTCGACCCGGTCGCGTGTGATGCCCTTGGTCCGGGCAATCGCCTCGCCGAGCTTTTGCACTTCCTTGGGCGACAGATGCTTGAACACCTCGGCCGCTTCGGCTTCGCCGAGCGACATCAGCAGTACCGCCGCATCCTTCAGTCCGTCGTCAGCCATGCTTGCCTTCTACCAGATGCAATTCGCGCGGGTATGCGTCATATCTTCACGACCACTCAGGCCGGGGCCTCGTTGCCAATCCAGTCCTTGACGATGTTGGCCACGGCCACCGGATTCTCCCGGGCCAGTTTGCGCGCTTCCTCAAGCCGCAACTGCGATTCGGTCGGCGCAGGCTCGCCCGAGGTCGCGCCATGGGTGAGCAGCGGCGGGCGTTCGGTGTCATCTGCCACGAGTGCATCAAGTTGGGCCAGTTCCTCGGGTTCCTGTGTCTCTGGTCGCTTGGCCATGGCCTTGAGTCCCGGCCGCACCAGGCCAAACAATACCAGCGCCGACAGCACCACGGCACCAATCGGCCAGGCCAGACTGCGTGCCAGATCCTGCATCTGTGGCTGCTGCCACAGCGGCTGGTCGGTTTGCACCACCTTGTCGACAGCAAACGGTGCATTCACCAGATTCACCGAGTCGCCCCGATCCTTGCTATAGCCGATCGTCTCGCGGACCAAGGCCGTCATTTTCTCGATCTGCTCGGCGGTCAACGCCACGCTGATGGCCTTGCCCTTGTCGTCCGTGGACGACTGGTGGTTCACCACCACGGCGGCGCTCAGACGTTTCACCTGTCCGGTACTGCCGCGCACCACACGTACTGTCTTGTCGACCTCGTAATTGATGGTCGACTCGCGTTTGCCGCTCGCCGCGGCCGCTCCTTGTGCACCGGCGCCGGGGGCGCCTGCTGCTGCCAGTGTCTGCGCCGGCCCGTTCACGGGGGCGGACGCATTACCGGGGGGCTGGTTGGTGACCGCCCCGGGCACGCCGGAAGGTGGTGTCAGTCCACCCGCGCCGGACCCGGATTCGATCAACTGCTGGCTGCGTATCGCGCCGCTGTCGGCCGTCTGGTTGGGTCGATGTGATTCGGAGGTGGAGTCGGTCTGCGTGAAATCCACGTCGGCAGTGACCTGCGCACGCACGTTGCCCTTGCCGACGATCGGCTCCAGGATGTCGAGGATGCGCCGGGTGAACGACTGCTCGATCTGTTGGGTGTATTGCAGTTGTTCGGCGTCGATGCCGCGGTTGGCGCCGCTGCCATCTGCCGATTCCGACAATAGTTTGCCGGTGTCATCGAGCACGCTGACAGCCGTCGGCGCCATCTCCGGCACGCTGGACGACACCAGATGCACGATGCCGGCGAGTTGGGCGCGGTCCAGCGAGCGGCCCGGATACAGGCTGACCAGCACCGATGCGGACGGTTTTTGCTGCTCGCGGAAAAATCCGTTCTGGTTGGGCAGCGCCAGATGTACCCGCGCACTTTGCACCGACGACAAGGCCTGGATAGAGCGGGTCAACTCACCCTCGAGCCCGCGCTGGAAGGTCAGCCGCTCCTGGAACTGGGTCATGCCGAAGCGGCTCGACTCCATGATCTCGAACCCGACCACCGATCCCCTGGGCAGGCCCTGGGACGCCAGACGCAGCCGGGTATCGTGAACCCGGTCGGCCGGAACCAGGATCGCGGCACCACCATCGGCGTGTTTGTAAGGGATGTTCATCTGCGACAACTGCGCCACGATGGCGCCGCCGTCCTTGTCCGCCAGATTGGCGTACAACACCCGCCACTCGGTTTTACCGCCCAGCAACACCGCGCCAATCACCAAGGCAACCAGCAGCACGGCACCCATGGTCAGACGCATGCGTTGGCCCGACTCCAGGGCGCCCAGGCGCTCGGTCAAGGAAGGGTTGGCAGAAATGGTGGCAACGGCGGTCATCAAACAGTCCGGAACGGTGTGGCGCACAGTCGCAGCCACAACGAAGGCCATTATTGGACCGCAGCCCCGAAAACATTAGGTCGATAAGTACCGCAATCACCTGCCAATTCGACTATTTCCGGCGTCGCACCCTGGCCTAGCATTGCTGCATCACTTGGACCGTCCACGGAGGACACGATGGAACTACGCCTGACTCCCACCACCCTGCCCACCGCCCTGCGGCCTCAGGCACTGGCGCGCCCGACGCCTGACAAGGCCGTGGCCGGTGCCCAGGGCGGCTTTTCCAGTGCGATGACAAGCGCATTGCACGAAGTCAGCGCTGCACAAAACCACGCGCAACAGATGCAACGTGAGGTGCAAATGGAGAATCCGTCGGTCAGCCTGGAGGACACCATGGTCGCGATCCAGAAAGCCCAGATCGGCTTTCAGGCCACGCTGCACGTGCGCAACCGGATGGTCCAAGCCTACACCGACATCATGAACATGCAGGTCTGATTGCGCGTTCGGGGCGGCGGCGACCCGTCGGTTCAGTGCAGTATCTGCTGCAAGCCCTCGAATTTCTTCTCGAAGTGCGTCATCCACGGTTCGGCAAGATAACGAACCTGCGCGTCGTTGGCCAGAATGCGGCGCATGATGCCGGACTTCTCTGAGCGCTGCTCGACGGTCAACTCCTGGCTGGACGAGGCGAAGCGCAATTGCTCGATCAGCACCGCACAGGTGCCCTCCAGCCGCACCACACCGTCCCAGTCATCGGCTTTGGCCGCTTCGAGCATGCTGACGCTGGCCGATTCGAGTGCCCGGTAGTAGTCGATCAAGGTGTTTTGCATGGTGACTCCGGACAATCAGGCCGCCTGCAGCCGGGGAGCGGGTTGTGCCGCGGGTGTCTGGCCCATCTGTTTCCAGCCACTGGCAACCGGCTCGACCAGCCGAACCACCTCATCAAGTGCCGCCACATCGTTGCGCGCATTGGCCTGGGTCAGGCGCAAGACGCAGTAGCTGTACAACTCCTGGAGATTGGTGGCCAGCGGGCCACCCTGCTCCAGATTCAACGCACCCTTGAGGCCTTCTTCGAGAATACGCACAGCGGTGACGATATGGGCACACTTGCTCTTGATGTCCCCACCCACCAAGGCGTTGCGGGCCGAACCCACCGCCACCAGTAAACCGTCGAACAACATGTCGACAAGATCGTACGCGGAGGCCTGACTGACGCTGGTCTCTACGCCGATCTTCTTGTAGGCATTGGCTGACCGGGGACCCATAGGGGAAAACATGCGAGCGTTCCTTGAAGTGATATTTTCTTTATCGGCACAACCGTGCCCAAATCAAGCCCCGGTGAGCCAGAAAAACCGTGCCTTTACCCCCCAGTTCGCCAGCGCCAATCACGTTTTGGACTTGTTCCACAACGTGACTTGCTGGGTCACGTAGGCATTGAGCGCATTCAGGCTGTTGAGTTGCACGTCCAGGGCGGCGTAACGGCGATTGAGCTGCGCCTCGACGCGCGCCACCTTCTCGTTCAACCGGGTCTGGTCCTTGGCGTTGAGATCCAATGATCGCTTGAGCGATGCATCCTTGTTGCTGAACATGCCATCGGTGGCCAGCAAACCCTTGGCAAAGGCAGAGAACTTCGACGCAACGCCATTGGTCAGGGGATTGCCGTTGTCGATGCGCAAGAGGTTCTTGAGTTCGTCGCCGTTGTTGACGGCGGCGTCAAGCTTGGCACTGTCAATGGCCAGATCACCGCCGAGTTGCTGGGTGATGCCGACATCGTTCAGGCGCTGGTAGGCCGATCCACCGGTGGCAGATTGCAGGATGCCGCGCAACGCGTTCTGCAGCCCGATCGCCGTGGAATCGCCCTGCAGCAGGCCCGCCGACTTGGAGGCAGGGTCATATTTGGTTTGCTCGTTGATCGCCTGATTGACTGCGTTGTAGGCAGCGACAAAGTCGTTCAATGCGGTAGTCAACGCCGACTTGTCTTTAGTCACCGTGATCTCGGCCGGATCGACGCTGACCTCATTGGCCGTCAGCGTCACGCCCGAGACGACATTCGCGAAGGTGTTCGTGGACGAGCTGACGGGTACGTTGTTGATCCGCAGCTGGGCGTCTTCTGCGTACTGGATGGAGGCGCCGTTCACCAACCGCGACAGACCGGCGGCATCGGCTGGATTGCCATCGGCATCACTGACCACACTGAGCTCAAAGCCGGCTGCCACCCCCGTCGCGTTCGACCGCAGCAACAGGCGTTCACCGGACACATCGTTGAGCACGGTTGCCGTCACACCAGCTCCCGCTCCATTGATCTTGCTGGCCAGATCGCTCACCGTGTCGGAGGCACTGACCTCGATATCGACCGTACCGCCACTCGCCTGCGGCGTGAACGACGCGGGAACAATCGACCACTGGCCGAGCTGCAATCGCAAGGTACCGGCGCCAAGTGCGCCGCCCACCGGCAACAAGGCTCCGGACGCGGTCGCCTGGGCTTTGGCCAGGTTGTCGACCTTGACTGAAAAGCTGTTCGCCGCGGTGCCACCAATCGCCGATGCGGATACCGTCTTGCTGTTGGTCGAGTCCGCCTTGACCGCGTTGAACGTCGTCAGGCTGCCTAAGCGGCCCGCCGCGTCGGACAAGGTGGAGACCAGCGACTTGATCTGCCCGAATGCGGATATCCGGGTCTGCACCGTTGCTGCCTGCACTTGCAGCTTGGTCAATGGCTGCTTCTCGAGCGCCACCAGCTGCGAGACGATGGACTTCACGTCCAGCCCGCTGCCGATGCCTGGGGAAGAGATGGTCGCCATGGTTTTCTCCTTTGCCCTTCATGGGCCTGCTTTTGCATTATCCGGATCCGGGCCAATTCCGATCCAAGGAAATACACAAAAATCACTGGCTTGACGAAAAGGCCGGACCACTCCCTGCGCCCGCAATCCATTTTCCAAAAGCCGAAAAGGCGGCGGATCGCATGGATCCGCCGCCGGGTTCACTGGAACTGCTGGCGCTTCATCGCCAGTCCATCCATCGGATCGGCCTTCGATTACCGCAGCAGGGCCAGCACACCTTGCGGCAACTGGTTGGCCTGTGCCACCATCGCGGTGCCGGCCTGCTGCAGGATCTGGGCACGGGACAGGTTGGCGGTTTCCTGTGCGAAGTCTGCGTCCAGAATGCGCGAACGCGAGGCAGACAAGTTTTCCGAGGTCACCTGCAGGTTGTTGATTGCGGTCTCAAAACGGGACTGCAGGGCACCGAGGTTGGCACGCGCGCCGCTGATGAAGGCAATCGCAGAATCCACAGTCTTCAGTGCGTCAGTGGCTTTCGTGAATGATGTGATGTCCAGACCGGCAACGTTATTGAGGGTGGACGAACCATTGGTGATGGCTGTCGACGCAGAAGCAACCGAGAATGACTTTTCGGAATCCAGCGTGATGTATCCACCAGCTGTCGCGATGTCGGCATTCGTATCCATCGCCAGCACTACCGCGCTACCCACTAGCGTACCCGCTGAATTCAGCTTCGAAACACTGGTAGTCGCTGAGTTCTGTACAGCCGTATCGCCCACTGTAATGTCGTTGCCGGTCGCGTTGCTCAAAACGACTGCCGACCCCGCGCTGTTGAGCGAAGCCGTCACGCCGGTCTTGGATGCCTGCTCGTTAATGGCAGCCACCGCAGCCGACAGGCCATCTGTGGTTCCCGCATTCGTCACGGAAAAGGAAACCGTCTGCGCTGTCGCATTGTCGGACTTCAAAGTCAATGAAAAACTTCCTGTGCCGTTGAACGTCAGTGATACGTCCGTACGCGCCGTTGCGGTTACCCCCGTGGATGCGGCTTGGCCATTGATCAGATCGGCGCTGGCCTTTGCAGAGGCGTTGGCGATGAAAGTGACCGGTTGGCTTCCGAGTGAACCACTGACAGTCACGACACCTCCGCCGGTTCCGTTGGCGGCACCTGCGATGGCGGTCAGACCCGATGCTTGCAACTGGTTGTTGCCATAGACGTTGGTGCGCAAGTTGGCGGTGGTGGCGACGATGGTTTGATTCGCGTTGGCCCCAACCTGAAACTGCTGCGTACCGAACGAACCGTTGAGCAACTTGGTGCCGTTGAACTCTGTCGTCTGCGAAATGCGATCAAGTTCCGCCACCAGTTGGCCCACTTCGGCCTGCAGAGCCTGGCGGTCGCTGGCACTGTTGGTGCCGTTGGCCGATTGCACGGCCAGTTCACGCACCCGCTGCAGGATGTCGCCGGAGGCCTTGAGGGCGCCTTCGGCCGTCTGCGCCAGCGAAATGCCGTCATTGGCGTTGCGCACCGCCTGGTTCAGGCCCTTGATCTGAGAAGTGAATCGCTCGGAGATCGCCAGACCGGCGGCGTCGTCTTTGGCGCTGTTGATGCGCAAGCCCGACGACAGACGCTGGATCGACGTCGACAAGGACGCTGAACTCATGCCCAGGTTGCGCTGGGCGGTGAGCGTGTTGATATTGGTATTGATGACTGAAGCCATAGTATTACTCCACAAAAGACTGACTGTTTCCCGGCATTGCTGCCAGCCTGAGCGCCAGAACGATGCTGGCCGCAATGCCCGGCGCCCCGTTGCCAGGGTCTTCCGAACCACGAGCCCTTCATGCAACCCGTTGGAAGAGATTTCGGGTGCTGGCGGAAAAACTTGAGGGGGAAACCGTAAAAGTGGCTGGTTTTTCGGCGCTTTATCGGGATCACGGCCTTTGATCAAGTGCCTACAGTCCTCTTCAGAGTCCCGTCTTGTCGGCATCCGAAGGCCCTGACCTTCGGACGCGCCGGCGCCACCAGGAGAGTTCCATGGCTTCCGTCATCAATACCAATATCAACTCGCTCACCACCCAGCGCAACCTGAGTACGAGCGCCTCATCGCTGTCGACGTCGATCCAGCGTCTGTCGTCGGGCCTGCGCATCAACAGCGCCAAGGACGATGCCGCCGGCCTGGCGATCTCCGAGCGTTTTACGACGCAGATCAGGGGCCTGAACCAGGCCGCGCGCAACGCCAACGATGGCATTTCTCTGGCGCAGACGGCCGAAGGCGCGATGAGTGGCGCCGGCAACATCCTGCAACGGGTGCGTGAACTGGCCGTGCAATCGGCCAACGCCACCAACAGTGCCAGTGACCGCCAGGCTCTGCAACAGGAAGTCACACAACTGGTGACCGAACTGGACCGGATCTCGCAGACCACCGAGTTCAACGGCCAACGCTTGTTGGACGGCACCTTTGGCACCCAGCAATTCCAGGTGGGCGCGAACGCGAATCAGACCATCACTGCGACCACCGCCAACCTGCGTACCAATGTGTATGGCAACAACCAGCTGCAAGCCGCCGGCGGTGACGCTTTGCTGGCCGCACCGGGTAACAATTCGACGGTTGCAGGTTCCGTCGTCGTCAATGGCACCTTGGGCAGCGCCACGATCGGCGTGGACCTCCACAGCACAGCCAAAGCCAACGTCGACAAGATCAACCTGGCCGCGTCGGTCACCGGTGTCGTCGCGACAGGCCGGACCGAGTTGAGCATGACGTTCTCGGCGCCGGGTGCATACAACCTGACATTGCAGTCGGACAACGTGGCTCCACAAGCGATCGCGTTCTCGATTTCATCCCAGTCGACGACCGACGGCTTGTCCACCGCCGTGGCCGCGATCAACGACCAGTCGTCCAAGACCGGTGTTACTGCCTCGCTCAATGCAACCGGCACTGCGGTCATCCTGACCAATGCCACCGGCAACGACATCTCGGTGGCGGACACCACGGTCACCAACTCCGGCAACGTCAGCATCCAGAAACTCGACAGTGCCGGTGGCAACTCCGGCGGGGCCGTCACGCTGACGGCAAATGCCGCGCCAGAGACCGCCACCGTCGTGGGTTACATCACACTCGATTCCGACAAGTCGTTCGCGGTCGACGCGACGACGACCAACCTCGCGGTAGACGATGGCTCGACGCTGAACAAGGTGTCAGACCTGGACGTGACCACCTTCGCCAACGCGACGCAGGCGCTGAAAACCGTCGACTCCGCACTGGGCTTCATCAGCGGCGAACGCGCCCGCCTGGGCGCCTTGCAGTCGCGTTTCGAGACATCCATCGCCAACCTGCAGGTGACATCGGAAAACCTGTCTGCATCACGCTCACGCATCCTGGACGCCGATTTCGCGCAGGAAACCGCCAACCTCGCGCGGGCCCAGATCCTCCAGCAGGCCGGCACCGCAATGGTGGCCCAGGCCAACCAGCTACCGCAGCAGGTGCTGCAACTCCTGCAGCGCTGATACGCTCAGGTCGTACAGCCAGGTAGGCTGCGCCCGCCGGGCGCACTCCTGCTCGCGCCCCCACGCACGACATGGCGTCGATCAGAACAACTGCGTCAAAGATGCAGTTGTTCTGATCGACGTAATGCGTCGCATCGATCGCCTGTGACTGGGCCAATCAGGTGACAAGCAGGCACGGTGCCTTCGGGTCGCACCGGACTCACTTTGCGTGGCTGGACCTGCGACCACGACCAACCCGGATGCATACCGAAATCGCGCCATATGCGGCATGCCCGACCACCCGATCAGAACCAGAAAATTCAAGCAATTCGCGCGTGAACACCGTACTGTCCCCGACATACCCTTACAGCGACGTCACAAAGCCTGACACGCGACACATCCGTTTGCCGATTCAAGTTTCTGGGCCACTGATCAGAATCACCCCATGCGCTACCCGTTGGCGTTGACACAGTGAGGAAACCTGATGACCAATGACCAGATACTTGCCGAGATCCGCGAAGCCAATCTCACCTACCTGATGCTGGCGCAGAACCTGATCCGTTCGGACCGCGCTGAAGCCTTGTTCCGGCTTGGCATGTCCGAGGAATCCGCCAACCTGATCGCCGACCTGTCGCCGGCGCAGATCCTCAAGATCGCATCGGGCAACATGCTGCTGTGCCGCTTCCGCGTCGACGACGACATCGTCTGGAATTTGCTGACCAACCACACCACCAGCAAAGTCAACAACGACGCCACCAGCCGACTGCATGCCAACATCCTGATGGCAGGCCGCTTTGCAGAGACCATGTAAGGTTTTCCCGACAAGCGAAACCCAACCTTTACGAGACAGGTGACACCATGGCACGCAAAAGTGTTCTGAACGAATCGCGCGACATCGGCCGCGCAGTGGCGCTGATCCAGTTGGGCGCGCGGTTGCAGGTGTTAGAGAGCGAGACCAGTCTTTCTTATGAGCGTTTGCTGCGGCTCTACAAGGAAGTGGCGGGACGCTCGCCGTCCAAAGGGCAGCTGCCGTTTTCCACCGACTGGTTCCTGACCTGGCAACCCAACATCCATGCCTCGTTGTTCCTCAACACCTACGAATACCTGTGCAAGGTGAGCGCGCTGGACGACATCGACGCGGTGATGAAGGCCTACAAGCTGTACACCGAGCAGATCAGCTGTTGCGCCGTGGAGCCACTGCTGTCGATCACGCGGGCCTGGCGTCTGGTCAAGTTCGTCAACAATCAGATGTTGACCATGACCCGCTGCTCACGCTGCGGCGGGCACTTCGTCACCGAGCCCTACGAAAACGCCCGCCATTTCGTCTGCGGCCTGTGCGAGCCGCCGGCGCGTGCCGGCAAGAGCACAGCCAGCGGTGGCATCCTGCTGCATTGATTGCGCTCCAGCGGTACAGACATGCGGCGTGAACCGCGCATTAAGGGGCCCATTTCGGGCCCTTTTCAACTGATCGGCCACGCCCAATTTCATAGAATGGTCCAATCACCATCCCTTGCCGGCGGCGAAGCGCCGGTGACGCATTCCGCACCTGTGCCGCACACATGCTAGTAATCATCGGCTACACCGTCGCCATGGGGTGCATTTTTGGCGTCTATATCCTGCACGGTGGCAACATCGGCGTCATCCTGCAAGCCTTGCCATTCGAGCTGGTCACAATCCTGGGCGCGGCGCTGGGGGCCTTCGTCGTCAATAACCAGCCCAAGGTGCTCAAGGCCACGGTCCGGCTGATTCCGCAGGCGCTGAAAAGCTCCAAATACACCAAGACACGTTACCTGGAACTCATGGCCTTGCTATACGACATCCTGCAAAAGGCCCGCAAGGAAGGTCTGATGGCGATCGAGAAGGATGTCGAGACACCTGACGAATCCGAGATCTTCAACAAATACCCGTCCGTGGCGGCCGATCACCATGTGGTCGAATTCATGACTGATTACCTGCGCATGATGGTCTCGGGCAACCTGAACGCGCACGAGATCGAATCGCTGATGGACAGCGAAATCGAGACTCACCACCAGGAAGGCTATGCGCCGGTCGCGGCCATCGCCCGGCTGGCCGGTGCATTACCTGCCTTCGGCATCGTGGCCGCCGTGCTCGGTGTGGTCAATACCATGGGTTCGGTCGGTCAACCGCCGGCCGTGCTGGGCGGCATGATTGCCTCTGCGCTGGTGGGAACCTTCCTGGGCATTTTGCTGGCCTACGCCGTCGTCGAACCGCTGGGCGGCCTGCTGGAGCAGAAATCCGACGACGCCAACAAGGAACTGCAATGCATCAAGACCACCTTGCTGGCCAGCATGCAGGGCTACAACCCCTCAACGGCCATCGAGTTCGGCCGCAAGGTGCTGTTCTCGACCGAGCGTCCGAGCTTCCTCGAACTCGAGGCACATGTGCGCGGCAAGAAGTGAATACGATGCCGATAACGCAAGCGCGGTACTGAAATGAAACTGCCCCCACGCTCACTGCATTCGCTGCCCCCCGAGGGGGCCGTCAGTACCTTCGGAACGGCCGGGCGGTACTGACATGGCCACCGACGCCAAAAAGCTGCAGCCGATCATCATCAAGCGGGTCAAGAAAAGTGGCCACGTCGTGCACGGCGGCGCGTGGAAGATCGCTTATGCCGACTTCGTGACCGCGATGATGGCCTTTTTCCTGCTGATGTGGCTGCTTGGCTCAACATCGGAAGGCGACAAGAAGGGTCTGTCCGACTATTTTTCGTCACCGCTGAAGGTCGCCATGGTCGGTGGCAGCGGTGCGGGCGCCAGCAACAGCGTGATCCAGGGCGGCGGTGCCGATCTGACCAAGACCAGCGGCCAGAACCGCACCGGCGACCCGAACGACCCGATCGCCCGCAAGGCCGCCACCGACGCCCTCAAGGCCGAACTGGCCAGACAGGAATCACGCAAACTCGCCGCGCTCAGTGACAAGATCAGCGCGGTGATCGCCAACGACCCCAAGCTGGCCGAATACAAGGACCAGATCCGGCTCGAAATCACGCCCGACGGGTTGCGGATCCAGATCGTCGATGAACAGAACCGTCCGATGTTCGATGTCGGCAGCGCTCTGGTGAAACCCTATATGCGCGACATCCTGCGTGCGATCGGCGCCGCACTGGGTGGCGTGGAGAACAAGATCAGCCTGGACGGCCATACCGATCGCAGTCCTTACGGCAGCGGCGATCGCGGTTACAGCAATTGGGAGTTGTCGTCCGATCGCGCCAATGCCTCGCGCCGTGAACTGGTGGCCGCCGGTATGCCGGACGACAAGCTCGCGCGCGTGACCGGCATGGCTTCGAGCGACCTGCTGGACCCGGAGCATGCATTCTCACCCGTCAATCGGCGCATCAGCATCCTGGTGATGACCAAGGAGGCAGAAGAACTCCTGCTCGGCGGCAAGCGTACGCCGGTCGCACTGGGCGCCGCACCCGCGGCGGCAGCCCCCGCTTCCGCTGCCGCGAGGCCGTGAAACAGGTACGCCCGGGACCGGGCCAGCATCCTGATCCGCAAACGGGAACACAGCACCATGCCTTCTGAACTGCGCTTCCTGGTGGTCGACGACTTCTCGATCATGCGGCGGATCGTGTGCAATCTGCTCAAGGACAGCGGCTTCACCGCATCCCAGGAGGCCGAAGACGGTCGGGTTGCATTGAGCAAGCTGCGCAACGGCAGTTTTGACTTCGTGATCTGCGACATCAACATGCCCAACGTCAACGGCCTGCAACTGCTGGCCGAGGTCAAGAAGGACGACAAGCTCAAGCACATCCCTGTGCTGATGGTCACTGCCGAGGCACGCAAGGAAGACATCCTGCTGGCGGCCCAGTTGGGAGCCGCGGGTTACGTCGTCAAGCCCTTCACCAAGGCCATCCTCGAGGAAAAGGTGATCCACATCATCAAGAAGCTGGGCCTGCAGCCCGGTTGACCGGCCACGCGCAGCAGGCCCGCAACCCGCAGGCGGGTGCGCTGTGGCGGCATCGCGCACACGTGGGCCGATCCATCGTGAAGTGACCGGTCAAGTGCCGGCTTTTCGGGCTTTAGTTTGCGTGGGCGCTGATGACAATCAGTAGAACACCACTTCCCGCGCACCATGGAATCCAGCAGCCAGGACCGTAACCTGCCAGCCACCGAACGCAAGCTTCAAAAGGCGGTCGATGATGGGCAGGTGACACGGTCGCACTACCTGTCCCACCTTGCCGTGCTGGGTGTCGGATCTGTGGCGCTCATGACACTGGCGCCGATGATGCTGGAACGACTCCGGCTGCAGATGGCACGGCAAATGACGTTCGACGCAGCGGCCGCGCGTGAGCCGCAGGACATGATCAACCGGCTGCAGGACATGGCGCTGACGGGCCTGATGGGCTGCACGCTGTTTGCCGTGATCATCATGGGTGCGGTGGTGCTCAGCAACATCTCGGTCGGTGGCTGGGTCAATTCCAGCAAACCCATCACGCCCGACCTGAGTCGGATCAATCCGCTGGCCGGCTTCGGTCGCATGTTCAGCAAGGACAAGCTGACCGAGGTCGGCAAGATGCTGGCAATTGTCATCGTACTGGCGGGCATTGGCATCTTCTACCTGGCCAGCACCATCCAGCCGATGGCGTCGCTGGTGATGCAGCCGTCGGCGGCCGCACTGCAATACATGGGCGACTGGCTGACCACCGGCATGGGCATGATGCTGATGCTGATGCTGGTCGTCGCGGCGATCGACGTGCCGCTGCAGAAGTACCTGCACAAGTCGCGGCTGAAGATGTCGCACCAGGAATTCAAGCAGGAACACAAGGAGTCGGACGGCAACCCGCATGTGAAGGGCCGCCAGCGCCAGCGCCAGCGCGAACTCTCGCAAAGCGGCAGCGTCTCGGCGGTGCCCAAGGCTGACTTCGTGGTGATGAACCCGACCCACTTCGCGGTCGCGATCCGCTACGACGACAAGACCATGGCCGCGCCGCAGGTGATCTCCAAGGGCGCCGACCTGCTGGCCATGCGCATCCGCGACCTCGCCCGCAGCCACGCGATTCCGGTGTTGCAGTCTCCGATGCTGGCGCGCGCGCTGTATGCGAATGCCGAGATCGGCCAGGATATCCCGAGCGCCCTGTACACCGCCGTGGCCCAGGTGCTCGCGTATGTCTACCGGCTCAAGGCCGCGTTGCGCGGCGAGGCCCCGATGCCAGGTGACCCACCCGAGCCCGATGTGCCGGCTGAACTCGACCCGCTGCGCCGCACCGCGGCCACTGCGCCATGAACACGTCTGACATCGCAGGCAGAGTTGGGGCCGCAGGCCGCAAGAAAGTGACTGAATGAACGCCGCGATGAACAACCTGCAACGCCTGCTTGGTCCGTACACCTCCTTTGTCAAGGGCGCCGCCGCGCCGATGCTGGTGATCGCGGTGTTGTCGATGATGGTGCTGCCGCTTCCGGCTGCGGTGCTGGACGTGTTTTTCACCGTCAACATCGCGATCGCGCTGATGGTCATGATGGTGGCCGCCTACATGTTGCGTCCGCTCGATTTCGCGGCCTTTCCTGCAGTGTTGCTGCTGACCACGCTGATGCGTCTGTCACTGAACGTCGCATCGACGCGGGTGGTGCTGATGGAAGGCCACACTGGCGCGGGCGCCGCCGGCGCGGTGATCGAGGCCTTCGGCCATTTCCTGATCGGCGGCAACTTCGCGGTCGGCCTGATCGTGTTCCTGATCCTGGTGGTGATCAACTTCGTCGTGATCACCAAAGGTGCGGAGCGTATCGCCGAGGTGTCGGCGCGTTTTGCGCTCGATGCGATGCCCGGCAAGCAGATGGCGGTGGACGCCGACCTCAACGCCGGCACCATCGACGAGAAAGAGGCCAAACGCCGGCGTGCCGAGGTGTCCGAAGAGGCCGACTTCTTCGGCTCGATGGACGGCGCCTCCAAGTTCGTGCGCGGCGACGCGGTGGCCGGCATCCTGATCCTGCTGATCAACCTGATCGGCGGTTTTGCCGTCGGCATGTTGCAACACGGACTGAGCGCCAGCCAGGCCGCCGACAGCTACATCCTGCTGGCCGTGGGCGACGCGCTAGTGGCGCAGATCCCCGGGCTGCTGATCTCGGTGGCCGCGGCGATGGTGGTCTCGCGGGTCGGCAAGGAACAAGACCTGGGCCGCCAGATCATGCACCAGATGTTCGTCTCGCCCAAGGTACTGGGCATCGCGGCAACGATCCTGGGTGTGCTGGGCGTGATTCCGGGCATGCCGCATCTGGTGTTTCTGTCGATCGCCGCGATCCTGGGCTACGGTTCCTGGGTGCTGGCGCACAAGCCCCCACCGGCCGAGCAGCAGGCAGCCTCTGACGTCGCGCCCGCCAGTGACGGCGAGGCCACCTGGGACGATCTGCAACCGGTCGACCAGCTCGGCCTGGAGCTGGGCTACCGGTTGATCGCGCTGGTCGACAAGACCCGCCAGGGCGACCTGCTCAACCGCATCAAGGGAGTGCGCCGCAAGTTTGCCCAGGAGGTGGGTTTCCTGCCACCGGCGGTGCATGTACGCGACAACCTCGAACTCAAACCCAGCGGCTACCGCATCACGCTGCGCGGCGTCATCGTCGGTGAAGGCGACGCCTTCCCCGGCATGTTTCTGGCGATCAACCCCGGCGGCATCACCACACCATTGATCGGCACCGCCACCACCGACCCCGCATTCGGGTTGCCGGCGCACTGGATCGACGACCGGCAGAAGGAAGCGGCGCAAATGGCCGGGTTTACCGTTGTTGATTCCGAGACCGTGATGGCCACACATTTGTCACACTTGATGCAGGTGCAGGCCTCGCGTTTGCTGAGCCGCACCGAGACCCAGCAACTGGTGGACCATGTGGCCAAGCTGGCGCCCAAACTGATCGAGGAAGTAGTTCCAAAAATGGTCTCCATCGCGGTGTTTCAAAAAGTCCTGCAGCTGCTGCTGGACGAAGGCGTGCATATCCGCGACATCCGCACCATCGTCGAATCGCTGGCTGAACATGCGGCCAGCACCACCGACCCGGCCGAACTGGCCAAACGCATCCGCGTTGCCTTGTCGCCGGCGATCGTGCAGCAGATCTACGGCCCGACGCGCGAACTCGACGTGATCGCGATCGACCCGGCGCTCGAGCGCTTGCTGGTGCAGGCGCTCGGCAATACCAGCGGTCCGGCGCTCGATCCCGGCGTGGCCGACATGTTCACCCGCACCGCGGCCGAAGTGGCGCTCAAGCAGGAGGAAAGTGGCGTTCCCGCCTGCCTGCTGGTGCCCGATCCGATCCGCAGCGCGATCGCACGCCTGCTACGCCGTGTCGCGCCACGCCTGCAGGTGCTGGCGCACAGCGAAATTCCTGAAACCCATACGATCCGCATCGGACCGATCCTGCGAGGTGCAGCATCATGAACATCCAACGATTTACCGGCGCGACGTCGCGCGAGGCGCTGGCCAAGGCGCGAATGGCATTCGGCGACGGTACCTTGATTTTGTCCAACCGCCAGACTGCGATCGGCGTCGAGGTGATGGCCACCACCGAAGACAGCGTCGACACACTGGAGTCGCGTCCGCATGTTGCCGCACCCGAACGCAAGCCCGAACCCGCTGCCGTGTCTCCCCGGCCAGAAGCTGCACGGCCACCGCGCGCCTTGCCCACCTCGCACGAGCAGGTGCAACAGGACACCGCGCAGCTGGCAATGAGCACCTTGTCGTTCCAGGACTATGTGCGCGAACGCATGTTGCGCCGGCGCCAGACAGAAACGCCAGCAGCGGTCGAGGAAGTCGGCCTGCGCGCGCCCACGAACACGCCCGCACCACGCCCGCGGGTGCAGATCAGCGTCCCGCCTGCGCCGGTGGCAGTAGCCAGAGCTGAACCGGCTGCAGTGCCGGCCGCCCCGGTGATCGGTGCGCGCAGCATCGCCGACGAATTGCAGGCCATGCGCGATCTGATCGAAGACCGATTCAACACCTTTGCCTGGCTCGGGCAGGCGCGCCAGAATCCGATCCAGGGCAACCTGATGCTCAAGCTGCTGCGCTCGGGATATTCGCCGGCCTTGTCACGCGCGATCCTGGAACGCATGCCCGACGCCCTGGGAGCATCCGAAGCCATGCAGTGGATGATCGAGGCGATCCGCCGCAACATCCATACCGGACAAGACGACCTGCCTCTTTACCAGGAAGGGGGCGTCTACGCACTCGTGGGCGCCACCGGTGTGGGCAAGACCACGACCGCGGCCAAACTGGCCGGCCTGTGCGCTGAGGTCCACGGCGCCGCCAGCGTTGGCCTGATCACGCTCGATACCCAGCGGGTGGGCGCCCATGCCCAGCTGCGCGAACATGCGCGCGGCCTGGGTCTGGTGGCCCATCTGGCGCATGACCGCGCCGCCCTGCAGGACCTGCTCGGCCTGTTCGCCGCAAAGAAGATGGTGTTGATTGACACCGCCGGTCTGGCGCCACGCGACCCGCACAAGAATGACGCGCTGGACGTGCTCGATCTGCCCGACGTGCGCCGTTTGCTGGTGCTCAATGCCGGCGCACACGGTGACACACTCGATGAGGTGGTGGACGCATTCAAGTCGGTGGAGGCGCAGCCAACGGTCCTGTCCAAGGTCGACGAGGCGGTCAAGCTCGGACCGGCGCTGGACGTGGCGATCCGCCACCAGCTGGTGCTGCGTGGCGTGACCAATGGGCAGAAGGTGCCGCATGACTGGGACGCTGCGCACGCCGGCGAACTGGTGCGCGAATCGATGCGCGTCACCGGAAAATCCGCATTCGACCCCAAGGCCACCGATCTCGGATTCCTGTTCATGAGCCCCGAGGCACATGGCTCGACAGTGCGCCAGGCCCACGCCTGATCCGCACGAGCCACCATCGCCTCAGCACAGATTGGACGGATTGGACTTGCGCTACCATGAAGCACCACCCAGAGCACGGCCGGCGCCGCCAGTTCCCACGGGAGAGTTATTGATGTACACCGCCAAGGGCCAGCTCGACCGCAACGCCCTGATCCGCCAGTATCAGCCGCTGGTGCGCAAACTGGCGCACCACATGATGGCAAAACTGCCGGCCAGTGTGCAGGTCGATGACCTGATCCAGGTCGGGTTGATCGGCTTGTCGGAAGCCTTGACGCGTTTCGAGGCGTCGCAAGGCGTGCAGTTCGAAACCTTCGCCTCCCAGCGTATCCGCGGCGCCATGCTCGACGAGCTGCGCGGGAACGACTGGATGTCGCGTGGTTCACGCAAGAGCCAGAAGGACATCGAGCAGGCACTGCGCCGGCTCGAACATCAGCTCGGACGCAGCCCGCTGGAGTCCGAGATTGCGCAGGAGCTGGGCATGAGCCTGGCCGACTACCAGACCCTGCTCGGCAAGGTACGCGGCACGCAACTGGTGTACCTGGAAGACATGTCGCGCAACGGCGACGGCGAAGACGGTTTCCTGGACCACAACGACGTGGCCGAGGACGGCAACGATCCGATGGCGGTTCTTGGCGACCAGCGATTGCGCATCGCCCTGGTGGCTGCCATCAAGAACCTGCCCGAACGCGAACAATTCGTGATGAGCATGTATTACGAGCAGGACATGAACCTCAAGGAGATCGCCGCGGTGCTGGGCGTGACCGAGTCCCGCGTGTGCCAGCTGCACAGCCAGTCGATCGCCCGCTTGCGCGCCAAGATGCGCGAACACTGATCACGGTCGGCGACACACGGCGGCGAGCGCCGTGGCAAATCCCGCGATGCCTGCTGCCGATCAGCAGCGTTGCCGCTCAGAAACTACCGAAGAAAGCCGATCCCGACATGTTGCGGCCGGCATAACGACCCAGCGCACCGCCATAGGTGCTGGGCTGGGACTGCGGTAGCAGTGACTGCACCGAGCGGTCCACGGCGGCCGATCGGCGCAACAGGGCTTCACGCTGCATCGCGATGTCGCGCGCCACCCGCGCCAGCCGTTCACGCACCGCGTCGCGCAGCGCCACACCGTTGTCGACGCCCCGCAGCATCAGCGCCAGCGCATGGGCACTGTCGTGCATCTCACCGGTGGCCGCCCGGACCTGCTCGGGGTTTCCCTCTAGCAGGGCCTGGCTGGTGGCAGCAACACTGCGTTCGGCCTGGTCCAGCGCATGGTGGACTTCTGACTGGGCCTGGATGAACGCCATGGGATGCGATTCCTGTGTGTGGGTGATGCTGTGTCGACCTGCGTTCAGGAGGAAGACGAGGAGCGTTGCAACATCTCACGGGCATTGGCAAGCAGCTTCTCGGCGATGGCTTCCGGATTCGCGGTATAGGTCTTGTTGGCGATCGCCTGGCGCATCGCGTTGACCTTGTCGATGTCGACCTCGGGTTCGGCCGCACCTGCCTTTTCCAGCCCGCGTGCCAGCGACGACACCTGCACGTCGACACCGGGCGTTTTGCGTTCGTTGCGCACCGCGTTGGCAGCCTCCGGACTCGCCTTGGCGGCGTTGGCCTGGCTGTTTTGCGAAATGGCAACGGAATGATCGTTGGACTGGCCGATTTTCATGAAGATCCCCACGGCTGTGACAGACACAGCATCCTACGATAGCTATCGGCAGGACATCGCAGAACTTGAGACATACCTGTAAACGGCATGGTGGCACACCCCGATGCCCGGCACGCGTCGCAGTGCAGGATGCGCGTGGAGCCGCGCCGGTGGCTCACAGATTCACCTTGACTGTACGCATGTCCAGCACCACGCCAGACAGTATGCGACCGTTGTCGATCCGCACCCGGGCCATTTCGCCCACGACACCGGCAGACAAGGCCTGGCCATCGGAGGTTACGGTGAAACCTGGTCCCTGCGCCACGATACGCACCATCGAGCCGGCCTGAAACACCTGCGACGGTCTGACCATGCCCTGACGCAGCGTTTGTCCGGTCCGCAGGGCGCGGGTCGCGGTCTGGCCAACCCACATCTGCGGGTCCGCCAGCACGGACGCATTCTCCTGCGCCCAATCCACCTCGGCCAAAACCGCGTCGTCCAGCGCCAGCGCTTGACCGGCTGCGACATCCGAACGCACGACCCAGGTCTGGCCAAACGCCTGCACCTGCACCGGCAGGAACACGTTCCAGCGCGCCAGACCATCGACACACCGCAAACCCACCCGGGTCTTGCCCCAGAGTCGCACGCCGGGCGGCAGGTACGGCTCGACCTGGCCACAGGGCGCCAGGTTCAGGCGGCTGTCGAGCGCACCTACCTGCACCACCATACGCAGCGGCGCCGACCCGGTGGGCCGTGCCGCAGCCACCGTCTGCTCCAACCAGGCCTGGCTCTGCTCAGCGATCAGCGCGGCCTGATCCTGTCCAGCCACGGTCTGCGCGCCTGCGAAGGTGGCGACACCCGTGAGCAGGCAAGCCGCCATGGCCCGCAAGGAGCGTGTCAACCAGCGGTCACGGGGTAATACGGGCATTTCATCAAACATGCTGGTAACTCTAGATGCAGACATGCGAGGCAAAGCTGCCAAGTGAAGGCGGAAACCGCCCCTATTTCGGCAATCAAGACCCTCAAGCTTTTCCATAATCGTTTCACGCCACGGCTTCGACCCGGCGATGCATATGTTCCGACAGCCCCAGGAGGAAGTTTTCCATGTTTGCACAGTTGACCGCCGGACTGGATTTCCAAGCCACCGCGCTGGGCCTGCGCGCCGAGCGTCAGCGGGTCATTGCCAGCAACATTGCCAATGCCGACACCCCCGGCTATGTGGCGCGCGACCTCGACTTCAAACACGCCATGGCCGAAGCCACCGACAACCCGCATCGGCTGGCGGCCACTGCGTCGAACGACACCCGCGCGCACCCGGCCCACTTTGCCCTGCCTGGCGCTGATGGCTCCTTGTCCGGAACCGCGGCGCAACTGGGTTACACCGTGCAGACCCAGCCGGCGATGGACAACAACTCGGTCGACATGGACCGCGAACGCGCCAACTTTGTCGACAACGCCGTCCGGTATGAATCCACGTTGCGATTCATTAACGGCTACTCCCGGACGATCTTGAGCGCAATCCAGGGTCAGTAGGCTCGCAGGCGCGTTTGACACCATCCAGGAGGCTAATCGATGTCCATGTTTTCCATCTTCGGTATCAGTGGCAGCGCCGTCAGCGCCCAGTCACAGCGGCTGAACGTAGTCGCCAGCAATATGGCCAACGCCGATGCGGTCGCCGGCCCGGATGGTCAGGGTTACAAGGCGCGCCAGGTCGTGTTCGAGACGGTGCCGATGGGCTCCGACGCGTCGGCCGGTGTCAAGGTGCGTTCGGTGATCGAGAGCAACGAGCAGATGCGCAAAGTACACGACCCGAACCATCCGATGGCCGATGCCCAGGGGTATGTGAACCAGTCCAATGTCAATACGGTCGAGGAAATGGTCAACATGATCTCGGCCTCACGCTCGTACCAGAACAACATCGAAGTGATGAACACCGCCAAGACGCTGCTGCTCAAGACGCTGCAGATGGGCCAATAAGCGCATCCCTCCCCTTCAGGCAGAAACACCATGCTCAGCACCCCCAGCGTCAACAACACCGCCCCCGCCACATCGGGTTCCGCGGCTGCATCCAGCGTCAACACGGCGTCGTCGGAAGACCGTTTCCTCAAGCTGCTGGTGGCACAACTGGCGAATCAGGATCCGATGAACCCGATGGACAACGCCCAGATGACCTCCCAGATGGCGCAGATCTCAACCGTCTCCAGCGTCGAGAAGGTGAATCAATCCGTGTCCGGCCTGGCCGTGCAGCTGGCGTCGATGCAGGCGCTGCAGGCCAGCTCGCTGGTCGGGCGCGACGTGATGGTGGAAGGCAACCGACTGGCGATACACGACGGCAAGGCCGCTGGCGCAGTGGACCTGGATCTGCCGGCCGACAAGGTCGTGATCGACATCCTGTCGGCGGGTGGTCAGGTGATCGAGAGTTTCGATCTGGGAGCCAGAGACGCCGGCCGCCAGCCATTTGCATGGGACGCCAGGCACCACACCGACGCCGAAGGCCTGAGCTACCGCGTGACTGCCAGCAAGGGCAAGGCCGTCGTCACCCAGCGCACGATGGTGCAGGACCAGGTGGTCTCGGTGGGCTCGGACAACGGCGCCATGCTGGTGCAGCTGCGCAGCCTGGGCAACGTAGGTTACGACAGCGTCAAGACAATTTTCTAGTCCACACGACTCTCCCGAAAACTCCCCCGCTCAACCCGCAGGAACACCACCATGTCATTCCAAACCGGTCTCTCCGGCCTGAACGCCGCCAGCCGCAATCTCGACGTGATCGGCAACAACATCGCCAATGCCAACACAGTCGGCGCCAAGGTGGCGCGCGCCGAGTTCTCCGAGCTCGTGGCCGCATCGACGATGGCGGCGAGCGGCCGCACCGAGGGTATCGGCGTCGAGGTCGCAACCGTGGCGCAGCAGTTCACGCAAGGTACGGTGAACGTCACCGGCAACCAGCTGGACATCGCGATCAACGGCGCAGGATTTTTCCGGGTGACACTGCCCGACGGTTCCGCCGCCTACTCCCGGGGCGGCGAATTCAAGCTCGATACCGAAGGCAACATCGTGACCAACGGCAAGGCCACGCTGATGGGGTACCCGACCTCGGTCGACGGCACCGCCACCAGCACCACCTTGCAACCGATGACCTTGCCCACCGGCAGCCCGATTCCGGCGCGCGCGACCACGGCCATCTCGGCAGAACTCAATCTGGACGCCAGTGCGCCGCAGTGGGACTTACCCGTGCCGCCGACACCGCTGACCACCTACGGCACCTCGCTCAATGTCTATGACTCGCAAGGTTCGCCCATTCCGACCTCGGTCTACATGCGCAAGACCGCCAGCGACACCTGGCAGGTGTATACCGACCCCACGTCGGACGCCACCGCAACCGCGTCACTGGCGGCCACGCTGATGTTCGACAACAACGGCCAGATGGTGAGCAGCGTGCCGGCCCTGCCGTCCATCAGCCTGACGTCGCCCAATCCGAACATCGGAACCTTCAGCGCGACACTGGATGTAACCAAGACAACCCAGTACGCCACCGGCTTTGCCGTCACTGGCCTGGTACAGGATGGTTATGCACCGGGCGACTTCGTTGCCCTGGCCATCGGCGACAACGGCGTCATCAAGGCGCGTTACTCAAACGGCCAGACGCAGGCGGCCGGCCAGATTGCGATCGCGGACTTCCGCAACGTGCAAGGGCTTCGCCCGACGGCCAACGGCACCTGGGTGGAAACGGCGGAGTCGGGCCAGCCGATCGTCGGAGAGCCGGGTAGCGGCAAATTCGGCGCCTTGCGCGCTGGCGCGCTCGAGGAATCGAACATCGACCTGACCTCCGAGCTGGTCAACATGATGACTGCGCAGCGCACCTACCAGGCCAATGCCCAGACCATCAAGACGCAGGACCAGGTCCTGTCCACCCTGACGCAATTGCGCTGATCGCCCAATTACCGCCGCGCCACCGAACACCTGAAAAGAGCCCGCCATGGATCGACTCATCTACACCGCGATGACCGGCGCCAGCGCAGCCACGCACCGCCAGACGGTGTTGTCCAACAACCTGGCCAATGCATCGACGAACGGCTTTCGCGCCGAACTCTCGGCCTACCGCGCAGTGCCGCTGCGCGGCGACGGTTCGACCACCCGGGTGTTCGCGCTGGAAGCCACCTCCGGCCATCTGGACGCACCCGGCCCTTCAGAAACCACCGGTCGGCCGCTGGATGTGCGCGCCACCGGCAACGCCTGGTTTGCAGTACAAGGGCTCGATGGCACTGAAGCCTATACCCGCTCCGGCGCACTGCAGATCGGATCGGACGGCACCTTGCAGAGCATCAATGGATTGACCGTGTACTCCGAGGGCAGCGCACCAATCGTCGTGCCGGCGAATGGCGAAGTCTCGATCGCTCCGAATGGCGAGGTCAGCGCCAAGGTGGTGGGACAGCCCGGTACGGTCGTCGGCCGGCTCAAGATGGCCACGCCAACAGCCGACGAACCACTGCAGCGCAGCGACGATGCGTTGTTCCGCACCGCCGATGGTGCCCCTTTGCCGAACGATCCGTTGGCGCGTTTGCAGAGCGGCGCGCTCGAAGGCTCCAATGTGAGCCCGGTCGAAACCATGGTCGGCATGATCCAGACCGCACGCCAGTTCGAGATGCAGATGCGCCTGATCCAGAGCGCGGAATCGAACGACCGCTCGGCCGGCCAGTTGCTGAGCCTGCAAGGCTGATGCCCGCCGCGCACCCCTGAACCACAAGGACGACTACCCCATGATCAACTCACTCTGGATCTCCAAGACCGGCATGGAAGCCCAGCAAACCCAGCTGGACGTGATCTCGCACAACCTGGCCAACGTGTCCACCACGGGCTACAAACGTGCACAGGCGGTATTCGAGGACCTGATGTACCAGAACCTGCGCCAGGTCGGCTCGAACACCTCGGACCAATCGCAGCTGCCCACCGGTCTGCATCTGGGTCTGGGTGTGCGCACCGTGGCCACCAGTCGCTCGTTTGCGCAAGGCACGATCCAGCAGACCTCGAACAACCTGGACGTCGCCATCCAGGGCAACGGGTTCTTCCAGGTCACCATGCCCGACGGCGCCACCACCTATACCCGCGATGGTTCGTTCCAGCTCGACAACCAGGGCCGCCTGGTAACTGCCGGTGGTCTGGCCGTGGCCAACGGCGTGACCGTGCCCGCGAACGCGAAAAACGTCGCCATCGCCGCCGACGGTACCGTCACGGCGACGATTCCGGGCACACCGGCGCCGCAGCAGATCGGCAACATCATCCTGGCAACCTTCATCAACCCGGCCGGCCTGGAGCCGCTGGGCCAGAACCTGTTCGGCGAAAGCCCAGCGTCCGGACAACCCAATACCGGGACACCCGGCGCGAACGGCATCGGCACCGTCACCCAGGGTTTTCTGGAGACATCCAATGTGAACGTGGTGCAGGAGCTGATCTCGATGATCCAGACCCAACGCGCCTACGAGATGAACTCCAAGGCGATCCAGACCTCGGACCAGATGCTGCAAAAACTCGGTCAACTGTAATCATGTCGTTTTCGCTTCTTCGCACCTTCCTGGGCGCCGCGCTGGTCGCGCTGCTGGCCAGTGGCTGCGAATCCTTGCCCAAAACCGAGCGTGTCGAGTTCGTACAGCCACCCTCGCCCATCGTCGTGCGGGCGGCAGAACCGGCCCCGGTCACCGGCAGTCTGTACCGCAGCGCCAGTTACCGTCCGCCGTTCGAGGACTATCGCGCGCGTCTGGTTGGTGATGTGGTGACGATCCTGATCACCGAGAACGTCACCGCAAGCCAGAAGTCGGCGTCCACCTCCAACCGGACTTCCTCGATGGACGCCGGCGTCTCTGCCTTCCCGGTCCTGAGCGCGACGACGCTGGGCAAGTTGTCCATCAACGCCTCGACCAACAACGACTTTGCCGGCGCCGGCGCGACCGAAAGCGCCAATCGCTTCTCCGGGGCGATCACCACCACCGTGGTCGACGTCTTGCCCAACGGCCATCTGGTGGTGGCCGGCGACAAGCAGATCGGCGTGAATCAGAACGTCGACGTCTTGCGTTTCTCCGGCACCGTGGATCCACGCGCGATCCAGGCCGGCGGTCTGGTGAGTTCAACCCAGGTGGCCAATGCGCGCATCGAGTCGCGCGGCCGCGGCGCGCAGAACGAAGCCCAGACAGTCGGATGGATCGCGCGGTTTTTCATGGCGTTCCTGCCGTTCTGAAGGATTGGCCATGTGGTGCACCTCTGATCTGACCCTGCGCTGGCGCCCGCTGCTGGTGGCGGCATTCGTCAGCATGTCGCTGGTGATCGCCGTCCCCGCGAGCGCAGCCCGCATCAAGGAGGTGGCGGCGATCCAGGGCGTGCGCACCAACCAGCTCACCGGCTTCGGTCTGGTCGTGGGCCTGGACGGCACCGGCGACCAGACAACCCAGATGCCCTATACCTCGCAAGGGCTGAACAACTACCTGCAGCAGTTGGGCATCACCCTGCCGGCGGCCGGCGCCTCGCAGTTGCAGCTCAAGAACGTGGCCGCAGTGCTGGTGACGGCGCAGCTGCCGGCATTCGCCCGGCCCGGCCAGGCGATGGATGTTGTCGTCTCGTCGCTGGGCAACGCCAAGTCGCTCAAGGGCGGCACGTTGATCAGCACACCGCTGCGTGGCGTGGACGGTGAGGTCTACGCGCTGGCACAAGGCAACCTGGTGGTTGGCGGCGCCGGTGCATCAGCCGGTGGCAGCAAGGTGCAGATCAACCACCTCAGTGCGGGCCGCATCCCGGGGGGCGGCCAGGTCGAACGGTCCGTGCCGACGCCGCTGCTCGAGGGCGACACGATCTCGCTCGGACTGGCGGCTTCCGACTTCCAGAGCGCACAACGCGTGGCGCAGGCGATCAACCGGCGTTTTGGCCAAGGTTTCGCACGTGCCATGGACGGGCGCACGGTGGAAGTCCGGGCGCCGGTCGATCCGGACGCCCGGGTGAGCTTCATCGCCGAGATGGAGGAATTGCCCCTGGAGGCATCGGTACCCGCGGCCAAGGTCGTGATCAATGCCCGCACCGGCTCCATCGTGCTCAACCAGGCGGTGTCGCTCGGCCCGTGCGCCATAGCGCATGGCAACCTGTCGATCACCATCAGCAGCACGCCGGTGGTGAGCCAGCCCAATCCGCTGTCGCGGGGCCAGACCGTGGTGGCGCAGCAATCGAGCATCAAGATCACGCAGGAGCCCGGCATCCTGATCCAGATCCCGCCATCACCCCAACTCGCTGACGTGGTGCGTGCGCTCAACGTGCTCGGCGCCACGCCCCAGGACCTGCTGGCGATCCTGCAGGCCATCAAGGCCGCCGGTGCGCTGAACGCCGAACTGGAGGTCATCTAAATGAGCGCGGGGAGCATCAACACCGGCGCCAATGGGCTCGCTGCCGACGCACGTTCGCTGAACGCGCTCAAGCTGCAGGCCGGACAGAACAGCGCCAGCGCGATCAAGGAGGCGGCCAAGCAGTTCGAATCCTTGTTCATGCGCGAGTTGATCAAGAGCATGCGTGAGGCGACGATGAAGTCCGGCCTGTTCGACAGTGCGGGCGGCGATCTCAGCGCCGACATGCTCGACCAGCAACTCTCGGTGCAGATGTCCGGCATGCCGGGCGGCCTTTCAGAGCAGATCGCACGTCAGTTGTCACAGCGTATCGCTGGGGATGCAGCGCCGCCGGCTCCGATGACAGCGCCGGGCGCAGGCGCTGCGCCGACACCGTCGGAGTCACTGGGCAACCTGCATCCGAGCGGGAGCCAGAGTGCCTTCGTGCAGCGGCATGCGGCGGCAGCCGCGCGGGTCGAGCAGGACAGCGGCATTCCGGCCGCTTTCATGCTCGGGCAGGCTGGCCACGAAACCGGCTGGGGCCGCAGCGAGATCACGATGGCCGACGGATCACCGTCATTCAACCTGTTCGGCATCAAGGCCACCAGCGGCTGGACCGGCAAGGTGGCCGAGATCACGACCACCGAATACATCAGCGGAACGGCGCAGAAGGTGGTGGCGAAATTCCGCGCCTATGACTCTTACGAAGATTCGTTGCGCGACTATGCCCGCATGATCACCCAGAGCCCGCGTTATGCGCAGGTCAGCCAGCAGACCGAATCGGTGCAGGCCTGGACCACCGGTCTGCAACGCGCCGGCTACGCCACCGACCCGGATTACGCCTCCAAGCTGAGCCGGGCGATCAACACGACGCTGCAACTGCAGCGGGCGCGCACCATCTAGACGGCCATGCCGAGCTTGCAGAACATCGGTACGAGCGCACTGCTGAGCAACCAGCAGGTCTTGCGCACGACTGGCAACAACATTGCCAACGTCAACACACCGGGCTACTCGCGCCAGGAGGTCAAGCTCGAAGCGCTCGACAGCCAGTACCAGGGCAAGGGTTATTACGGCAGCGGTGTCGATGCGGTCACCGTGCTGCGCAAGCACAGCGACATGCTGACGCGCCAGGTTGCCCTGACTGGCTCCGTGGCGGCTGCAGACGAGCAGCGGTTGGACCAGCTCAAAAAACTCGAAGACATGTTCCAGGGCGGACAGTCCGGCCTGGGCTCGGCGATAGGCAGCATGCTCAATGCATTCTCCGATGTGGCCAACGCCCCAACCGACCTGAGCGCGCGCACGGTCGTACTGGCGCGTGCCGACGAACTGGCGGCGCGGTTTCGTTCGGTAAGCGACAACATGGGCAATCTGCGCGAGAGCCTGCAGCAGGAACTCACCGCCGAGGTCCGTACGATCAACAGCCTTGCCACGCGCATCGCCGACGTCAACCGCGAGATCAGCAACCGCCAGGGTTCCGGGCATACGCCCAATGATCTGCTGGACAAACGCGACGAACTGATCCGCGATCTCAACACCCATGTGCAGACCACCAGCATTGCGGCGACTGACGGCACGGTAAGCGTGTTTGTGTCGGCCAGCCAGCCGCTGGTGCTGGGCACCAAGGCAGCCACGGTGGCACTGCAACCCGATGATTTCGGTGACCCGCTGAAATCGAAACTGACGATGCAGCGTGACGGGCTCACGGTGGTGATGGACGAGGCCACCCTCGGCGGCGGCAGCCTGGCCGGCCTGCTGCGTTTCAACAATACCGATCTGGCGGACGCGGGCAACCTGCTCGGACGCATGGCGCTGGGTCTGGGTACGGCGGTGAACCAGCAACACAACCTGGGGCTGGACCTCTCCGGCAACCCGGCTGGCAATCTCTTCACCCTGGGTCCGATTCCGGACGGTTTACCCGCGCTCGCCAATACCGGCGGTGCCAGCATCCAGGTGGCGGTGCAGACCAGCCCGAGCAGCGGCGCCGCGTCACTGGCGCCGTCGGACTACGAGGTGATCTTCAGCGGCGCCAACACCGGATCGATCCGGCGCGTGACCGACGGACAAGTCACGGCCTTCAGTGCGTTGCCAGCGCAGATCGATGGACTGGACCTGCAGGTCAGCGGTAGCGCCAACGCCGGCGACCGTTTCATGATCACGCCGTACCGACAGGTGACACGCTCCATGGACGTCGCCTTTGCGTCGCCTCGTTCGCTGGCAGTGGCCAGCCCGGTGGTGGCCGGTGCCGGGCTCGCGAACCAGGGCTCATTGACAATGCAATCACTGCAACCGCAGCACGCCGACACCAACATGGCGCAAACCGTCACCTTGACCTTCACCGGTGCCGGCAACTTCGACGTGCTCGGCACCGGAACCGGCAACCCCAGCGGTGAGACCTATGTGCCCGGGCAAGCGATCAGCTACAACGGCTGGTCACTCACGCTCAAGGGCACGCCACAGGTGGGTGACACTTATACGGTGCGCGCCAATGCCTACCCGGGCGTGGACGCCGGCAACGCACATGCGATGCTGGCCATCCGTGACATGGCCTTGTTCGATGGGGCTGCCACCACCGACGGTTACGCTGCGCTGATGTCTGATATCGGCGTGCGGGTGCAAAGCGCCGGGTTCGCCAGCGCGGTCTCGCGGTCGATCGCGGACAACGCGCAAACCGACCAGGCGGCCGTCTCCGGCGTCAATCTGGACGAAGAAGCTGCCAAGCTGCTGCAATACCAGCAAGCCTACCAGGCCTCGGCCAAGATCCTGCAGGTGTCGCAAACCCTGTTCGACACCCTGCTCCAGAACCTGGGCCGCTGACGGCAGCCCATACCCGCACCAAGCTTCCATCATGCGCATAGGCACCGCCAACACCTACGACAACACCTTGGAGCAGATCCAGAAGCGCCAGAGCGATCTGCTCAGCCATCAGGAGAAGCTCAGTTCGGGCCTGCGGGTCAACCGCTCCAGCGACGATCCGCTGGCCGCGTCCCAGGCCGAACGGATGATGGTGCGACTGGACCGCATCCAGACCGATCAGCGCGCACTGGAAACCCAGCGCGCCGCGTTGTCTGGCGCCGAGGCGGGCCTGGGCGAAGCCATCGGGCTGATGCAAAACGCGCGCGAATTCGTGCTGGCGGCGGGTAATGGCGCCTACACACCGGCCAACCGCGATACGCTGGCCGCGCAATTGCGCAGCCTGCGCGACCAGATCTTCGCGATCGCCAACCGCACCGACAACAACGGCTTGCCGCTGTACGGTGGCCTGGGCAGCGCAGGCGCGCCATTTGCCGACATACCGGCGGGCGTGCAGTTCCAGGGTGCGGCAGGCCAACGTTCTGCGACCACCACCAACCTGCCCGGCGCGATGAACGGCCAGGCGATCTGGATGGACGTACCCAGTGGCAACCGCACCTTCGAGGTTTCGCTGGCGGCCGGCAACTCCGGTGGTCTGTGGAGCGACCCGGGCAGCGTGATTTCTCCCACGCAGGTCACCGGCAACAACTACCGCATCAACTTCAGTGTCGCGGCGGGCGTGACCACATACGAGGTCATCAACACCACGACGATGACCCCGATCACCAGCGGTCAGCCCTATGTCGATGGCGCACCGATTCAGTTCGACGGCATCTCGGTGCTGGCCCAGGGCACCCCGGCCAATGGCGACGCGCTGGAGATCACTCCGAGCGTTGCACGCAACGTGTTCAACATGCTGGACGATACGATCAACAGCATCGACGACGCGCCGGGCGACAACCGGCTGGCGCATGCGGTGGCCTTGTCGCTGTCGCAGATCGACACGGCGATGGAGCGGATGCAGGCCGCGCGTGGCCAGGCGGGGGACTGGCTCAACCGGGCCGACACGATCACCGACCAGCAGTCGGCGCGCTCCCTGGCGCTGGAGTCGGACCGCTCGCGCGCGGTCGACGCCGACATGACCAAGGTGATCTCCGATTTCAGCCAGTCGCAGACCGGTTACCAGGCTGCGCTACAGTCCTACGCACAAATCCAGCGCCTGTCTCTGTTCAATTACATCAACTGACGACACCATGACCCCTTCGACCCTCGGGCAATTGATCCTGGGTTACCAACTGGTCTGGAATCGCCTGCGACAGGTTGCGGCGGTGCAGTTGTTTCTTGAGCCCCTTGGCGCGGATCCGGTTGAGGGTGCCCACTTTCTGCGCACCGCCAGCGAGATGTGGCCCGAGCATTGCCCCGATCTGTTGCTGACGCCACAAACGCCCGGCTTGCTGATCGACCTGCTTGAGCACGGACAACCCGAGGGGCCACAGCTGGTGGTGCAACACGACCTGGTTGTGAGCGAGCCGGCCATCGCCGCGGCCGTGCACCGGGCCCACGCGCGTGGACTGCCTTTGATATGGCGTGGCGCACCGGGCCAACGGCCCGACACGACGATCGCGGCGTGTTTCATTCGCACCATGCTGGGTGTGACGGCGGCGGAGGCCATCGTCGGTGCACGTGCCTCGTTGCGCCCGGCACCGGCAGGCGCCACCAACCAGAGCCCGGCGCCGCCCGACCAGATCATCGAAGCCGTGCCCAGTCGCCTGATGGCCAACCACTGCCTGGACCAGCAAGGCGCATGGGGCGTGGCCGGTTGGCCGACCGACGACGTGTTGCTCTCGCACCAGCGCCAACCAATCCAGGCCAGCCACAAGGCCATCACGCATTTGATCCAGCAGACCGACGCCGATGCTGCACTGGACCTGCTCGAACACACGCTGGCCGACGAACCCCTGCTGGCTTACCGCTTCCTGCGCTACACCAATTCAGCCGCGCTGGGCTTGCGCAGTGGCGTCGAATCGCTGCGCCATGGCCTGATGCTGCTCGGCCTGTCGCGCTTCAAGGTCTGGTTGATGGACCAGATGCCACTGGCGGGCGACGAACCCGACATGAACCCGGTGCGCCTTTGCATGGTGATGCGCGCGCGTTTGATGGAAAACCTGCTCGATGCAGGCGACGAGGACAGTTTGCGCCGCGAGGTATTCCTGACCGGCATGTTGTCGCAGATCGACGGCTTGCTGGGCGAACCCTTGCGTGACGCACTGCAGCGTCTGCCCCTGTCCGATCGCGTGAACGGCGCGATCCTGGGGCACAGCGGGCCCTACGCGCCGTTTCTGGAACTGGCCACTGCGCTGGAGTATCCGAACATGACCAATGTGGCCGCTCTGTGTGCCACACACGAACTCAACCTGGGTGAGGTCAACCGGACCTTGTTGCGGGTGCTGGCGCAACTGCACAAGGGACCCGGTTGAACACGCGGTGACAGGTAACTCAGAGCGACTTCAGATATTCCACAAGATCAACGCGCTGGTCGTCATTCAGCCCCAGGTTTTTCGCGTCGTTGTAACGGTTCACGACGCACGCCAGATCCTGTCTCACCGGGTCTGTTGCGCCAGCCAGGCTGCCGATGTCAGATCCATCCACGCACTTAGTAGTCTTGAATGCGCCTGATCCGTCATGGAAATAAGGTGCGTGCGTCCAGATGCCCTTGAGCGGTGTGACGCGCCATTGCTTGGTCGCCGAGAAATTGATGTACTCCTTGTCGAGCGCGACGCTGTCGCTGGCCGGGTGCAGGCCAAAGGTGTTGACATCGGTAAATGACGACCCACTGTGACAGGTCGAGCATTTTGCCTGCTGCCCTTCGAAAATGGCCTTGCCGCTGGCGACCTTCAGGGTATCGAGGTCAGGCGCAACGGCCCATTTTGTTCCGTGTGTGCCAATCGCTGGCGCCGCAATGGACCATTGGTAGGCCTCCAGCTGCGGCAAGATGGCGGTGATGAGATCGTCTCCTCCCACGCGGTGATCCACGTTCAGTGGCTTGCCGTTGATGATGAGCCGTTCGTCAGAGAACGTGCCGTGACCGTGCATTTCCACGACCCCGACATAGCGATTCCAGTAAGCCACTGGGCCCGCGGGTTCGTGAGCGGTATCGCCGTCGCCGGTGAAGATGGCATTGTTCAAGCCCACCAAACCGAAAGCCGCCGGTATGACCACCGGATTTCCGCCGGCCGCCTTGTAAGCCGCGATGTTTGCGTCGACATCGGGTCCAACCGCAGGATTGCTTCCCGGTTCGGTGTTCGAATCGATGCGCGGATCATAGAAGCCTGGCCCGAACTTCGTCGCCCATGAAGCATATTCGGCTTTTTGTACTGGCGTGAGTGCCGGCGA
>CAJDWR010000002.1_pt1 | contig 42640 bp, 35 predicted proteins | sample 7391651 | NCBI WGS metagenome assembly CAJDWR01 (sample SAMEA7055720, study PRJEB34461) | soil metagenome | biome: terrestrial ecosystem; feature: Peninsula; material: soil | place: Antarctica | collected 2016
CTGGCGCCGCGGCGGCCGATCCGGCCGATCCGGCCTTCCGGCGCTGGCTCAGCGCGCCAGCGCGTGCATCTCGGCGATCAGATCGGCTTTGCCTTCAAAACCGATTCCCGGTAGAGGTGGCAGCGTGACGTAGCCGTTGTCCACCTGCACGCCGTCAGGGAATCCGCCATAGGGCTGAAACAGGTCCGGATACGACTCGTTGCCGCCCAGACCCAAGCCGGCAGCGATCGCCAGCGACATCTGGTGACCGCCGTGCGGGATGCAGCGACTCGCCGACCAGCCGTATTCGCGGAGCATGTCCAGCGTGCGCAGGTATTCGACCAGACCGTAACTGAGCGCGCAATCGAACTGCAGCCAATCGCGGTCCGGCCGCATGCCGCCGTAACGGATCAGGTTGCGCGCGTCCTGCATCGAGAACAGGTTCTCGCCGGTGGCCAGCGGCCCGGCGTAGGTTTCGCCCAGGCGCGCCTGCAGTTGGTAGTCCAGCGGATCGCCAGCTTCCTCATACCAGAACAGCGGATATCGCGCCATGGCCCGGCCGTAGTCCAGCGCCGTTTGCAAGTCGAAGCGGCCATTGGCATCGACAGCGAGCTGCTGGCCCGGTTGCAACATCGCCAGCACGGTCTCGATACGCTCCATATCCTTCGCCAGCGCAGCGCCACCGATCTTCATCTTCACGACCGAATAACCGCGCTCCAGATATCCGGCCATTTCGGCACGCAGGCCGGCCAGGCCTTTGCCGGGGTGGTAATAACCACCGGCCGCATAGACGAACACGCGGGGATTGGCTTTGCCGTTGCCGTAACGGGCGGCGAGCATCTCATGCAAAGGTTGCCCGGCGATCTTGGCCACCGCGTCCCACACTGCCATGTCGATCGTGCCCACGGCGACCGAGCGCTCGCCATGACCTCCCGGCTTTTCGTTGTGCATCATGCAGGCCCAGATCCGGTGTGGATCGAGGTTGCCTGCCGTGTCATCGCGCAGGCTGTTTGGGTCGGCCTGCAACACGCGCGGACGGAAACGGCTCCGGATCAGGTCACCCTGACCGTAGCGGCCATTGGAGTTGAAGCCGTATCCAATCACCGGCCTACCCTTGCGCACGACCTCGGTGATCACCGCGACCAGGCTCAGCGTCATCTTCGAAAAGTCGATGAAGGCATTGCGGATGTTCGAGCTGATGGGACGGGTGGATTCAACAATATCGAGCCTCCAGGTTGACGCGCTGCGGCAAAACCGGTTCGGTCCTTACCTGTGGTGCAGTGGAACAGGCGGTACCAGCGAACCGGGCGCCACACATGTCCGACATAACCACCCAGATTCGCGGAAATTGCGACTGCCCAGCAGTTCCAGGCGGTGAGCAGGCGACTGCATGCCGGCAATGGTAAAGGACAAGCGGCCGGCTCCTGATCGCGCAAGCGATTCGCGCGGCACACAAATGTCGGCAGGCGCAGGCGGGCGCACTGGCACGCTACCATCGCAGCCCATGTCCACTGTCTCTGAAGCCGCCAACCGCAAGGGAATCGTGGCCATTTGCCTGGCAATGGGCCTGTTCATAGCCAATGACGCCTTGGTGAAATATGTCAGCGTGTCCTTGCCGGCAGCGCAGCTGATCTTCATCCGTGGCTTGTTCGCGACCGCCCTGCTGCTGGCTGCCGCGTTGGGCATGGGCGCGTTGCGACCGCAGGCACTGAAAGAGAATCACGCCTGGCGACAGCTGACCCAGCGCCCGGTGCTGGCGCGCGCCGCACTGGATGCATTCGCCACCATGGCCTACCTGACGGCCTTGTTCCACCTGCCGATTGGGAACGCATCGGCGATCAACATGGCGTCGCCGGTGTTCATTGCGGTGTACGCGGCCATCGTCTGGCGCGAACGGGTCGGCCCTGGACGCTGGCTGGCCATTGCTGGCGGTTTTGCCGGCGTGCTCCTGATCGTGCAACCTGCCGCTGACGCGTTCAATGCCTGGAGCCTGCTGTGCCTGTTCGCCACCTTGCTGCACACCGGCCGCGACCTGATCACCCGCCGGATCGCCCTTGCCGTGCCCTCGATCCTGATCACCTTGACCACCTCGCTTGCAGTTTTGCTGCTGACCGGACCGTGGAGCCTGCTGCAGGGCTGGAAGCCGATTGATGCAACCCAGCTCGGCCTGCTGGCAGGCGCCAGCATATTCCTGAGCACGGCTTACTACATGGTGATCGTGGGTATGCGCACCGGTGAACTCAGCCTGGTGGCGCCTTTTCGTTATACCGCGTTGATCTATGCGTTGGCGCTGGGCTGGCTGGTGTGGGGCGATATCCCCAACACCATGGCGTGGTCGGGCATCGTGTTGATGGTGGTGTCCGGCATCTTCATGCTGCGCGCCGGGCGTGCAACTTGACGCCATCGTGCCCTGGTTGACTTCTGCCTGGCTGCCAACATCAGGTTACCGCGCCACACCTGCAAAATAGGCCCGTTGACGGCTCCGCGCCGAATTACCGAAATACCCCTTCCACCATTGGTCGGTCACGTCCAGATGCTTGAACTCCAGCGGCGCACCGGGCGCACCGGCGGCGACCCATTCGCGAAACGCGTAGTGGTTCCACAAGCGCATGTATTCACCCAGGTAGATATCGGCCACACGCCGGTCACCACGGATGACCAGCATGTTCTCGTCATTGGCGACAGTGGAGGCCTCGCTGAAGTTGGCCGAGCCGGTGACGACAACCGGATGAGGGCCCAGCGGGTCGAGCAGCATGAACTTGGTATGTACGTACTGCACATGCGTGTTCAACCCGGTGAGCGTTTCCTTCACCCAGCGGTCGAAACTATTGGTTGCAATGCGGTTGCCGACCGCAATGCGGTTTTCTACCCTCTTGCGAATCGCCAGCATTTCGGCTTGCGCGGCGGCCTTGCCGGAGGCGCGTGTACCTGACGGCAACAGCTTGTCCATCAGGGCGTAACGCAGCGGCGCCTTGCCCTTGCGATACGACTCCCTGAACGGAGCGCCCATGCCAAAGGCGAAGGTCATGAACAAACCACCCTCGGTTTCCCGGGCCAGCCGGGCATACCAGTCGAGCGCGGTGTCAACCGGTTGCGGACTGAATACACAGGTCGTGCCACGTCGCGGAAAATCCGATACCGGCGGATTGAGCGCGGCCAGGGCGCTGCGCAGAGCGCGGTGGTCGGTGTTGGCGGCAACCAGGTTCCAGCACTTCAGGTAGGCCCTTGCCACCGTCTTGTGGTCGACTACATGCACGACATTCGACTGGCCAAACACACCCCCCTTGGAGAAATTGGTCGATCCAGTCAATACCGCCACCGGATCGCCATGCTGCAGCAACACGATGAACTTGTTGTGCGCGATCGGCGGACGCTTGACATCGGGGCGCGTCACCCGTTCGGTACACAGCGGCTGTATCAGGGCCGCTTCGGCTGTCGACCGGTTGTCGTCGCGGGGAAAGACATGCCCCTTGCTGTCAGGCGGATTGTTGCAGCCGTCATACACGATACGCACGTCCACGCCGCGCTGCTGCGCGGCCCTGAGCGCCTGCGCGATCGACGGCAGGCGGAACTCGTACGCCGCCACGCGCAGCGAAAAGCCGGCGTCGACCGCACGCGCGATGAATGCCTGAATAGCCTCATGCGCGCCGCGTGACAACCAGGCCCAGCGCGGATCGTCGTCCGGCGCCTTGTCCAGGCTGACCTGCGCGCCAAAACGCCGCGCAAACTCCTGTGATGCCGCCGCGCCGCGATTGAAAAAGACGTCATGGTTGCCGCCTTCCTCGGATTCGGTGGTGATATCAACCGCCACCGACCGTGACGGTAACAAGGCCTGCACAGGACCCGAGAGCGCTTCGACGCGGTAGGTGTAACTGTGTCCCGGTTTGGCAGTGAAATCGGACCAGGTGAACCCCTGAATCGGGTGCGCACGGGTGGAAAATGTCGAGCCCTCCGCCAGCCGCGGATCGGTGTCCTTGAAGGTCTTGCTGCCGCGCAACCAGTAACACTCGCCCTCGGTATGGTCGGTCCGATGAATGGCGAAGCCCATGTGACCGGGACAAAGCTCCTTTTTCATGTTCATCGCCAGCAACACCACATGGGTGCCGGCGATCGCCTGCAGCGTCAATCCTCGACTCGACTTGCGTGCGCGCATAAAACACCTCCTTCCCTTGTGTACAGGCCATGGTAAACGTCGAAATCCGACGGATCGGTGCGCCTGGCAAAAACGTCCTGGCGTGTCAAAAAGTCTCGGTATCCACTTCACTGGACGATTGCGCGTTGTAACGTGCCCCGGTGACTGTGTCCTGGTTGATCAGGGCCTCGACCGCGGCGATGGTGTCCAGGCTCAGTTGCACCTGTTCCGCTGCGAGATCTTCGTGCAGATGCTGCACGTCGGTCGTGCCCGGGATCGGGATGATGTGCGGTGCCTTGTGCAGCAACCACGCCAGCGCCAGCTGGGGCGGCGTGCAATTGGCGTCCTCGGCCAGTTGCCGATACGCCGGCAGCAGCGACAGGTTGGCCGGATAGTTCTCCGGCGCAAATCGCGGCATGCGACGGCGGATATCCTTGGGCGGCAACACATCCAGATCGGGCGGCGTGCCACACAGAAAACCACGTGCGACAGGGCTGAAGGCCACGAATGCAGCACCGATTTCCTGGCACGCCTGCAACACCGCGATTTCCGCGTTGCGGCTCCATAGCGAATATTCTGTTTGCACTGCTGAAATCGGATGCACGGCGTGTGCCTTGCGCAGCGTCTGCGCCGAGACTTCGGACAGACCCAGCGTGCGCACCTTGCCCGCGCGGACGAGTTCGGCCAAGGCGCCCACGCTGTCCTCGATCGGCACCTGCTTGTCCCAGCGGTGCAGGTAATACAGGTCGATCACCTCGGTCTGCAGGTTGCGCAGGCTGTTTTCGCAATCACGACGGATCGCCTGCGGCGAGCCGTCGATGACGCGTTTGACCCCGTCAGCAAACGCCACCCCCGCGAGACCGCCCTTGCTGGCCAGCGTGATGCGTTGCCGATGCGGCCGGAGCACCTGTCCCAGCAGCTTTTCGTTGGTACCGAATCCGTACAGCGCGGCAGTATCGAACAAGGTCACGCCGGCATCGAGCGCCGCCAGCAGCAGCCGTTCACCCTGCTCCGCTGATGGAGGCGTGCCATAGCCGTGGCTGAGGTTCATGCATCCCAGGCCGATCGCCGAGACCGTGAACGGACCAAGTTGTCGGTGTTGCATGGGCAGGACGCGTTTATTTGGCCAGTTGCTGCTCGAGCCGGTGCAGCACCTGATAACACGGCAAGACACTGGCGACACTGGCGTTGGGCTCACGGCCATCCCGGATGGCGGCGATGAACTCACGGTCCTGCAGTTCGATGCCATTCATCGACACCGCCACCTTGGACACATCGATCTGTTCCTCCTTGCCGGTGTACAGGTCGTCATACCGTGCAAGATAGGTAGCGGTATCGCCGATATAGCGGAAATAGGTGCCGAAGGGCCCGTCGTTGTTGAAACTCAGGCTGAGCGTGCAGATCGCGCCACTCTGGGCCTTGAGCTGGATGCTCATGTCCATCGCGATGCCGAGCTGCGGATGGATCGGGCCTTGCAAGGCATTCGCCTGCACGATGGGGCTGCCGCATTGGTAGGCAAACAGATCCACCGTATGTGCAGCATGGTGCCACAACAGATGGTCGGTCCAGGACCGGGCCTGGCCCAACGCATTGGTATTGGTGCGGCGAAAGAAGTAGGTCTGCACGTCCATCTGCTGGATGTTGAATTCACCGGCAACAACCTTGTTCTTCACATACTGGTGACTGGGATTGAATCGCCGCGTGTGGCCGCACATGGCCACCAGGCCCGACTGCCGGGCCTGCGCGACCACCGCCTCGGCGTCAGCGAGGCTGTCTGCCAGTGGAATCTCGACCTGCACGTGCTTGCCGGCCTTCAGGCAGGCCAGGCTTTGCTCGGCGTGCATTTGCGTGGGCGTGCACAGGATCACCGCATCGACCTCCTTCAGGGCCAGGCTGTCGGACAAATCGGTCGTCACATGGTCAATGCCGTATTTGGCTGCAACCTCGCGGGTCTTGTCCAATTCACGGCCAACCAGCGAGACGACCTCGACGCCGTCGATGTGCTTGATACCGTCCAGGTGTTTGATACCGAATGCGCCGGCTCCGGCCAATGCAAGCTTGATATTCTTGGACATGGTGACTCCTTGATTCCAGGTTGGCGGTGACCGCTTCGATGCCGGCCGCAGCTGCGGCGCGGGATCAGAAGCGCAAGACGAACAGGGTGATGGCCGGAAACATTACCAGCAACACCACGCGCAGCATGTCACTGATGACAAATGGCATCACACCACGATAAGTATCCCGGATCGGAATATCGGGCGCCATCGACTGGATGACGAACAGATTCATACCCACTGGTGGCGTGATCAGGCCGACTTCAACAACAATCAATACCAGGATGCCGAACCAGATCGCCGTGTCCTCCGGCGAGAGGCCGAAATCCAGCCCCGCAATCATCGGGAAAAAGATCGGGATCGTCAGCAGGATCATCGACAACGAATCCATGACACAGCCGAAGATCAGATAGAAGACCAGAATCGCAGACAACACCGCATACGGCCCGAAACCCTGGGCGCCCACCCAACCGGCCAGTTCCTGAGGCAACTGCGACAGCGCCAGGAAGTTGTTGTAGGCCGCTGCACCCAGCACGATCATGAAGACCATTGCCGTAGCTGATGCGGTGGCCTCGAACGCCTCGAACACCCCGGCCCGTTTCAGGCCACCACGCCACCAGGCCAGGACCGCAGTGGCGGCTGCGCCAACGGCCGCACCCTCGGTGGGGGTGAAGATGCCGGTGTAAATGCCGCCGATCACGATGATGAAAATCAGGATCACCGGCCACACCGCGCCCAGCGCCTGCATGCGCTGGTTCCAGGGCATGGGCGCAATGTGCCCGGCAGATTTCGGCGAGACGCGGACGTAGATATTGACCACGATCATGTAGCCGATGGCGGCCAGGATGCCGGGAACAAAAGCGGCCGCGAACATCTTGGCGATGTTCTGCTCCGCCAGGATGGCGTAAATCACCAGCACGATCGACGGCGGAATCAGGATGCCCAGTGTGCCGCCAGCGGCCAGCGCACCGGTCGACAAGGCGCCGGAATATCCGGCGCGGCGCAATTCGGGCAGAGCCACCTGCCCCATGGTGGCGGCAGTCGCCAGCGACGAACCGCAGATCGAGCCGAATCCGGCGCAGGCCCCGATCGCCGCCATCGCGACACCTCCCCTGCGATGGCCCAGAAAGGCTTCGGCCGCCTTGAACAAGGCTTTGGACATGCCACCGAGCGTCGCAAACTGCCCCATCAGCAGAAACAGCGGAACAATGGACAGGCTGTGCGTGGAGAACTGGCCATAGGCCAGGGTCTTCATCTGATTGAGCAAGGGTGAGGCACTGCCATAGACCTGCCAGGAGCCGATCAGCCCGATCACGAGCATGGACAGGCCGATCGGTACCCGCAGAAATATCAGCAACAACAGCACTGGAAAAGACAATCCGGCCAGCAGCAAGGGATCCATCAGTGGCTGCTCCCGGACACGACAAAACCTTGCGGCACACGGGCAAAGCCGAGGGTTTCGAGCAGCCGCCATGCATAGACCACGCAGCCGATGACCGCGGGACCAAACGATGCCGCATAACCCCACCACACCGGCATCTGCAGGATGAAACTGACCTCACCGTTGCCGCGGAAGTCCAGCATGGCAACACCCATGCGCCAGACGAGCAGCACCCATACCAGCAGCATCAGCGCATCGGAAAACACTTCCAGCACCCGGCGCATCGCTGGCGGATAACTCCGCCACAACATGTCGACCACGGCGTGGCCATTTTTGAGATGGCACCATGGCAAAAAGCAGAAAACTGCCAGCGCGGTGCCAGCCTCGACCAGTTCGAAGTCACCGGGGACCGGTCCCAATCCGGCAAAGGAAAAGGCGCGTCCGATCACGCTGCAGACCGTCAAGACGGCCAGCATCGTCAACACCAGCGCGCCAAAACGCGCCAGCCATTGGCTCAGGCGATAGATGGTTTCGCTCATTTGCAGTCAAACCCACGCAGACGGCACACTGTGACCACCGCCAAGAGATGGTCGGCGCGGCCCTTATTTCTTGCTGTACTTGTCGATCAGCGATTCCGCTTCAGCGGCCAGTTTGGGCCCATCGATGCCCTTGTCACCCACTTCCTTGAACCACACGGCGCGTACACCGTTGGCGGCACGTTGCCAGCGTGCGGTCTCGGCAGCATCGAGTGTGATGATGTTGTTGCCGGCCTTTTCGGCCAGTGCCAACCCGACCTTGTCGCCATCGTCCATGACTTTGCCGAACATGCCGGCCGTCTGGATGCCGGAATTCGCGTCGATGACCTTCTTCAGGTCGGCCGGCAGCTTGTTGTAACTGGCCTGATTCATCACCACCGCGAAGGTCTGGGTATACAAACCCTTGTCACCGCTGAAACCAGTGTGGTTCTTGACGATCTGCTGCACCTTGACCGACGGCACGACTTCCCATGGAATCGTGGTCGCGTCAATCACGCCCTTGGACAAGGCTTCACCCACGGCCGGCACCGGCATCCCGACCGGCGTTGCGCCCAATTGTTCGAGCATGATGTTGATCACGCGCGATCCACCACGCACCTTCATGCCTTTGAGGTCCTCCAGCTTGCGGATCGGATTCTTGCTGTGAAACAGACCGGGGCCGTGGGTGTGCACCGCGATCAGTTTGACGTCCTTGAACTCCTCCATCGCATTTTTCTGGACATACTCCATGAATGCCTTGGATGACACCTCGGCCGACCCGCTCATGAAGGGCAGCTCGAATGCTTCGGTCTTGGGGAATCGTCCCGGCGTGTAGCCCAGCACGGTCCAGACGATATCGACCACACCGTCCTTGGCCTGGTCATACAGATCCGGCGGCTTGCCGCCAAGCTGCATGGTCGGAAAGTGCTGAATCTTGATCCGCCCGCCACTTTCCTTCTCGATCTTTTCTGCCCACGGCACCAGGCCTTTGGCTGGAACCGTCGCTTGCGCGGGCAGAAATTGGTGCAGGCGCAGCGTGAAGTCGGCAGCGTGCGCAGAATGGGTGGCCGCGACCAACGCCATTGCGCCCACCAGAGATGCAAATTTGAATGTCATGTGATGTCTCCAGATAGTTGAAAGTGCCGTCGGTGCCTGGTCGCGACCGCGTCATGTGATACCAGTTCTGTCTCCAGCAAGCTAACACGCTGTCGCCAAACGCGTCACCGTATTTGCCCTTAGGTGTGACGACCGGCGCTGCGCCCTGCGTCAACCTGCATTTTCGAGAATCAGGTGGCCGACCGCGGTGTTGGAAGCAGGCACATGATAAAACCGATGCGCCACCTGCGGCTTCGCGCCACCGGCGGCATCGGCCATTGCACCACGCGCGATCAGCCACATGACCAGTTCGATGCCCTCGGATCCTGCCTCGCGCACGTAGTCGATGTGCGGCATTTGCGCCAGGCCTGCCGGGTCGGCAATCAACCGATCCAGGAAGTTATTGTCGAACACCTTGTTGATCAGCCCGGCCCGCGGCCCCTGCAACTGGTGGCTCATGCCCCCGGTGCCCCAGATCTGGACCTTGAGCGGGGCATCGAAACTGCGAATCGCGCGCCCGATCGCCTTGCCCAGTTCGAAACACCGTTTGCCCGAAGGCACCGGATACTGCACCACATTGACAGCAAACGGAATCACCAGGCACGGCCAGGCTTGCGGTTGGCCACACATCAGCGACAGCGGGACGGTCAGACCATGATCGACCGGCATCTTGTTCACGATGGTCAGGTCGAAATCATCCTGGATCACCGACTGTGCAATATGCGAGGCCAGTTCCGGATGACCGAACACTTTGGGAACCGGACGCGGCCCCCACCCCTCATCGGCCGGTTGGAACTCAGCCGCCGTACCTATCGCGAACGTGGGAATCATGTCGAGACTGAACGCGGTCGCATGGTCGTTGTAGACCAGAAAAATCACGTCGGGCCGGTTGTCCTGCATCCACTGCTTGGAAAACACATAACCGTCGAACACTGGTTGCCAATACGGCTCCGTCGTCTTGCCCAGGTCGATGGCTGCACCGATCGCTGGCACATGGGAGGTGTACACACTGGCGGTGATGGTGGCCATCAAGCGACTCCTTTCTGTCCTGCCTTGCCTTGCGGCTGGTGCTGGGGCTGTGCGTCACCATCTTCGCCGAGACGGCGATTGCCCTCGGGCGAGCGGCCACCGGCGACCATCATCGCGCGGTACTCGTCTTCGGTCATGCCGGTCATGCTGCCGGCCATTTGCTGAAAACTCTTGCCGTCGGTAGCGCCGATCTTCGCCAAGAAATAGATGTTGCCTCCAGCGGCGATACAGCGGTTCAAGTCGCGCGCGAGCACCGCCTGTTTCTGCTCCTCCGCCATCGGCCATTCGTCAAGATACCCGCGCTCATTGGCCTTGAACCGGGCCCGGTTCTCCGCTGACATCAGTGACATGCAAAACTGATTCAGGTGATAACCCAGGCGCGACTGCTCAGCATCAAAGATCGTTGTGCCGGGTACGTCAAGATAGGGTTTGTCGAGTGCCATGGCTTCGCTCCTTTGTCAGGCCCAATACAGGCGCATCGGATTGTCGACCAGCAATTTGCGCTGCAGCTCGGGTGTGGTCGCGATTTGTGGAATGAAGTCGACCAGCAGCCCGTCGTCGGGCATGTGGTCCTTCAGGTTCGGGTGGGGCCAATCGGTGCCCCACAACACCCGGTCCGGAAATGACTCGACCAGGGTACGCGCAAACGGCACGACATCCTGGTACGCGCGTTGTTCGCCCGCCAGCGCCTTCGGCCCTGTAAGCGACAACCGCTCGGGACAGCTCACCTTGCTCCACACATTGGCATGCTCGCGCATCATCTTCATGAACAGGCTGAACTGTGGGCCGTCCACCGGCCTGGACACATCGGGACGGCCCATATGGTCGACCACGACGGTGGTCGGCAAGGCGGTGAAGAAGTCGTACAGCTCGGGCAGGTCCTGCGCCTCGAAATAGACCACCACATGCCAGCCCAGTGGCGCGATGCGGTTGGCGATCTCGAGCAGCACTTCGCGCGGCGTGAAGTCGGCCAGTCGCTTGACGAAATTGAACCGGGTGCCACGCACGCCGGCGGCATGCATCTCCTGCAGTTCTGCATCCGTCACCTGGCGGTTCACCGTGGCAACACCACGCGCCCTGCCGTTCGACGTCTTGAGCGCGTCGACCAGCGCCCGGTTGTCGCTGCCATGGCAGGTCGCCTGCACGATCACGTTCTTGTCGAATCCCAGATGGTCGCGCAGCGCGAACAACTGCTCCTTGGATGCATCACATGGCGTGTATTTGCGCTCCGGCGCATACGGGAACACAGCGCCGGGCCCGAATACGTGGCAATGTGCATCGACCGCGCCTGCAGGCAAGCTGAAGCGCGGCTTGCTCGGTCCGTCGAACCAGTCGAGCCAACCAGGTGTCTTCGTGAATTCCATGTGGTGCGGCCTTCCGTGGCCTTCAGTCAATGTATTTCAGCCCGGCCTTCTCCAATGCCGGTCGCATGTCGTACATGTCCAGGCCGAGCACACCGGCCGCGAGCCTGGCGCGTTTTTCGGACTCCTTGGCTTCGCGCGCGGTGGCCGCGTCCGCCACCTGCTGCGCAAGTGCCGCCGGCACGACAACAACACCATCGTCATCTGCGACGATGACGTCGCCCGGGTTGACCTGGGCACCGGCACACACCACTGGAATGTTGACCGACCCCAGCGTGGCCTTGATCGTTCCTTTGGCATGGATAGCCTTGGAGAACACCGGGAACTGCATGCTGGTCAGGTCCCTTATGTCGCGCACGCCGCCGTCGATGACCAGACCCAGCGCGCCACGCGCACGAAACGAGGTGGCCAGCAGATCGCCGAAAAACCCGTCGGCATTGTCCGAGCTGACCGCGGCCACGACCACGTCGCCGGGCTGAAGCTGTTCGGCCACGACGTGCATCATCCAGTTGTCACCCGGGTGCAACAACACCGTGACCGCGGTGCCGCAGACATGGGCGCCGGTGTAGATCGGCCGCATATACGGCTTCATCAGGCCGACCCGGCCCATGGCTTCATGGACGGTCGCCACGCCAAAACCTGACAGCTGCTGGACGGCGACCTTGTCGGCGCGCACGATGGACCGCTTGACGATACCGAGCTGTGTCATGTCATTGGCCCTTTTGCTTGAGTGCGGCGTCCAGGCGCGGGAACACGCGCCGGGCATTGCCTTCGTAAATCTGCAAACGGTCGTCATCGCTGAGCAGCTTGGACGCCTCGATGTAGCGTTTGGTGTCGTCGTAGTAGTGGCCGGTCTCCGGGTCGATCCCGCGCACCGCACCAATCATCTCGGATGCAAACAACACGTTCTTGACCGGTATGACGGTATGGAGCAGATCGATGCCCGGCTGATGGTAGACACAGGTGTCGAAATAGATGTTGTTCAGCAGATGGTCTTTCAGAAGCGGCTTCTTGAGTTCCTGCGCCAGACCTCGGAACCGGCCCCAGTGGTAAGGCACCGCGCCGCCACCATGCGGGATCACAAACCGCAGTGTCGGGAATTCCTTGAACAAATCGGAGTTCAGGCACTGCATGAAAGCCGTCGTATCGGCATTGAGGTAATGTGCGCCGGTGGTGTGGAAACACGTGTTGCAACTGGTCGACACATGGATCATCGCCGGAATGTCGTACTCGACCATCTTCTCGTAGATCGGGAACCAGTACTTGTCGGTCAGCGGTGGTGATTTCCAGTGGCCACCACTGGGGTCCGGATTCAGATTGATACCGACATAGCCGTACTGGGTGACGCATTTCTCCAACTCGTCAATACAGGTCGCCGGATCGACGCCGGTGGACTGCGGCAACATGGCGGCGCCGATGAAGTTGTCCGGAAACAGCTGCGAGACCCGGTAACACAACTCGTTGCAGATCGCCGCCCAGGTCGATGAGATCTGGAAGTCGCCAATGTGGTGAGCCATGAAACTGGCGCGCGGAGAGAAGATCGTCAGGTCCGAACCCCGTTCGCGCATCAGGCGCAGCTGGTTGGTCTCGATCGATTCGCGCAATTCATCGTCGCTGATCTTCAGTTCTGCCACATGGGGCATGGACGCAGGATCCTGGATGCCGGCGATCTGGCGGTTGCGCCAGATCTCGAGCGCCTTGGGGGCAGTGGTGTAGTGGCCATGACAATCGATGACCAAGGGCTTTTTCACAGGACGTCTCCTCTCTATCCAAGATGACGGTATTGCATCGGGTGCACCAACCCGCATTGTGCCAACGACAAAGGCCGTGTCTGGCAAACAGCCCCATTGTCAGCGAGTTTGCTTGTTTATTGGAGCCCGCGCAGCCTCTGATAGATATGACGAACCGGTATGGTTCGTAGAATGGTATTCAGAGCTGATTGCGCCTATTCCGCGATCCACAATTGCTCGGCGCGATGGCAATGGTGGCGAGTGCACACTGATCAGCCACATTGACCCAACCGGCGACACGGAAATTGATGATCGAGACACTGGCAGCCGTCCTTGCGGGCGCAAAACCTTCCCAGCAACCAATCCAGGAGCCAATATGAGTTCACTCGTCGTCACATTGATCGGTCCGGATCGCCCTGGCGTGGTACGCGCCATCTCGGACAAGGTCTCCGAACATGGCGCCAACTGGACCGACAGCCTGATGGCCAATTTCGCGGGCCAGTTTGCCGGCATCGTGCATCTGGAGGTGGCTGCCGAAAAAAGCCTGCCCTTGCAAGCTGCGCTTCGCGCGCTCGACTCCGACAACCTGCGCATTCTGGTGGCCCAGGCTGACGGTGTGCCGCCTTCACCCGTGGTTCGCCGCATCCATCTCGAACTGGTTGGTCACGACCGGCCGGGCATCATCCACAGCATCTCGACCCGGCTCGCCGCACATGGCGTGAGCATCGACAAAATGAAGACCCATATTGAGAGCGGTGCGATGTCGGGCGAACAGATGTTCCACCTGGACACACAACTGACCACCCCGCAGGAACTCGATACCGATGCGCTGCGCGACGGGCTGGAGAGTCTGGCGAACGAATTGATGGTCGACATCACCTTCGACAGCGGCACCGACGCAACAACCGGCTGATCAACGCCCGCGTTGCGCGAGCAGGCGATCGGCGTAGGCCTGCCAGGGGTCGTTTTTGGTATCGACTCCGTCGAAGACGCCGGCCTTGGCCTGATCTGCCACCCACTGCTGCTTCTCGGCGATGGCAGAAGTCATGAAGGGCTCGAAGCCCGCTTCGCGCACCGTGTTGGCCGATTCACGCATCTCCTCGGCACGCCGCTGGCCGTGTTGCACGACCCGGCTGAAAAAATAGGCGCCGACCTGTGGCCAGTCGATGCTGGGAAAGGTCTCCTGCAGAGTGGGAATCATGTGGTCTTCGACGCCATAGGCGCGTGCGGTGGTGTAACTCTCGATCACCAGCGCTTCCAGGCCCTTGATCATCACGCTGCGACACATCTTGATCGCGCTGGCCACACCGATACGGTCCGATACCACGGTGGCATTCATGCCCCAGGCCGTCAACATCGGAGCCAGGTCGGCGGCGGCAGGGCCACCGAGCAACATCGGCACCCGGATGCCATACGGTGGCACCGAGGTCATGACGCCGGCTTCGACATAGCGGCCACCGGCAGCATCGATGCGTGCGGCTGCCTGCTGTTTCGTACCGGGAGAAGCCGAATTCAGGTCCAGGAACACCGTGCCCGGACGCAAATGACTGGCAGCCTGCTCGGCGACCGCCAGGGTGTTGGATGCGGTGACGGCAGAAATCAGCAGATCGGCGTCGGCACACAACTGGGCCATCGAATCACAGCTCACCACGTCGGCCGCACGCGCGTGCGCGCGTTGCGCCTCGCCGACCTTTGCATCGATGAAGTTCAAGTCCCATGCACAAACCGCCGCGACCTGCGAACGCAATCCCGCGCAAAAAGTCTTGCCGACTTCACCGTAACCGATCATTCCCATCCGTTGCACTTGCATGACACTCGTCTCCCGTTGCATGGCCAGGTTCACAGTGTGGGAATCCTGGCGCGCGCGATCACCTCACCCCAGCGTTTGGTTTCGCTGGCAAGCAAGTCGGCAGCCTGCTGCGGCGTACTTGCCTGTGGGTCCATGTTCAGTGCACGCAGTTTGGTCTGCACATCGGGCGCATTGACTGCGGCTGTGATGTCCTTGTTCAGGCGGGCGATCACTGCGGCCGGCGTCTTTGCGGGTGCCGCAAGCGCATTCCAGGACGATGCGACCAGGCCAGGCAACCCGCTTTCGATCGCCGTGGGCACTTCCGGCAACACCGCGGACCGTTTCGCACCAGTCACGGCCAAGGCGCGCACCGCATTGCTCTTGATGTGCGGAATGACCGGCCCGAGAATCTCGACCGCCGCGTCGATCTGTTTGCCGCGCAAGGCTGTGATCAGCGCAGGCGTCCCGTTGAACGGCACGATCTGCACGTCAATCGCGGCCGCCGACTTGAGCAGTTCGCCGGTCAGGTTCTGCGTGCTGCCAATGTTGATGGTGCCCAGATTCAGTTTGCCAGGATTGGCCCTGGCAGAGGCCAGCAGATCACCCAGGGTCTTGAATGGTGAGTCGGCAGCGGTGACCACCGCGATGTCGAACGTCGCCAGGGTGGAGATTGGCGCGAAATCGTGCAGCGGATCAAATGGCAGGGACTTGAACAGGCCCGCGCTCACCGCGGTTCCATTGGAGATCAGCAGCAGTGTGTAGCCGTCCGGTTCGGCCTTGGCCACCAGTTCGCCGGCTGCGACACCTCCGGCACCCGGCTTGTTGTCGATCACGACCGCCTGTCCCAGCGATTGACTGAGTTTTTCCGCTACGGTACGGGCCGTCAGGTCGGCCACGCCGCCGGCGCCAAACGGGACCACGATACGCACCGTCTTGCTGGGGAACGTCTGGGCCTGGCCGGTTATGGCCACCAGGGCCGAACAGGCGAGAACGATGTGCTTGAACCAGTAACGCATGGGTTTCTCCTTGAACCTGCCATGAATGCTGCAGCATGCATACCATGCGTCAGCCATGGGGAGATTGTGCTGCGTTTGGAGCGCAGGACACAATGGGTGCATCCAATACCAGCTATACCGATTGCAATCAGGTTCTGATGGTCCATTCGGGCTCCGGATGAAAAAGACTGTCTCAGGAAAATCGCGAAGGCTCAAAGGTTTTTCAGCGGTTAATTTGGTTATATTCAATAACTAAAATGCGTCATACAAAGGAACCAGAAACATGCCCGCTTCCGACATCACGATCACCTTCGACGGCGAACAGGATGAAGTCGCCATCGTCACTCTGACACGTGCCAGCAAGCGCAACGCGCTCAACGATGCGCTGGTCGCATCGCTGCGCGCAGCATTCGAGCAGATGCCATCGCACGTGCGCGCGGCAGTCATCCAGGGCGCCGGTGAGCATTTCTGCGCTGGCCTGGACCTCAGCGAACTGAAGGAGCGCGATGCAGGCCAGGGCATGCACCACTCACGCAGTTGGCACACGGCGCTGGACGCGGTGCAGTTCGGACCGGTTCCGGTGATTGCGGCCTTGCATGGCGGGGTTGTCGGCGGCGGCCTGGAACTGGCCAGCGCCTGCCATATCCGGGTGGCCGACGCGAGCACGTTTTATGCATTGCCTGAAGGTTCGCGCGGCATCTTCGTGGGTGGCGGCGGGTCGGTGCGTATTCCCAAACTGATTGGCGCAGCCCGCATGACCGACATGATGCTGACCGGCCGCGTGATCAACGCGCAAGATGGCGAACGGATCGGGCTGGCGCAATACCTGGTCGATGAAGGGCAAGCCAATGACAAGGCGCTCGAGTTGGCGCTGCGTATCGCGCAGAACGCGCCATTGACCAACTATGCGCTGATCCATGCCTTGCCCCGGATCGCCGAACAAAATGCTGACCACGGCCTGTTCACCGAATCGTTGATGGCGGCCATCGCCCAGAGCGCGCCCGAAGCCAAACAACGGGTGCGGGCCTTTCTGGACGGCAAGGCCGCCAAAGTCATGAAATCCTGAGGACTTCTGCGATGCCTACCACCCGGTACCGGCCGCTCACATTTGGTGTCACGCGCGTCACGCATCGCGCGAGAAGCTGCGCCTTGTGCTCAGGACCCTCACATCCGGTCTGGTGACGGGAATGTACGAAGGCTCCTTGCCGTTCACGATCCAGCCACGCAGGTAGAGGCAGGCCGTCATGAGCGTGGACAAGGTCGATTGCAGCTTTCTGGAAACGCTGGTCGGGTACAACACCCGGCGCGCCAGCCTGGCAATCACCGGCGTGTTCCTCGAACGTATGGGAGCCTTCGGGCTCAGACCAGTCGACTTTTCGGTGTTGTCCATCGTCCACAACAATCCCGGCATCACTTCGCGCCAGGTCTGCTCCACATTGGGCATCCTGCCGCCAAACCTGGTGGCGATGGTCAGCGACCTGGAACAACGCGGCTTGCTGCGGCGCGAGCGCCACCAGGCTGATGGACGCGCGATGAGCCTGTACCTGACCGATGAGGCCGGCGGCATGATCGGTGCGGCGCAGGACACGGCGCAGCAGTTGGAGATCGAAGCCACCCAGGCGCTGACCAGCAAGCAGCGCCAGCGGCTGATCGAGTTGCTGCAAAAAGTCTACCGCAACTGATCTCTCGCAAACCGGTGCACCGCATCCGATGCGACCATCGAATGAAGCCATGGCGGAAGTTCTACCTTTACCGAATTTGACGATGGTTTTGCCTGGAATGCACAAAGCACCCCTGAAATGACGACATTTCCGACCCTGTTTTCCGATCGCAGCTGCCGTGTTTCGGCTCTTGTTGCGTATTCCCGTGCTGCCTACACTGCGATCTCAAACAATAGAACAAGCGCCGAGGAGGAGTCCTGATGGTTGCAAAAGAAGCGGCAGCGACCAGCCAGTTATTGAGTCTGCTCGAATCGCGTTACGCCATTCGCGTATTGTGGGCACTCAGGAACGGACACCCACAGACGTTCCGCCTGTTGCAAGACAGCGTCGGCAGGATCACGCCCAATACACTCAATACACGCATCAAGGAGATGCGCCAGGCCGGCCTGATGACCCACGGACCAGACGGTTATATATTGACGTCTTCCGGTGCCGACCTGATCAGACGCCTGGCCGATCTGCCGGCGTTTGCCAGCCGCTGGGCTGCGAACCAGGCCAAGAAGAAGGCGTCAGTCCACGAAGCCGATATTGCCCCGCATCGAGAACACACTTCCGGATGACCCCGGTCGCACTGCTGATCGTGCGCATCTGGTCCGAGGGATCAGGCCCCAGCCTGGTACGCGTCACAGCCGACGACGTGATCGACATCAGCGCATTGGCAACCATTAGTCCGCCCCTGCTGGAGATGCCCCAAGTAGCCGATGAGCGCCGTGGGACTCGGAGCCGAAATCGGCCTGCACCTCACAAGCGCGTGGGACAAGCCCTAACCCGAGATCGTGTTTGCAGTCAGCAGCCGCGGTGAAACACAGGGCTGGGCGCTGATGGGCGGGACCTGGCCCGGCGCAGACTGCTGGCATAATTTATGGCTTTCCCCGGCCCGCGCCGCGCGCACGGCCATCCCCACACCGCATGTCCCGCCCACCAGCGCCGCCCATCGGTGTACCGACTATTGAGACATCGATTGGAGTTCCCATGATCACCACCGCTTCAGGCCTGCAATACCACGACACATCCACCGGCGACGGGGCGCTTGCCGAATCGGGCCGGCAGGTAACCGTGCATTACACCGGCTGGCTCTACACCAACGGCACGCAAGGAGCCAAATTCGATTCCAGCAAGGACCGCGGCGACCCGTTCGCATTTGCGCTGGGTGCCGGCATGGTGATTCGCGGCTGGGACGAAGGTGTCGCCGGCATGCAGGTCGGCGGCGCACGCACGCTGATCATCCCGCCCGAACTGGGTTATGGCGCCCGCGGCGCCGGCGGCGTGATCCCTCCCAACGCCACATTGAAGTTCGACGTCGAACTGCTGGGCGTATCGGCCTGACGGCCTGCCGGCGTGATGCGACCCGGTGGCGGGTACCGTCCTGTGACAACGCCAAAGCGGGGCGATAGCCATCGGTGCAATCGGGTCTTGAATCCGGCGGCGCCGGCACCAAATGCAGCGTATCGCCTTTCACTGACCGCATAAACTGCGATTTCCTGAATTCAAAGCATGTCCGACCCTAACCGACCCGAACCCCCCCCGTACGCCCAGGACTACCAGAGCACCGAAGACATGGTCGCTGCCCAGGGAGGAGGTCAGGACTCTGACCCGCTTGCCCGTGCACAGGCCGATCTCGCAGCCTTGCAGGCCAAGAGTGCCGAACTGGCCGACCAGTACCTGCGTGCCAAGGCCGAAGCCGAAAACGCCCGGCGCCGGGCCGAGGAAGAAATCGCAAAGTCGCGCAAGTTCGCGATCGAGGGTTTTGCCGAAAGCATGTTGCCGGTCATCGACAGTCTGGAAGCCGGCCTGATCATCAGGGATGCCACGCTGGAACAGATCCGCGAAGGCTCCGAAGCTACGTTGCGCCAGCTGCTGACGGCGCTGGAGCGCAACAAGGTGGTGCAGGTCGACCCGAAGGCGGGCGATCGGTTCGATCCGCATCAGCATCAGGCAATTTCAGTGACCCCGAGCGAGCAGGACGCCAACACCATCGTGAGTGTGCTGCAAAAAGGCTACCTGATCGCGGAACGGGTTTTGCGCCCGGCACTGGTGGTGGTGGCCGGTTCGAAATAAAACCTTGAAAAGAGCCGGTTAATCCGCATTTTCGGAGCAGGAACGATTTGTCAATCACGCGCGGCACCGCACAGGAACGGACCGGGTAACTTTGGAGAAGAACATGGGAAGAATCATCGGCATTGACCTTGGCACAACGAACAGTTGCGTGTCCATCATGGAGGGCAACGTGCCCAAGGTCATCGAGAACTCCGAAGGTGCCCGCACGACGCCTTCGATCGTCGCTTACCAGGAAGACGGTGAGGTGCTGGTTGGCGCGTCGGCAAAACGTCAGGCCGTCACCAATCCGCGCAACACCTTGTATGCGGTCAAGCGGCTGATCGGACGCAAGTTCGTCGAAAAGGAAGTGCAGAAGGACATCGGGCTGATGCCCTACGAGATCGTCGCGGCCGATAACGGCGACGCCTGGGTCAAGGTACGCGGCAAGGCGATGGCGGCCCAGCAGGTCAGCGCCGACATCCTGCGCAAGATGAAAAAAACCGCCGAAGACTATCTCGGCGAACCCGTGACCGATGCGGTCATCACGGTACCGGCTTATTTCAACGACGCGCAGCGCCAGGCGACCAAGGACGCCGGTCGTATTGCCGGGCTCGAAGTCAAGCGCATCATCAACGAACCGACCGCAGCCGCATTGGCCTTCGGCCTGGACAAGGCCGACCGCAGCGATCGCAAGGTCGTGGTGTATGACCTGGGTGGTGGCACCTTCGACGTGTCGATCATCGAGATTGCCGACGTGGACGGTGAAAAGCAGTTTGAAGTGTTGTCCACCAACGGCGACACCTTCCTCGGTGGCGAAGACTTCGACCAGCGCATCATCGACTACATCATTACCGAGTTCAAGAAGGACCAAGGCGTCGATCTGGCTAAGGACGTGCTGGCGTTGCAGCGTTTGAAGGAAGCCGCCGAGAAGGCCAAGATCGAGTTGTCCACCAGTGCGCAGACCGACATCAATCTGCCCTACGTGACTGCCGACGCATCGGGTCCGAAACACCTGAACATCAAGCTCAGCCGTGCCAAGCTGGAGTCGCTGGTTGACGAGCTGATCGAGCGCACCATTGCGCCGTGCCGTACTGCAATCAAGGACGCCGGCATCAGCGTGTCCGACATCAACGACGTGATCCTGGTCGGCGGCATGACCCGCATGCCCAAGGTGCAGGAGAAGGTCAAGGAATTCTTTGGCCGTGACCCGCGCAAGGACGTCAACCCGGACGAAGCCGTGGCCGTTGGCGCCGCGATCCAGGGCCAGGTGCTGGTCGGCGACCGCAAGGACGTGTTGCTGCTCGACGTGACGCCGTTGTCACTGGGCATCGAGACGCTGGGCGGCGTGATGACCAAGATGATCACCAAGAACACGACGATCCCGACCAAGTTCGCGCAGACCTTCTCGACCGCCGAAGACAACCAGCCGGCAGTGACGATCAAGGTGTTCCAGGGCGAACGCGAGATCGCCGCCGGCAACAAGATGCTGGGCGAGTTCAACCTGGAAGGCATTCCGCCGTCCTCGCGTGGTACGCCACAAATCGAGGTGTCGTTCGACATCGACGCCAACGGCATCCTGCACGTCGGCGCGAAGGACAAGGGCACTGGCAAGGAAAACAAGATCACGATCAAGGCCAATTCCGGGCTGACCGAGGCCGAGATCCAGCAGATGGTCAAGGATGCCGAGCTCAACGCCGCCGATGACAAGCGCAAGCTCGAGCTGGTGCAAGCCCGCAACCAGGGCGAAGCCAGTGTGCACAGCGTGAAGAAGAGCCTGACCGAGTACGGCGACAAGATCGACGCGGCCGAGAAGGAGAAGATCGAGGCTGCGATCAAGGACCTGGAAGAAGCCCTCAAGGGCGAGGACAAGGCTGCGATCGACGAAAAAAATACGGCGCTGATGACGACCAGCCAGAAACTGGGCGAACAGATGTACGCCGACATGCAGGCCAAGCAAGGTGGCGAACAGGCTCCTGGCGGCGACATGGGTGGCGGCGGCGAGCACGCCTCTGGCGGCAGCGAGCGTGCCGGTGACGACGATGTGGTGGACGCTGAAGTCAAGGAAGTCAAGAAAACTTGACAAGCGCCCCGCAGGTAGCACACACGCCGCGCTCGAACGGTTCAGCAGAACCTTCGGCGCGGCGCTCTGCATTGAATGACCGAGCACGCGCACCAGCCTCCAACGCTGCTGCGATACGCTGACCGAGAACGATGATGGCCAAGAGAGACTATTACGAAGCGCTGGGTGTTCCCAAGAACGCCTCGGACGAAGAGATCAAGAAGGCTTATCGCAAACATGCGATGAAGCACCATCCCGACCGCAACCAGGGCGACTCGTCCAAGGTCTCCGAGGAAAAGTTCAAGGAGTGCAAGGAGGCCTACGAGATGTTGTCCGACCCGCAAAAGCGGGCCGCTTACGACCAGTATGGCCATGCCGGTGTCGACCCGAACATGCGCGGCGGTCCCGGAGCGGAAGGTTTCGGCGGTTTTGCCGAAGCCTTCGGCGACATCTTCGGTGACATGTTCGGCCAGCAACGCGGGCGTGGGGCCGGCGGTCGCCAGGTGTTCCGTGGCGGCGACCTCAGCTACGCGATGGAAATCACGCTGGAGGAAGCGGCGCGCGGCAAGGACGCGCAGATCCGCATCCCGAGCTGGGAGTCCTGCGAGACCTGCAATGGTTCCGGTGCAAAACCCGGCACGCAGGTCAAGACCTGCAGCACCTGCGGCGGCGCCGGCGCGGTCCAGATGCGCCAGGGATTTTTCAGCGTGCAGCAGACCTGCCCCACCTGTCGCGGCGTCGGCAAGGTGATTCCCGAACCCTGCACGGCCTGCAGCGGCCAGGGCAAGGTCAAGAAGCAAAAGACGCTGGAAGTCAAGATTCCGGCCGGCATCGACGGCGGCATGCGGATTCGCAGCACCGGCAATGGCGAACCGGGCACCAACGGAGGACCTCCGGGTGACCTGTACATCGAGATCCGGCTCAAGAAACACGATATCTTCGAGCGCGACGGCGACGACCTGCATTGCTCGGTGCCGATCAGCATCATCACCGCCTCGCTTGGCGGCGAGATTGAAGTACCGACACTGGCCGGCAAGGCAGCCATTGATATACCCGAAGGCACGCAGACCGGCAAGCAGTTCCGCCTGCGCGGCAAGGGCGTCAAGGGTGTACGCGCCAGTTACCCGGGTGACCTGTATTGCCACATTCTGGTCGAGACACCAGTCAAGCTGAGCGAGGCGCAACGCAAGCTGCTGCGCGAGCTGGAAGAGTCATTCCAGAAAGGCGCTGGCAAACACTCACCCAGCAGCGACAGCTGGACCGATCGGCTGAAGAACTTCTTCACTTCTTGATATAGGCAGGAGCGCCACACCAGCGGCTTGCCCGCTGGCTTGGCCGCCCTGTGTCAGTGAGCCGCAGAGCGTACGCAACTACCTGATTCCCGCGGGACAAACGTTGCAGCGAATTTGGCGCACTGCTGCGTCAGAAAGAAAGCGCGCTTCGCGGCAGGGTGAGACTGCGCGCGTATCGCGTCAGAACGCGTCCAGGGCCAACGCCGTGACGCTGTGCGCACCATCGACGATCGCATCGCGCATGCCAGGGGCCTTGGTGAGCAGATGATCCGCATAAAAACGGGCGGTAATGATCTTGGCCTGCATGAAGGCAACGTCGTCGCCGGACGTGATCTGCGCCTGCGCAACCAGCAAGGCACGCGCCAACTGCCAGCCCGCCATCAGGTTGCCAGCCAGCATCAGATACGGCACGCTGCCTGCAAACACGTCATTCGGCGCGTCCTTCGCCTGGTCGGCTACAAACTGCACCACATCTGTGAACGCAGCGCGTGCCGCAGCCAGCCGTGCGGCCACCGCCTTGGCATCGGGAGTTCCGCTGGCGAGCAGTTCGCGTTCAGTGTCCTCGATGCGCGCGGCAATCGCCATGGCGGTCTGGCCACCATCACGTACGGTCTTGCGGCCCACCAGGTCATTGGCCTGGATTGCGGTCGTGCCCTCGTAGATCGGCAGGATGCGGGCGTCGCGGTAATACTGCGCCGCGCCGGTCTCCTCGATGAAACCCATGCCACCGTGCACCTGCACGCCCAGGCTGGTGACCTCCAGGCTCATTTCGGTGCTGTAACCCTTGACCAGCGGCACCAGGTATTCATAAAAGTCCTGGTTCTGCTTGCGGGTGTCGGCATCGGGATGGTGGTGCGCAGCGTCGTAAGCCGCCGCGGCCACCGAGGCCATCGCACGGCACCCTTCGGTGTAGGCGCGCATCGTCATCAGCATGCGTTTGACGTCAGGATGGTGAATGATCGTTGCGCTGGCCTTGATCGAGCCATCCACCGGACGCGACTGAACCCGCTCGCGCGCAAAAGCCACCGCCTTCTGGTAGGCCCGCTCGGCAATCGCAATGCCCTGCACCCCAACGGCATACCGCGCCGCGTTCATCATGATGAACATGTACTCCAGCCCGCGATTTTCCTGCCCGACCAGATAACCGATGGCGCCTCCATGGTCGCCAAACTGAAGCACCGCAGTGGGCGATGCCTTGATGCCGAGTTTGTGTTCGATGCTCACGCAGTGCACGTCATTGCGCGCACCGAGTGAACTGTCCGTGCCCACCATGAATTTAGGCACGACGAACAGGCTGATGCCCTTGACGCCTTCGGGCGCACCACTGACGCGCGCCAGCACCAGGTGCACGATGTTCTCGGCCATGTCGTGTTCACCGTAGGTGATGAAAATCTTGGTGCCAAACAGCTTGTAGCTGCCATCCGGTTGCGGCTCTGCCCGGCTGCGCACCATCGCCAGGTCGGAGCCGGCTTGTGGTTCGGTCAGGTTCATGGTGCCGGTCCACTGGCCGCTGACCATCTTTTCGAGATAGACCGCCTTGAGTTCATCCGAACCGGCGGTCAGCAGCGCCTCGATCGCGCCATCGGTCAACAACGGGCACAACGCGAAACTCAGATTGGCGCTGTTCACCATCTCGATACAGGCAGAGCCGATCGTCTTGGGCAGACCCTGCCCGCCATGGTCGACCGGATGCTGCAGACCTTGCCAGCCGCCCTGGGCAAACTGCGCGAACGCCTCCTTGAATCCAGCGGTCGTTGTCACGACACCGTCATTCCAGGACGAAGGATTCTGGTCACCGTCCCAGTTCAGCGGCGCCAGCACTTCCTGGTTGAAACGGGCCGCTTCTTCCAGCACCGCCTGCGCCGTGTCGACACCCGCGTCCTCGAAGCCGGGCATCGCCGCAACCTGCGCCAGGTTGGCCAGATGCGTGATGTTGAACAACATGTCCTTGACGGGCGCGATATAACTCATGACAGACTCCAAAAGGAAAAAGCCGCAGTGTTCCGATCCACGATCGGGCCACTACGGCATTTGCACAGTGCGTGCCTCGGTGGCGCGCGAGACCTGCGCCCGACAATCGCCTACAGGGCAGCGACCAGTTCTGGCACGGCGACGAACAGGTCTGCCTCCAGGCCATAGTCGGCGACGCTGAAGATTGGCGCTTCCGGATCCTTGTTGATGGCCACGATCACCTTGCTGTCCTTCATGCCTGCCAGATGCTGGATGGCGCCGCTGATACCGCAGGCGATATAGAGCTGTGGCGCGACGATCTTGCCGGTCTGGCCGACCTGCCAGTCGTTCGGTGCATAACCGGCGTCGACCGCCGCACGCGACGCACCCATTGCCGCGCCGAGCTTGTCGGCCAGCGGCGTCATGACTTCGGCAAATTTCTCGGCGCTGCCCAGGGCACGACCACCGCTGACGACGATCTTGGCCGCCGTCAGTTCCGGGCGGTCGTTCTTGGCAATCTCGCTGCCGACAAAAGTGGTCTTGTCGCTGGCCGCAAGAGCTGCCAGCGTTTGCACAGCTGCTGAGCCACCGTCGGCCGCAGCTGCGTCGAAACCGGTGGTGCGTACCGTCAGGACCTTGATCGCGTCCAGGCTTTGCACGGTGGCCATCGCATTGCCTGCGTAGATCGGACGCTCGAAGGTGTCGGCGGAGTCGACCCTGGTGACATCGGACACCTGCCCCACGTCGAGCTTGGCCGCCACGCGCGGCGCGATGTTCTTCCCGGAGGCGGTGGCCGGAAACAGGATATGGCCGTAGTCTTTGGCGATCGCCAGCACCTGGGCTGCCACGTTTTCGGCCAGGCCATGGGCCAGTCCGGCGTCATCGATATGCAGCACCTTGCTGACACCGGCGATCTTGGCTGCCTCGGCTGCAGCGGCGCCGGCATTGGCGCCAGCCACCATCACATGCACATCCTTGTCACACTGCAAGGCAGCCGTGACGGTATTGAGCGTTGCAACCTTGACGTTGTTGTTGTCGTGCTCGGCAATGACGAGTGCGGTCATGAATCAAATCTCCATTAATCGGTTGGGGTCAGAGCAAATCTGCTGCGCAAATCTTGGTCTGGCACACAAGGCAAACATCCAGTTTCCCGTTTCCAGTTGGTGCCAGAGCAAAATTGCTGCGCAATTCTTGGTCTGGCACACAATGCAAACATCCAAACTTCCAGACATCCTTCAAAGTGTTGGTGCCAGAGCAAAATTGCTGCGCAATTCTTGGTCTGGCACACAATGCCTCATATTACCTTCGCTTCGTTTTTCAGTTTGTCGACCAGGGTGGCGACGTCGGGCACAATGATGCCGGCCGCGCGTTGAGGGGGCTCGGAAACTTTGAGTGTCTTGATGTGGGACTTGATGTCCACGCCCAGGTCCGCTGGCTTGTAGTTGTCGAGCTGCTTCTTCTTGGCCTTCATGATGTTGGGCAGCGTGACGTAACGTGGCTCGTTGAGGCGCAGGTCGGTGGTCACGATCGCGGGCAGCGTGATGGAGATTGTCTCCGAGCCACCGTCGACCTCGCGGGTCACCCGGGCCTTGCCGTCAGCCACCTCGACCTTGCTGGCAAAAGTCGCCTGCGGCAGGTCACACAAGGCCGCGAGCATCTGGCCGGTCTGGTTGCAGTCGTCGTCGATCGCCTGTTTGCCCAGGATCACCAAGCCAGGCTGCTCTTTCTCGACCAAGGCCTTGAGCAGCTTGGCGACTGCCAGAGGCTGCAGTTCTTCTGCCGTCTCAACCAGAATGGCGCGGTCCGCGCCAATGGCCATCGCCGTGCGCAGCGTCTCCTGGCACTGCAACACGCCGCAGGAAACCGCGATCACTTCGGTGACAACGCCCTTTTCACGCAGCCGTATGGCTTCTTCGATGGCGATCTCGTCAAACGGGTTCATGCTCATCTTGACATTGGCGATATCCACGCCGCTGCCATCGGATTTGACCCTTACCTTGACGTTGTAGTCGACCACGCGTTTGACCGGCACCAGTACCTTCATTGCAAAAACTCCATGTGGATGGTTATTGACCTGTCGAATTCCACGCCGGATGGCCCACATCCGACGGTGATCGCTGCATTCTATGCGCCGCGCGGCTCCAATGACTTCGCGGCCGCGACCGTACGCGCAACGAAGGCGACAACGTCGCCAACTTAAACGAACGATCGTGTTATTAAATGATAGGCAGGCGACACGCTGCGCCGCCGCATCACACGTCGGCCAGCACGCGCAGGTGCGCCTCGACGCTGCGTCCCAGCGCGCTGAGGTTGTATCCACCTTCCAGACACGACACGATGCGACCGTGCGCATGGCGGCGGGCCACGTCCTTGAGACGCTGGGTGATCCAGGCGTAATCCTGCTCGACCAGGCCCATCTGGCCCATATCGTCTTCCCGGTGCGCGTCGAATCCGGCGCTGATGAAAATCAGCTCGGGCCGATGCGCCTCGAGCCGGGGAATCCATCCGTACTCCACCAACTCCCGCACTTCTGGACCTTTGGTGTAGGCCGGCACCGGCAGGTTCACCAGGTTGCCAGCATTGGACCGGGAGCCGCCATACGGATAAAACGGGTGCTGGTAGAAACTGACCATCAGAATACGTTCATCACCTGCGACGATGTCCTCGGTTCCATTGCCGTGGTGCACGTCGAAATCGGCAATCGCCACCCGCTGCAGACCATGGCGCTCCAACGCATATTTCGCGGCCACCGCCACGTTGTTGAAAAAGCAGAACCCCATCGCCTGGTCACGGCAGGCATGGTGGCCGGGCGGACGCACCGCGCAAAACGCGTTTTCCAGTTCGCCCGCGATCACCGCGTCAGTGGCGGCAATCGCGGCGCCGGCAGCATGGAGTGCGGCATCCCAGGTATGCAGGTTCATCGCGGTATCGGGATCGACCTGCGCAAGGGTCGGGCCACCCGCATCAATCTCTTCACGCAAACCTTCGGACAGGCCACGCAAACTGGCCACAAACATGCGCCCATGGGCCAGCTCGATTTCCGACAACGACGCCTCCGGAGCTTCGCGGCGGTCGAGCGCATCACCCACGCCCGAAATCAGCAGGCGGTCCTCGATCGCGTCGAGCCGCTGTGGGCATTCCGGGTGGCCCTCGCCCATTTCATGCTGGCGGCAGGTGGGGTGGGTGTAGTAACCGGTCTTGCTCATGGGGTGAAGGTCCGAAGGGAAAATTCAGGTAACGTCATGCCATGCATCCATACGAAAAACTGCAAGGGGTTCTGGGCCAGCTTAACACGGTCATCGTCGGAAAATCGGCCCAGATTCAGGATTGTGTCGCTTGCCTGCTGGCCGGTGGCCACCTGTTGATCGAGGACGTCCCGGGTGTCGGAAAAACCACGCTGGCCCATGCGCTGGCACGTTGTTTCGGCTTGCAGTTCTCGCGCGTGCAGTTCACCTCGGACCTGATGCCCAGCGACCTGACTGGCGTGTCGATCTATGAGCGCGCCAAGGAGATTTTCGTGTTCCACCCGGGCCCGATCTTTGCGCAGGTGTTGCTGGCCGACGAGATCAACCGTGCCAGCCCGAAGACCCAAAGCGCCTTGCTCGAAGCGATGGAAGAAAAGCAGGTTACCGCCGAAGGTGAGACCCGTGCCTTGCCGGTGCCGTTTTTCGTCATCGCCACGCAGAACCCGCATGACCAGCTTGGCACCTATGCCTTGCCCGAGTCGCAACTCGATCGTTTCCTGATGCGTATCTCGCTGGGGTATCCCGATCGCGCCGCCGAGCGCGGTCTGTTGACCGGCCACGATCGGCGTGACCTGGTCACGTCAATGGACACACTGATGTCGCCGCAGGACCTGCTGCAATTGCAGCAGCAGGTGTTGAACGTGCACGCCTCCGAGCCTTTGCTCGACTATGTGCAGGATCTGATCGCCGCAACCCGCAGTGGCCAATGGTTCCTGCAGGGACTGAGTCCGCGCGCCGGCATCGCGGTGATCCGCGTGGCCAAAGCGCAGGCCTTGCTCAGTGGCCGTGACTATGTCGCGCCCGACGATGTGCAGGCTGTTCTGCCGCAGTCGATCGCACACCGCCTTATTCCGGTCGGCGATGCTGGTCGCGGCCCGATCGAACAGGTACGCGCGATGCTCCAGGCGGTGGCGCTGACCTGAGCAGCTGTGTGCAGACATGGGAACGGACCTGGCCCACCACCCCCTGCCCCATCCGTTAAGGCGCCCGGTTGCCTATCTGCGTGCCCGTTTGCGCCTGTGGTGGCAATCGCGCCTGCCGCCCCAGGACACCACGCTGCTGACCCAGCGCAACGTCTACATCCTGCCAACCCAACCCGGATTCATGCTCGCAGCCACCTTGCTGGTGCTGCTGGTGGCGTCGATCAATTACCAACTCAATCTGGGCTATCTGCTGACATTCCTGCTCGCCGGCAGTGCGCTGATCGGGATGCATCTGTGTCATGGAACCCTGCGCGGTCTGACGCTGCAGCTGCAGCCGGTGGAGGCCGGCTTCATGGGCGCCAGCACCACGCTGGACATTGACCTGGTGAGCACGCGCAAGCGGGTCCGCCATGGCATTGGCCTGAGTGTGATGGGCAGCGGACACTGGATCTGGACCGATGTACCGTCCCAGGGTCGCACCACCGTGCAGCTGGCCTTCCTGCCGCAGCAGCGCGGCCTGCAGCCGGTCCCGGCACTGACTGCCGAGACCCGGTTCCCGCTGGGCACCTTCCGGGTCTGGACCTTCTGGCGACCGGCCAGCCAGGTGTTGGTCTACCCCGCACCCGAAGTCTGGCCGGCGCCATTGCCCGAGGGGGAACCCCGTTCGGGTGGCGCCGCTCGCGCGCACATGCCGCGCGCCAGTGGCGAGTTCGACGGCGTACGCAGCTACCAGCGTGGCGATCCGATCAAGCTGGTGGTCTGGAAAAAGCTGGCCAAGGCCGACGAACTGGTGAGCCGCGATACCCACCAGGCGCAACGCCACGCGTTGTGGCTCGATCTGGCCGCCACCGGCGTACCGCTCGCGCAACGAGGTCCGGGTGAACCGCTGGAGCGCGCGTTGTCCCGCCTGTGTGCCTGGGTGCTGGCAGCCGAGCGGCAGGATCTCGACTACGGATTGCGACTGGGCCCACGCGAGATACCACCAGCCAGGGGCGAGGCGCACAAGCGCCAGTGCCTGGAAGCCCTGGCGCTGTACGGCACGCGTGCGTCAACCACCTCGTGATACCGATGCTTGAGCGACTCCGTCACCTGCCGCGCGACACCCGGGACACCTTGTTCCTGCTGCTGGTCATAGCCTGGGTGCTGGGGCCACAACTGGCTCGCTTGCCGCTATGGTGTTCCACGCTCGCGCTTACGGTGCTGTTGTGGCGCGGCGTGCTCGCGTGGCGCGCCCGGCCATTGCCCTCGCGCTGGTGGCTGCTCGGCTTGCTGGTGCTCACGATCGCGGCCACTTTGACGACCCACCACACCTTGCTCGGCCGTGACGCGGGAGTGACCTTGCTGGTCGTGCTGCTGACACTCAAGACGCTGGAACTTCGCGCCCGGCGCGACGCCTTTGTCGTGTTCTTCCTCAGCTTCTTCACGATGCTGACCAACTTCTTCTTCTCGCAGTCCCTGCTCACCGCTGCTGCCATGCTGATCGCCTTGCTGGGTCTGCTGACGGCGCTGGTCAATGCCCATATGCCGGTGGGCAAGCCGCCACTGCGCGAGGCTGCAACCACCGCATTCACCATGGCCGCATTGGGCGCTCCCATCATGCTGGTGTTGTTCCTGCTGTTCCCGCGCCTCGCGCCGTTATGGGGCATGCCGGGCGACGCGATGACCGGGCGTAGCGGCCTGTCCGCAACGATGGAGGTCGGCGCAATCGCCGAGCTGGCGCTCGACGACAGCATCGCGTTGCGGATACGTTTCGAAGGCCGACCACCCCGGCAAGCCGAGCTCTACTTCCGTGGGCCGGTGTTGTCGACCTTGCAAGGCCGGCAGTGGTTGCCACTGCGCTCGGGTTTTCCGGAGCGCTTGCAGGACCCGCTCAACCTGCAGGTGCAGGGTGACGCCATCCGTTACCAGGTCACGCTGGAGCCCAACAGCCGGCCCTGGGTCTTCGTGCTCGACGCCGCACTGGACAAGCCCACAGTGCAAGGCATGGAGCTGCATCTGTCACGCCAGCTGCAATGGCAAACCGACCGACCGGTGACCGAGTTGCTGCGTTACACAGCGCAAAGCCACACAAAGTTCAGCTATGGTCCGCTCAACCGCACTGCAGCACTGCAAGACTACCTGGAACTGCCGGCGGGCCTCAATCCGCGTACGCTGCAGTGGGCAGCCGAGCTGCGCCGCGACCAGCCGCAAGGCGGGCAGCCCTCGCAGCTGATCGACACGGTGCTGCAACGGCTGCGCACCGGCGGCTACAGCTACACCCTGGAGCCCGGGGTGTATGGAATGAACACCGCAGACGAATTCTGGTTCGACCGGCGCACCGGATTCTGTGAGCACATCGCATCGTCATTTGTGATCCTGATGCGCGCACTGGACATCCCGGCGCGTATCGTCACTGGCTACCAGGGAGGCGAAATCAATGCCCTGGACGGCTACTGGGTGCTGCGTCAGAGTGATGCACACGCCTGGGCCGAAGTCTGGCTGGCCGGCCAAGGCTGGGTGCGGGTCGACCCGACGGCCTCCGTCGCCCCTGGCCGCATCGGCTCCTTGCAGCGCCTGGTCGCGCCACGGGGGGTGATCGCCAGCGCCATGGAGGCCGTCAACCCGGTGGTCTGGTTGAACCTGCGCGCCTCCTGGGAGGCGCTGAACAACCGCTGGAACCAGTGGGTGCTCAACTACAGCCAGAATACGCAGCTCGATCTGCTGAAGAACATCGGCTTCGAGACTCCGAGCTGGGAAGACCTCGGCATCGTGTTGATCGCCTTGATCGTGGCCGCCAGTTTGCTCGGCGCTGCATGGACCCTGTGGGACCGCAGCCGGCAGGATCCTTGGTTACGCCTGCTCGATGAAGCAGCGCACAAGCTCACCGCTGCCGGCCTGCTGGTCACACCGAACAGCCCGCCACGGACGCTGGCGCAACACGTGCGCCGACACTGGGGCCTGGAAGATGCGCAGGCACAGGCAGTATCCGCCTGGCTATTGCAACTGGAAGCGGTGCGGTACGCGCCACGCGCTGGAGCAGGAACTGGCGGGGCGACGATTTCCAGCTTGCGACGAGAATTTCGTCAACTACCATGGCCAAGCTGATGCATCCGATCACCCGAACCCTTCTGGCACTGTGTATCGCCTCGTGCCTGAGCCTGAACAGCTGGGCCGCCAAGCCGACCAGCAAGCGCAAGGTCAGCAACGACGCCGCCCTGTATATGCACCGCGCCGACGCGATGCGCGCCGCAGACGAGATCGCCGAACGCCGGGGTCTCGACCGCAATTGGGTGCGTACAGTCATCGGCCAGTCCCGACTGTTGCCGCAGGTCACCCGATGGGTGTTGCCCGCGCCCAGCGGCACACCGAAGAACTGGCAGGTCTACCGCAGCCGGTTCATCGACCCGGTCCGGATCCGGGCCGGTGTGGCATTTTGGCAGGCGAACCAGGCGGACCTCGAACGCGCAGAACAGGCATTCGGGGTACCGGCCGAGATCATCGTCGGCATCATCGGCGTGGAAACGATCTACGGCCGCCAGGTCGGCGACTTCCGGGTCATGGATGCGCTGGCCACGCTGAGTTTCGACTTTCCCGATGCACACCCGCGTGCCGTCGAGCGACGTGCATTCTTTCAGCGTGAACTCGAGCAGTTGTTGTCGTTGGCACAACGCTCGGACACTGATCCGATGCAACTGCGCGGCAGCTATGCCGGCGCCATGGGTTTGCCGCAATTCATGCCATCGAGCTGGGTCAAATACGCAATCGACTTCGACGGCGACGGTCGCATCGACCTGTTCCACAGTGCGTCCGATGCGATCGGGTCGGTAGCCAACTACTTTGCCGCGTTCGGCTGGGTCAAGGGCATGCCCACACACTACCCGGTGCGATTCGACCGTGCGACGCTCGACCTCGATGCCTTGCTGGCCCCCGACATCCTGCCCACCTTCAGTGTGGCCTCGATGGTTGCCAAAGGCGTGGTGCTCGAGGGTGCGGCGCTGCAACACACAGGGCCACTGGCCCTGGTGGAGCTGCAGAACGGGAATGCCGAACCGAGCTACATCGCCGGCACGGACAACTTCTATGTCGTCACCCGCTATAACTGGAGCAGCTACTACGCGATGGCGGTGATCGAACTCGGTCGCGCGGTCGCGCAGGCACTGGGCCAGTGACTGCGCACGTCGTCAACCAGCGCGCGCACGCAACCAGGCAATGAGATCATCGGCCGGCATCGGACGCGCGATCAGGAAACCTTGCACTGCGTCGCATCCCAGTTCGCGCACCAGCGCCAGTTCCTGCGCTGTTTCGACACCTTCGGCGACGGTGCGCAAGTCCAGCTTGGTGGCCATGGCCACGCTGCTCTCCAGAATCGCGCGCGCGGCCGCATCGTGGGAGCCACGTGCGACAAAACTGCGATCAAGCTTGAGTTCGGTGAACGGGATCCGGCCCAGTTGTTCCAAGGAGGAATAGCCGATCCCGAAGTCGTCGATGGACAGGCCAAAGCCCTTCAGGCGCAGGCGGGTCAGCACATCGAGCGCGGTGGCAATGTCCTTGGTCACCCCGGTCTCGGTGACCTCCAGATGGATGTCGGCAGGCTGCAGCCCCTGCAGCTGTGCGGTCTGCAAAAGCAGGTCGGGAAGTTGCAGGTCGTCCAGCCACAGGGCCGAGAGGTTCAAAGCGATGGTCAGCGGGAAACCCGCGCGATGCAAGCGGGATCCGTCGCGCAAGGCGGTATCGAGCAAGATCGCCGACAACTTTCCGATGATGCCGGCGCGTTCGGCGGCGACGATGAACAGATCAGGCGACACCCAACTGCCGTCGGCCTGTTGCCATCGCGCCAGCGCTTCGACACCCACTGGCGCGAGTGTGTCGGCCCGGACAATGGGTTGGAACACGATGCTGAACTCGGCGTTGGCTATGCCAGCGAGGATGGCCTGCGGCGTCATCACCGAGGGTCCGCCAATCGGCCGCAGGGTGGCCTGGTTCGGTGACGGCGCCTGCAGCAAGGCCAGCATCTGCTGCGGCGTGGCCGGTTTGTGCACCACGCCCAGCACGCTGAGCCCCTGCATCTGGGCCAGATTGCTGACGGTAGTGAGCAACTGCTCGTTGGCACCGCTCATCAGGATCAAGGCGCCACGCAAGCCGCTTTGCCCAAAACGCCGGATCATCTCCACACCGTCCATCTCGGGCATGTTCAGGTCGCAGACCACCACGTCCGGCGGCACGCGTCGGTGGCTCACCTGCTGCAGTGCATCCACGCCGTTACGCGCCGTGAAGACATCGCCGATACCCAGGCCGGTGAGCATCTGCTGCATCTGCATGCGCACGACCGGGTCATCGTCGACGATCAGCACCGACCCCACCAGTTCACCGCTCGCCGATTCGGCGTGCAATGGCGCCGGCATCGATGTCGGCTCCAGCATGTCGAGTGCAGCCACATGCTGGCGCACCTGCTGCAAGGCCGCGCTGAGCGATTGCAGCGATCGCGCCAGTTCGGCCGGTCCCTGCGATGGCGCACCTTGTTCGATGGCCTGCGCCATCTGCGCATAAAGCAGGGCCCCCACGGTGCGCGCGGACGATTGCTGGCGGTGCATTTCGCGCACCAGCGCCGGTGCGTGCGGCTCGGTCTCGGCCAGGCGACGCAACCCCTGCTCGGCGGCATCGATGAAGGTTGCCAGCAGTTTGCGCGCCTGGGCGGTGCTGACTCGGCCCAGCACCGCATACAGCGCCTCGAGATCGAGCACCGCCGCAGCCGCTGGTGGTGTGGCCGAGCGCTCGGTGGTGACCGGCGCCGGCAACCGCGCATCCGCAGGCCTGGCAATACCTAACCAGCGCGTCAGCATGGCGTCCAGCGCCTCGAGCGAGATCGGTTTGGTCAACATGTCGTCCATACCCGCGGCGATGCAACGTTCGCGCTCGCCGGCGACGACAGCTGCACTGATGGCGACAATCGGGACCCGGCTTGCGCCGTGTGCCTCTTGCTGGCGAATCGTGCGGGCCAATTCCTGGCCACCCATGCGCGGCATGTCGAGGTCGCTGAGGATCAGATCGTAGGCCACCGTATTGCGACGGGCCAATGCCTCGACGCCGTCGCTGACGATGTCCACGTTGCAACCCAGGATGGAAAGTTGCTGCTGCAACACAGCCTGGTTCGGTCCGTAGTCCTCGGCCACCAATACACGGGGGCGGTTACGTTGGAGCAGCGGCTGCACGACACGGGCGGTCGGCTCGCTCGCCGCTGCAGCCGCGTCAACGGCACCCGGAATCAAGGGCGGCAAGTCGATCCAGAACGAACTGCCTTCATTGACACGGCTCTCGTATCCGATAGCGCCTCCCATCGCAGCAACCAGCCGACGCGAGATCGACAGGCCGATGCCGGTACCCTCGATAGCCCCGCGTTCCGCACCCAGGCGTTCAAAGGCCGAAAACAACCGGCTCGCCACCGCCGGCGAAATACCTTTGCCAGTGTCGGTGACCGCGATCCGGATGCGGGCGTCACTCTCGTCGCCATCGGGAGCGTGGCGCCGGCACGACACCCGCACGGAACCCTCGGGCCGGTTGTATTTGATGGCGTTCGACAACAGGTTGATGACCACCTGACGCAGACGAACCGCATCGGCGAGCACCACTGCGTTGCGCGCATCACCTCCTTCGAAGACGATACGGATGCCCCGGTTAGCCGCCAGCGGCGCAACCATCGACAGACTGTCGTTGATGACGGTCTCGATGGACAGGCGCTGCATCGTCAACTCCAGGTGGCCCGCCTCCACGCCGCCGAGGTCGATCAGGTCATCGACCAGCGACAGCAGATGCCGGCCGGCGCGCTCGATCTCACCGGCGTTGTCGCTGGCCGATGGTGAGGCCTGCGCATCCGTGCGCAGCAGTTGGGAGAATCCGAGGATGGCGTTGAGCGGTGTGCGCAACTCATGGCTGACACTGGCCAGAAAGGCGCTCTTCGCCCGGTCCGCCCGCTCGGCGTCGTCTTTGGCGGCGCGCAATGCAAGCTCGGCCCGTTTGAGCTCGGTGATGTCGATGCCGAACGCGTAATACCGTTGCAAGCCCCCCGCGCCTTTGGCACCCATCACCAGAGTCAGCTGCAGGTAGATTGCCGGCCGGTCGGCGGTGGCCTCGTACAGCCGCTCGACCGCCACCCGCTCGCCGGCCTTGATCCGCTCGACCAGATCCACATTGCGGCGATAGCTGGTCTCGCCCATCAGCTCCTGCATATGGAGGCCGACGATGCTTTCGACCGAGCGACTGAACATTGCGGCCATGCGCGCATTGACGTAGGTGTAGACGAAATTCTGGTCGATCACGCTGACATAGCCGGGAAAGGCGTCCATCAGCGCGCGTTGCTGGCCCTCGTTATCACGCAGCGACTGCGCGACCTGCTCCTGCATCGTGATGTCGCGAAACGTCCAGACACGGGTCGGTCCCGAATCATTACGCATCGGAACGCAGCGTCGCTCGAACACGCGGCCATCCCGCAGCGTCAGGCGGTCCATGTGCGGCTCATCGATGGCCAGAATCGCCTCAATGCGCGCCAATTCTCGTGGCGTGTTGACAAACAACCCGGCCGCCGCGGCCATGACATCGGCCCATGTCGCCGGCTGCGCTGGACGCACCGGCATACGCCACATATCGAAGAACCGGTCGTTGGCAAACAGCAGCGGTCCCTCGGCATTTGCGTCATCGTGGGCGCACATGCCATCGGCCGTGGCGTTGAAGATAAGCCGCAGGTTTGCCAGACTCTGCGCCAAGGCGGCACGGATCGATTCCTGCTCCGTCACATCCCGCGTGACCGCCACCACGCCGTGCACACCCGTGTCGCTCGTGACATACGGCGTGATCGTCGTTTCCATCAAGCGTCGACCCAGATGCGCAAAGTCCATGTAGGTACGCACCACCTGCAGTTGGCCCTGCTCGGCGCCCTCCCGCAAGGCTTGCGCCCGATGCTGCGCCGCGCCGTCGGGCCGCACCTCGGCGACCGTACGACCCAACACCTGTTCGCGGCCCATTTGATTGCGGTTGCACCAGGCGTCGTTGACAAACCGGTAATGGCCTTCCAGATCGGTCAGACTCACCATGTCGTGCACCGAGTTGACGATGAATTCGGAGACATGCTGGGCGGCGCGCGCGCGTTCCACAGCACTCAGGTCGGACAACATCACCAGCAAACCCGTCACCTGGCCAGACCCGTCGATCAGGGCCGTCTCGTGCGCCAGGCAACGCACCACGACACCGTCAGCACGGCTCACCTCCACCAGCGTTCCCGACTCGTCGGACACATCGGCACCCGACAGAGCCAACCGCAGACGACGCGCGTAAGTGGTATCGACACAGTCCAGGATGCTGTGGGCCAGCAAGGTGTCGTCGGGCCATCCGAGCATGATCCGCACGGCGGGATTGACGCTGGTCGTGCGCCCGTCGCCGATAAACCAGAAGCCGAGTTGTGTCGTCTGCTGCATGACCGACAGCAACTGCTGCTTCTCCATCAGGCTGGCAGCGGTCATGATCTGCTGGGTAACGTCCTGCACCGAGCCGACGATGGCGAGCACCTGGCCCTGTGCGTCACACTGGACCGCGCTGCGGCCCAGTACATGGCGCACGTCACCGTCAGGCCAGCAAACCCGATATCGGCAATCCGAGATGGTTGCGCTGTCGATCGCCTGTTGCAAAAGCGCGTCGACGCGGTCACGGTCATCCGGATGCACACCAGCCAGAAAAACGGCCCGATCGGGCACCACACTGCCAGGCTCCAGGCCCCAGACGCGAAAGTGGCCATCGGACCAGCGCAAGGATGCAGTCGCGCAATCGAACACGAAGCTGCCCATATCCGCCAGCGCCTCGGCGCCTTGCAACTGCAGGTGGTTGCGATGTAGATCAGCCAGTTGCGTCGCCTGTGCGTCGCGCAACGCAACCGCCTCGCGCATCGTTCGGTTCGCGCGCAGCGCCACGGAAAGCACGTAGACGATGAACAACAGACCGATCACCGACATCATGAAGCCGATATCGGTACCCAGAGACAGCAGGCGAATCAGCATCGCCAGCACCACCGGCACACAGACTGACAAGGCCGCCCGCAGGTCGAACGAATAACCCGAGAGCGCACTCACGCAAACGCCGACCAGCGCAAACATCAGGAACAACTGATGCGCCAGATTGGCTTGCGGAAACATGACAAGGCAGGTACCGGCCCAGACCACACCATGCGCCAGGGCCAACAGTCGATAACGGCCGATCCAGATCTGCGCCTGGCGATGGTCAGGGTCAGCGCGTGCATGGCGGATGTAGAGCCAGACCCGGGCGCCCAACACCAGCGCCAGGGCCAGCAACCAGGCCGCGGCCGATTCGACACCCGTCACCCGCGACTGGACTATGGCCACGATCAAACCCAGCAAGGCACTGCCGGCAACCGATGACGGCAGGATCACGCGGTGCTGCCGCACCTGTTCGTCGCGCACGAGCAGGTCGAGGTCGGCTATCGTGCGCCTGGTCTGGCTCATGACTGGATACGCAGCAGGAGGAGGAACAAGGGCATCGGATCAATCGGCCGCAGGCAGCTCGATCTGCCCGTACTTGAGTTCAGCGCACAACTTGCGGGCACGCCGCTGGGTATCGCTGGAGCGTTCGGTTGCGAGCATGCCCAGGTTGTTGACCACCTCGTTCATGCTGGCCAGCAGAGAGCGCGGCATGTCGGGCCGCAAAATCATCAGTTCAGCCACCCGTTCGGGCTTGATCACGTCCCGGTAGACCTTGCGGTAGATCTCGAACCCCGACACGCTGCGCAGGATCGCACTCCAGTGGTAGAAGTCGTATTCCTGGCCGCTTTCGATGGCGGCACCATAGAAGTCACTTTGCACCGCATGGAACTTTACATCCATCAGGCGCGCCGTGCCCACGCCCAGTTCGTCCTTGTCACCATAGACTGCAAATGTGATGCCCACGCGCCGGAAGTTCAGTTCGTCTTGCTCGCGCCGGTTGACCATCATGTCGCCTGGCTGACGGGCCAACCATTCATCGTAAATCTTGTAATGATCTCGGATCTTCTCTCCCCCCGAAAATAAGTCGTACGGGAGTGAGGTGTACATCTCGTCGAATTTCGTCATATTCCGCTGGTTTCTGGCAAGACCTGGCATGCGGACAGCTTAGCGACTTTCCGACCGATTTCGACGACGGTATGCACCATACAGGCAATACAACGTGCCAATTGCCACACAACGGGGCAGGCGATAGATGCGTACGACGGCACCAGCGCGGCTACAGCGCATGCTGCCAGTAGCGGCGGTGCGTCGATCGATGGCAAAGCACTGCGCCTGGCTCGGTGGAGTGCCAGGCCATGGCGCCGCAATGGGGCGAATCCAGCACGGAAATGCCCCGTTCGGCGTAGCGCGCCATCGGCGCTGCCGCTGGATGGCCAAACCGGTTGCGGTAGCCGCTCTGGACCAGGCCCTGGCGTGGCGCGACCGCATCCAGAAACACGTCGCTGCTCGATGTCGTGCTGCCGTGGTGGGGCACCAGCAGCAGATCGGCCCGCAACGTGGCGCCGTCAGATACCAGGCGCCTTTCCTGCGCTGCCTCGATGTCACCGGTCAGCAATGCCACGCCAGCTGACTGTCCAAGGCGCGGCGCGGCCCGGATTCGCAAGACGCAGGACAAGCGATTCGGTTTGTTCGGCGTGTCGTAGTCGCGTGCCTGCGGATGCATGACGGTGAACTCCACGCCGTCCCACGACCAGGACTGGCCGGCCTCGCAACGTCGGCCGGGACGCAGGCTGCGCAGTACATGCGCTGGCTCGAGCGACGACAACAAGCCGGCATCGGGAGCCATGGACAACACGGCCGCCGCGCCGCCGACGTGGTCGCTGTCGCGATGGCTGAGCACCAGCAGGTCAGGCGTCACACCCAGGGCGCGCATCAGCGGCAGCAGCACCCGGTGCCCGGCGTCGCTGTCACGCGAATAGCGCGGTCCGGCGTCATACAACAAGGCATGGTGGGCGGTGCGGACCAACACCGCAGTTCCCTGGCCGACATCGGCCGCCAGCAGATCGAACTGTCCGGGCGTCGGGCGAGGCGACTGCCACAGCAAGACCGGCAACACCAGCGTCGCACCGCACAGCCGTAGCGCCAGCGGCAGTCGCACAGCCAGCAGCAAACCACCCATGACAGCGGCCATACCCATCCAGCTCGGAGCCGACGCTACCGACACGGTGGCAAACGCAAGCTGGGCCAGGCCGTTCAGGACCACCGCCAGCAGCCGGATGGCGATGGCAGCCAGATCCCACGCCGCTGGCACGATGGTGCCGGCCATCGCCAGAGGCGTCACCAGCAGGGTCACCCAGGGGATCGCGAACAGGTTGGCAACAAAACCCACCAGCGACACCTGCCCAAACAACACGACCACCAGCGGCGTCAGCGCCAGCGTGATGATGGCTTGCTCGCGCAGCATCGCACGCAGGGCTGAGCGCCAGGACCAACGACCCGGGCCTGCGTTGGTTTCACCCGACGCAAACAATATGCCGACCGCGACAAAACTCAGCCAGAAGCCCGCCTGCAGCATGGCCCAGGGATCGAAAGTCAGCACTGCTGCGCCCACCAGCAACCAGACCATGGGCCACGGCCAGGACCGACCGGACAACCGCAGCAGGGTCACCAGCGCCAACATGCCGATCGTGCGCTGCGAGGGCACGCCCCAGCCACTGAACAGCGCATACGCAAAGGCCAGCGTAAGGCCACCCAGCACCGCCGCGTGGGGCGCCGGCAGCCGCAGGCACAGCCTGGCGCTGCGGCGCCAGGCGATACCGACCAAGGCCGCAGCGACCCAGGCGAACATCGTGATATGCAGGCCCGAAATACTCATCAGGTGCGCCACGCCGGTAGCGCGGAACACATCCCAGTCGGCCTGGTCGATTGCATTCTGGTCGCCGGTGACCAGGGCGCTGATCCAGCCCGCCTGTGGTGACGACGCCAGGCGGGCATCAATACGCTGACGTGTGGCCTGGCGCAACCATTCAACCGGATGGCGCCCGGTCTGCTCCAACTGTCGCGGCTCGGGCCGGTTGGCGCCCTGGCGCACGTGACCGGTCGCCTGCACACCGTTCTGCCACAACCACAACTCATAGTCGAAACCATGGGGGTTGCTGTTGCCATGGGGCGCCTTGAGCCGTACCAGCATGCGCCAGCGTTCACCCGCCCAGACCTCGGGCAAGGCGGCATCGGCCTGCGGCTCGCCGCGATTGCCACCAAATGCCTGATACCAGCCGAGTTGGATACGCGGCGGCAGCCGCACCGGCACACCATCAGCAAGCGCCGATGTAACGCCCATCTGCAAACGCAGGCCATCGGATTGGCGTTGCGGCATCGCGGTCACGATGCCTGTCACCAGCAGATCACGCCCTTCGAGCTCCGGCAACAGCCCCTGCGCCTGAAAAGCCGCCGCCCGCCAGCCGACCTGGGCAAATGCCAGCGCGATCACTGACACCAGCACGATCGTCGCCGCGCATATGCCGGCGTCGGCCCGGGGTCGCAACCACACCGCGAACAGGGCGGCCAGACTGGCCACCACGATCAGGCCATACACCGTGGGCGGCCACAAAGCTGGCTGCGTCAGTTGCAGCGCCGTGCCGGCCACCCATGCCAACCAGGCCGGCCATCGACTGCGCTTCAGGCCGGGCCTGCGCCGGTTGCCGGAATCCATGACGGGATCGTAGGATGCAGCCGGACCAGGTGGATACGCGTGTATCCACCCATTCAGGTACGCAGCCGCCTTTCGCGGCTGTTACCGGCTTGAGCGCAGGTGCGGTCAACCGCCGGTTCGTTTGACCCGCAACCCGCGCGTCTGCAGCACCTGCATCACGCGTTGCACATGGTCGCCCTGGATCTCGATTGTCCCGTCGCTGACAGTTCCGCCGCTGCCGCAGGCGGTCTTGAGTTGCCGCGCCATCGTCAGCAAGGCCGCTGGCTCCAGTGCGAGGCCACGCACCACGGTCACCGTCTTGCCGCCGCGCCCTTTTTTCTCGCAACTGACCCGCACGATGCCGTCGCTCGCAGGAGTTGGCACCGCCTGTTGGCACACGCACCGGGCCACCGGCTGGCGACAGTCCGGACACATCCTGCCATCGTCGGTCGAATAGACGAGGCCGTGTGCCGCTGTTGCTCGCCCCTTCCCTGCCCGTTCATCTCGTTCCGACCGCATCGTGTCCCTTCATGGCTTGCGCCGCGTCATCATGACGCCGATTCTGCCAAACCGGTCGTGCCGCTTCCCTGCTGAGCCAACTTTCGTGGCAGCGCATGGTGAGGCCAGCCATGAACTGACGGTGACAGTGACCGTCGCGCCATCTGCCGAAGCTGGCACTACACTGGCAGCATCTGCGCCACC
>CAJDWR010000022.1_pt1 | contig 35555 bp, 28 predicted proteins | sample 7391651 | NCBI WGS metagenome assembly CAJDWR01 (sample SAMEA7055720, study PRJEB34461) | soil metagenome | biome: terrestrial ecosystem; feature: Peninsula; material: soil | place: Antarctica | collected 2016
AAATTCGTGCGTTTTCTGCTCGAAGACGCCAACCTCACTGCGTATGTGGAGGGTTCGCTCGGCGGTTGGTTCCCGGTGCTGAGGGCGGCCCAGCAACGTCCGTTCTGGAAGTTGGATGCGGCCCGTTTGGCGACCTATCAACTGTTCATGAACGGTACCGTTCCCTACGCGTTCGCGACAAACCACCGTTTCACGATCCTGAACCATGAAAACGTGTGGGCCACGGCCATGCACCGCGTCGTCATGGACAAGCTTCCGGCAGACCAGGCGGTCGACGAATTGCTCGTGCGCATCAAAACCGTCGCTGGGCCTTGATGGCGCGGCGGGGGTGACCGATCCGGACGCAACGGGTGACCGGCGTCTTGTACCATCGGATTGTGGCAATGGTCCCATGACGCGCACAAGCTCCGTCGAATGAACCTGGCAACAGCGCAAGGAGGCAAAGACGATGCAACCGGTGTCAGTGGTGGTGATGGGGGTCTCGGGCTGCGGCAAGAGCACGGTCGGGCGATTACTGGCGCAGGCCTGCGGTTTTCCGTATCTCGAAGGAGATGACCTGCATTCCCCGGAAAACGTCGAGCGCATGCGTTCGGGCATCGCACTGACCGATGCGCAGCGCCAGGGCTGGTTGCAGCGTATCGCGGAGCGCCTGGCACAAGCCCAGGCGCAATCCAGCGGGCTGGTGGTGGCCTGTTCCGCGCTCAAACGCGCCTACCGTGACGTATTGCGCAGTGGCGCGCCAGATCTGCGATTCGTCTACCTGCACGGCGACCACGCGTTGCTGCAGCAACGCTCCTCACAGCGTATCGGGCACTTCATGCCGTCATCGTTGCTGGACAGCCAGTTGGCCACCCTCGAGCCTCCGGATGCTGATGAAAATGCGGTCAGCGTCGACGTTGCTCCGCCTCCCGACGAAGTGATGCGCAGCGCGTTGGCGCAACTGCAAACCGCGTCTGCGGTTCGTGGCGGTCCAGAGTCCGACACATCGCCACCGCGCCGGGTCACATTCACCAAGACAGTGCTGTTCACTGACACCGATGGGCGCGCCCGATTCCGCGACGAGGCTATCGATCTGGCGCAGGGTACGCCGGAATCGATGCTCTCGGTGGTGTTTGCATCAGGTGGCTACCAGTTGCGGCACAGCCCGGTCGGTTTTCGCAGCCAGTTTCATTGCACGGGCACACCGCAATGGGTGTTCATCCTGAGTGGGCAAATGGAGATCGGGTTGCAAGGCGGTGTGTCACGGGTGTTCACCGCCGGCCAGCATTTTTATTCCACCGACCAGTTGCCGCACGGTGCCCGGTTCGATGCCCATGTGCATGGTCACTGGAGTCGCCAGCTCGGAGCGGAGCCGCTGGTGACGCTGTTCGTGCGCGACTGAGCGCCGTTGCGCGCAATCAGACTGTGCGTCCCGTACGGCCCGCCTCAAGCTTGCATCGCGCCTGACAACAAGACCTGTGTGCCAGGGACTCCCGCGATCACGGCCCGCAGCATGGCAGCTGCCACATCGCGCGCTGCGATCGCCCGGTAGTTGGCCGGAATGACGGGTCGTAACACCGCTGTCGCCCATTGCCCCAGTGTTTCGCCCTTGCGCGCCGCCTGTCCCAGCGAGGTTCGATCACCGACGAGCAGGGAGGGGCGGGCGATCACCAGCGTCTCGTACCCCAGGGTACGCAGCGCGGCTTCGGTCTCACCCTTGACGCGGTTGTAGAAGATGCGAGAGTCGGGGTCAGCCCCCATTGCACTGACGACGGCCAGGCGCCGCGCTCCGGCCTGCCGGGCGGCACGTGCGAGTGACAGCACCGCGTCGTGGTCGACGGCACGAAATGCAGCCTGGCTGCCCGCCACTGCGATCGTTGTTCCCAGAGCGATGAAGACGTCGTCCACCGCCGGCAAAACCGGCAATTGCGAGAATTCGACCGTGTGCGCCTGCACTGGCACCAGCGCATGCGCGGGCATCCGATCGGGCGCGCGGCGCCCGACAACATGGATCGCCCTGTAGCGCTTATCGACCGAAAGTGCCGCCAGAACCTCCCGGCCCACGAGACCGGTTGCCCCCGCCACCATAACCACCCGACCCGCCGGAACGCCCGCCGCCATATGAAGATCCTCCGCTGCGACTGCCGCCGCCGCCACCACCATAACCACCGCCGCCGCCGGTGCGCCGGCGTTGACCGGCACCACGTTCGACCATCAAGTCGACGTTGGTGCGCATTGGATCAGGCTCACGTGGTGCGCCGCTGCGTGGTGCCTCGTTGCCGGCACCGCGCATCGGATCGGGCTGGCGATCCACCGGGCTGCGCCCCTGACCGCTGCCGCCAGCGGAGCCATTGCGGCGTCCCTGGCCATTGCCGCCCGGATGGCCGGAAGAACCGCCGCCAGAAGGGCCGGAGCTGCGTCCCGCGGATGGGGCACCACTGCTGGTGCCACGACCGGACGGGCGTGCCGCCTGGCCGCCCCGCCCGCCGCTGCTGCCTTTGTTCTCGCGCACCCGTTGCAGCATCTCGGTGCGTGCCGCCTTGGCAGCGGCCATCATCACATCGCGGCTCGGTGGTTTGCCAGCGCCGCCCCAGATTGTCTGGCGGCCCATGGCGATAGGCTCTGCCTTTTCGCCTGGCTCGGGTCCGAAACCATCGATCACCTCGACCGCGATGTCCTGCTTGGTGAACCGGGCAATATCTTGCATGAAGCCTTCTTCATCCAGGCTCACCAGGCTGACAGCGGCGCCGTCCGAGCCGGCCCGGCCGGTACGGCCGATGCGGTGCACATAGTCTTCGCTGACGTTGGGGATGTCATAGTTCACGACGTGCGGCAACTCGTCGATGTCGATGCCGCGCGCTGCGATGTCGGTGGCCACCAGCGCGCGAATCTCGCCGTTCTTGAATCCGCCCAGCGCCTGGGTGCGTGCAGCCTGGCTCTTGTTGCCGTGCAGAGCCATTGCATGGATGCCGTTCTTGCTCAGGTACTCGGCCACGTTGTTGGCGCCGAACTTGGTGCGGGTGAATACCAGTACCTGGCTCCAGTTGTGTTCGTTGATGATGTGCGCGAGCAGTGCCTTTTTCTTGCCCCGGCCCACCGGGTGGATGGTCTGCCTGATGCTCTGCACGGTGGTGTTGCGTGGTGTGACCTGCACGCTTTGCGGATTCTTGAGCAGCGTCGCCGCAAGGTCGCGGATCTCGTCGCTGAAGGTGGCCGAGAACAGCAGACTCTGCTTGTCGCGCGGCAACACCGCCAGCACCTTCTTCACATCATGGATGAATCCCATGTCGAGCATGCGATCGGCCTCGTCGAGCACGAGGATCTGCACCTGCCCCAGGTCGAGCACACCTTGTTGCAGCAGGTCGAGCAGACGACCTGGTGTGGCCACCAGAGGAACTTGCCGTAGGTCTGGACCGATTCTTCGACCTGGGCAGCCAGTTCACGCGTCGGGGTCAGCACCAGCGCCCGGATGCCGGTGCCGCCGAATTTGTTCTGGGCGCTGCGTGCCATGCTGAGCTTGTGCAGCATCGGCAACACGAACGCAGCAGTCTTGCCAGTGCCGGTTTGTGCGCCACCGAGCAGGTCATGCCCCTCGAGCACCAGGGGAATCGCCTGCGCCTGGATGGCGGTGGGTGTTTCGTAGCCCTGCTCGCGCACGGCCTTGACAATGGCCGGAGCCAGTTTCAGTTCTTCAAAGTTCATTGTGAGGCACCCGTCCTGGGCGCTTGGGAGGTCAGCCTGTGCCGGCATCGGGATGCCGGTCCAGTCAAAGGCAGACAGAGTAAAAAAACGGGACGCACGCGGTGAGCGAGGCCCCCAGCAATCGCTGGTATCACAGGCAGCTGGAGGCCTGCAACAGCGCGCATTGTCGCATAGGACGGACCTTGCCCCCGCCATCATCGGGTCGACAGCCGCAAATCGTGCATTTTCGAGCTTCGGCCCTTGCCTTGTGCGACCATAGGCGGGGAGAATCGCACGGTGCAGGTCTGTGCGCGCATATGGCGTTGTGTCTGCGGTTGGGCGACGGGCGTGAGCCTGCGACGAAACAACGACCCAACACGACGCGCCCAATACGACGAACTGAGGGCACCACATGAGCAAGTACCGGTTGAGGCGAATTGGCGTGGCAAGCAATGCCTCGGCCATACGTCCGACCTTGTCTGATTGCCTGGACCTGGTGCTGGACCAGGCGAACGGCCTGGCTGACGATGTGCTGACTGCTCTCGAACGGCTGATCGCTGAACCTGGCAGTGAAATGCCGGGCCAGGAGCTGACCGACGCTGCATGTGACGCCATTCGCGTCATGCTGGCCGACCCTCAGGCGGTGCGTTCCACCATGGGTGCGCAATTGCGCCGATTGGTGTTTCACAGCACCAGCAAGGACCTGGCCGAGCAGCAGTCCGTACGGTTCGAGGACCTGCGTTTCTTTGACGTCAGGGAAGTCGAGGCGCATATTGAACTGGCATTGGCGCGCCAGGAAGTTATCCGGGCCACCGAAGACGTATTACCGACCTTCGATGCTCTGGTCAGCGCCTTGCTGGGCTGGAGCACGGTGCAGGCGGCCCTTAATCCGCTCAAGCCGGAGACCTTCGTGCGGGCCCTGCTCGAGACACTCTCGGCATGGGTTCCGCAGGAGGATGTGCGCATGGATCTGCTGCGGCCGAGCGCGATTGCGATGGGTGTGGGGCTGCGTCAGTTGTACCGGGAAGCCTGCGAATGGATGCGCTCGCAAGGCGTTCAGCCGGTCGACCCGACATCGAGCCATTCCGGTGATGCAGCTGCCGCGCGCGCCCGCAAGGCGCAGACCGAAGTCGAGCGCACGATGCAGACACTCGAGAGATTGCGCCGCCTGCTTGCGGGGGAGCCCCATGCGCAGGTCGAACTCGGATCGACCCAGGATTTCAGCCACACCATACCTGGTGCGCTGGTGGCGCTGCAGGATCTCAAGATGGTCGAGCCGATGATGCAGCGCCTGGCCGAACGTTCGGTACGCCAGCTTGCGCTGGGCAAACCGATGACACCCGAGGGTTCCGTGGTGATCGGGCAGAGCCGCTCGCGCGATCAGAACCAGCAGATCGGTCGCATGTTGGGCGAGGAGGTGGTCGGCCTGATGATCGACCAGTTGGCTAACGATGAACGGTTGCTGCCGCCGGTGCGGATGCAACTGCGCGCGCTCGAGCCTGCCTTGCTGCAACTGGCCCGTGCCGACCCGCGCTTCTTCATTGACCGACACCATGCGGCGCGGCAATTGCTGGACCGGGTGGTGCAGCGCAGCCTGGCTTATCGGGCCGAGGACGAGGAGGCTATCGCCGATTTCGCGACCTGTGTGTCGGATGCGGTCAATGCCTTGTCACGCAGCGCCGGTGACGCTGCCGCCTACGCGCAGACCCTGAAAGATCTTGAGCGTGCCTGGGATGACTGCGACAGGGCACGGCGGACGCGGCGCGATCAGGACCGCCTGGCGCGCGAACATGTCCAGCAGCGGATGGTATTGGCCCGGCGATTCTCCGAGGCAATGATGGAGCGTTTTCGCTCTGAAGGCCTGCCGGAACTGGTAGTCAGCTTTTTGCGCGGCCCTTGGGCCCAGGTGCTGGCTGAGTCCCAGCTGGCCAACCCGGGCAAACAGGATGACCCGCGTGGTTACCTGGCCTTGGTCGATGACCTGGTATGGAGCGTGCAGTTGTCGCTGGTGCGCCAGGACCACGCCCGCCTGGTACGCATGATTCCACGCCTGTTGGCCCGGCTCCACGAAGGCCTGCTGCTGATTCACTACCCGAAGGGCTCAATCACACTGTTCCTCGATGAGCTCAACGCCTTGCATGACAAGGTGCTGGAAGACCATCGGCGCGCGGTGGCAAGTGCGCGTTCGTCCGCGCTGCCGCCACGCGCAGGCGCCCGGCATTTGGACGATGGGCCAAATGAATGGCTGCCCAGCGAGCAGCAGGTGGGTGCACAGTTCGAACTGATGCTGAGCGGTGAATGGGTCGAGGCCAGGCTGACCTGGATCGGGCGCAACCGTAACCTGTTCATGTTTGTATCGGGCTCGGGGCTCTCGCATGCGATGTCGCGCCGCACCATGGACCGGTTGCAGACGCAGGAACGTATTCGGGTACTGGCGCCGGCTTTTGATCTGCTGATTGAGTCGGGCATCGCGCCACTGACCGCCGACGACACCCATGATGAGGCCGCGCGCTAGGAGGCTGTCGGACTTGGGAGTCGCCGGCTGCAACGTCATGAACCGGCGTTGACGCCACCCCCGCCTGTCAGCCGGTTTCGTATAGCGTCGATAATGGCCGGTTCTGGCGGCGCAGCGGCGCCGTCCATTGGCTTTTTCCATTTGTTCAGCAAGGGACCCGATTCGACCATGGCGCAATATGTATTCACGATGAACCGCGTTGGCAAGATAGTGCCACCCAAGCGCCATATCCTCAAGGACATCTCGCTGAGTTTTTTCCCGGGCGCCAAGATTGGTGTGCTTGGTACCAACGGTTCCGGCAAATCGACCTTGCTCAGGATCATGGCGGGCGTGGACACGGAGTACGAAGGCGAGGCCATTCCGATGGCCGGTCTGAATATCGGTTTTCTGCCCCAGGAGCCACAACTCGAGCCGGGCCAGACCGTGCGTGAGGCGGTCGAAAGCGGCATGGAGGCGGTGTTCAAGGCCAAGGCGCGGCTCGACGAAATCTACGCCGCGTATGGCGAGGAAGACGCCGATTTCGATGCGCTGGCCACTGAACAGGCCGAGATGGAGGCCGTCATCGGCACCGCCGGAACCGATTCCGAGCACCAGCTGGAAATTGCCGCCGACGCCTTGCGCCTGCCTCCCTGGGACGCCAAGATCGACGTGTTGTCCGGTGGCGAGAAACGCCGCGTGGCCTTGTGCCGCTTGTTGCTCTCCAAACCCGACATGTTGCTGCTCGACGAACCCACCAACCACCTGGACGCCGAATCGGTCGAATGGCTCGAACAATTCCTGCATCGGTATCCCGGCACGGTGGTCGCGATCACCCACGATCGGTACTTCCTGGACAACGTCGCCGAGTGGATTCTGGAGCTCGACCGCGGCTCCGGCATTCCGTACAAGGGCAACTACAGCGCCTGGTTGGAGCAAAAGCAGGAACGCCTGGTCCAGGAACAAAAAGGTGAGGATTCGCGCGCCAAGGCTTTGAAGAAAGAGCTTGAGTGGTCGCGCCAGAACCCGAAGGCGCGTCAGGCCAAGAGCAAGGCTAGGTTAGCCCGGTTCGAGGAACTGTCCGATTTCGAATACCAGAAACGTAACGAGACCAACGAGATCTTCATCCCGGTGGCAGAACGCCTGGGTAACGAGGTGATCGAATTCGTCAATGTCAGCAAGTCGTTTGGTGACCGCTTGTTGATCGACGACCTGAGCTTCAAGGTGCCGCCGGGCGCCATCGTCGGCATCATCGGCCCCAACGGCGCCGGCAAGTCGACCTTGTTCCGCATGGTCGCCGGCAAGCAACAAGCCGACAGTGGCGAAGTGAAGGTCGGCTCGACCGTGAAGATGGCTTTCGTGGACCAGAGCCGCGACGATCTGTCCAATGAGAAGACGGTCTGGGAAGACGTCTCGGGTGGGCTGGACATTCTGAACGTGGGTAAATTCCAGATGGCCAGCCGGGCCTATTGCGGGCGTTTCAACTTCAATGGCGCCGACCAGCAGAAAAAAGTCGGCATGTTGTCCGGTGGTGAGCGTGGCCGTTTGCATCTGGCCAAGACCTTGATCGCCGGTGGCAACGTGCTGATGCTCGACGAGCCGTCGAACGACCTGGACGTCGAAACCCTGCGTGCGCTGGAAGACGCCTTGCTGGAATTTGCCGGTTCTATCATGGTGATCAGCCACGACCGTTGGTTCCTGGACCGCATCGCAACCCATATGCTGGCCTGTGAAGGGGATAGTCAGTGGACCTTCTTTAATGGAAACTACCAGGAATATGAAGCGGACAAGAGGCGTCGATTGGGCGAAGAAGGCGCCAAACCCAAACGCATGCGTTTCAAGGCCTTGAAATAGTTTCCCCGTCCCGGGCATCGGCCCGCTGGAGGAATCGATCATGCAGGTGACAGAACCGGAAGACGCACAACGCCACGCGGTGTTGTATCGGGCGACCATAGCCCATGCGGTAGGTGGCGCTCCGGACCTGATGGCCCGGCTCGTGGCCCACACCCGCGCTGCCTTGCGTGACCTGGAAAGCCGGGCGCAAGAGCCGCGCGAGCGGGATCGTCTGACTACCTCGCGACGCTATCTCAACCAGTGCGAGGCTGAGGCCACTTTACGCTTCGCCGAAGAACTCAAGGCGGCGTTCGATCGTATTGCCTCGCGAGAACAGACCGTGTTGGTCGAGCCTGGACAGCCACATTTCGACCAGATCGCCGGCATGGATGCAGCGCAGGTCGAGCAAAGTGTCGAGAAGGCGCGGGTACGGCATGCGGTGCAGATCGCTGCCGACCAGGCCTTGGTCGAGCTCAATGCGCTGATCTGCCATCTGCTCGATCTCAAGCAGGCGAAACTCGAACGCAATCCATTGCGGCCGGCCGTGTATGTCGATGCCGTCACCGCTGCATTGGCGCAATTGCCGGTACCGGCAGCGGTGCGCCAGAATTGGTTGTCGTTGATGTCGGGCGCCCTGGGACAGGAACTGGACCTGTATTACCGTCAGTTGTGCGTGAACTTGCGCGAGCAGGGTGTGGGCGCCATCAAGCCTGCCCACGCGGTGCCGCCAGCGGCCGGCTCCCTGCCCGAGCGCCCCGGTCCAACTCTGACGTTCGAACGCCTGCGCGCCTTGCTCAGCCGCACGCCGGCGCGGCGCGCGCTGGAGGCCTCCGACCAATACCAGGCGGTTTCCGAACCCGCACCGCTGGAGGCCAGCGACACCGTGACCGACACCAGTCCATTGGCGTTCCAGGCCACCGTGCCGGCCGCGTTCGAGGCCGCGCGCGACATGCATCAGCTCGAACGTGTGGCCCGGCGCCTGCAAGGTGACACCGACACGGTTGGCCCGGATGCCGACCATACGGTGCGTGAGCAACTGCGCCTGCAGGCACATGGCCTGGACCAGTCGCTGGCGCTCGAGGTGATGGCCCTGATGGTGGACAACATCCGCCACGATGCGCGCCTGCTGGCGCCAGTGCGGGACCTGGTGGGGCAAATGGAGCCAGCCTTGCTCCGCTTGGCGCTGGTCGATCCGCAGTTCTTCAGCCACAAGCAGCATCCCGCGCGCAAGTTGCTCCATGAGATCACGCACCGCAGCATCGCGTTCGAGTCGCCGGATTCACGCGGCTTCAGCGGTTTCATGGAGCCACTGCACGACGCCGTTGCTCCGCTGGCCAAAGATGGCATTGACGGTGCTGATCCGTTCAACATCGTGCTGGCACGCCTGATGGCGTTGTGGGATGCGCCCAGCATTGAGGAGAAAAAACAGATTGCCAACGCTGTGCGGGTGTTGCAACAGGCCGAGCAACGTGCCGCGCTGGCCGCCACCATGGTGCGCGAAGTGCTGCAGCGGCCAGATGCGGTGCTGGTTCCTTCGGTCGTGCTCGATTTTCTGTGTGGTCCCTGGGCCCAGGTGGTGGCGCATGCACGGATGGCCGATCGCAGTGGCGCCGATGACCCCGGTCAGTATGCTGCGTTGATCGATACGCTGATGTGGAGCGCCCAGCCCAGCCTGGCTGGCCAGGATCTGCCGGCCCTGCGCCAGCTGTCACCCACACTGCGGCAGCAGTTGCAACAAGGGCTCGCGTCTATCGAATTTCCCCCAGGGCAGGCAGCGGCTTTTTTCCAGGTGCTTGACCAACTGCACGAGAAAATCCTCGATGCGAAGGCGTTTGCCGATACCGAGATCGTGCCGCAAAGCATGCTGGAGCCGGCGAGCGTGGTGCGCTGGAGCGACAGTGACAGTGCCTGGCTGGCGCCCGAAGAGGCCAAGGCGTCGGGCTTCATCGACATACCGATCGAGCCGGACCACACGCCAGCCGACGTGACGGGCGGCGTACTGGTTCTGGGAACCTGGGTTGCGTTGATGGTCGATGACCAATGGACACGGACCCGGTTGGCGTGGATCAGCGCCAACGGCAGTCTGCTTCTGTTTTCCGATGCGTTCGGCCTCATCCAGTCCTTGTCGCGTCGGTCCTGCGAACAACTGATCGCCCGCGGCCAACTGCGCGCGATCTCTGGCGATCCGGTCGAAGACGCACTGGACGCAGTCGCACGCACCGCGCTACGCAACAGCGTTGATACCTGAGACCTTGTGTGCCAGACCAAGAAACAAGCGTAGCAATTTTTGCTCTGGCTCCAACATCTCGTAGCTGTCCGGCTGTTCACCTTGCGTGCCAGACCAAGAAACAAGCGCAGCAATTTTTGCTCTGACACCAACATTTCGTAGCTCTCCGGCTGCCCGGCAACATCCTGGAGCTCTCCGCTCTACCGTGTCAACTTCCTGCGCACCAGCTCGATGTGGTTGCGCAGCGCATACAGCTCATCGGTATGTGACAGTGGTATCACCACCTTGCCGGCTCGTCGCTCGAGCGCGTCGAGTTCATCGAGCAATCCAGTACGCGAGTTGGCGTCGGCCTCGACCCGGTCCTCGATGTCGCGCAGTTGGGCATACCAGCGGAACACCCGAGAGCGGATGCGAAATTCGTAGAGCGGCGGCACGATACGGGAGAGCGGCAACAACAAGGCCACGATGATGCCCAGCGACAACCACATGCGTTCGAGCAGGTTGGCCAGATGGAACGGCAGATAACGCTGCAGTAGTGGTACGCCATTGCGGATCGTACGATCCGCTTCCTTGGCCAGCGAGAACTCGGCGTTGGCTGGCCGCGGAAATTCCCGCGGCCGGCTGAACCAGCCGGCGGTGCCGTGCACACGCAATGACGCCTGCGAGAACAATTGCAGCAGCGCAGGGTGCAGATCCGATCGTGCCAGCAGCGTCGTCGTGGGCGCGACCAGTCGCACATCCTGCGGCGGGATGTCGGCGGCCAGATCGACCACGCCGCGCGGCAAGGTCACTGGCGCCAGGAAAGGCAGGCGGCGTGAATAGGCGTCGTTCTGCGCGAAGTCCATCAGCTTGACGCCCGGCGTCTGCAGCAACATCTGCACCATCAGCGATTCGGGCGCCGACGCGAACACCAGCGCGTCTGATTGGGCCTCCAGGAATGCAACCGTGGCTGGTGTCTGGGCCAGTTGCGTCAACTGAAGATCGTTGTCTTCCATCCGGTTGAGCGCGAACAACGCCTGCATCAGATGCGGCACGCCGCTGCCGGGGGTGCCCACATTGACGCGCAAACCCTTGAGTGCGCGCAGGTTGTCCAGGGTGCCTTCCTTGTTCACGGTAAGGGCGCTGTCTTCCCGGTAGAACAACCAGATCGGCTCGAGGAACAGGTCGCCCAGCGACACCGGCGCGGCGTCGTCCTCGGGCGCCAGGGCTCGGCTGCCGCCTTGCACGAAACCGAGATCGGCCTTGCCTTCCTGCACCATCTGCAGGTTGTCCGACGAGCCGTCGGTCTGCAGCACCACCACCTCGATGCCGTTGGCAGCGAGCAGTTTCTGGTACCTCGCGCCGAATTCGGCATACGCACTTTGCGCCGGTCCGGTGGCCAGTGTCACTCGCCGGGGCGGATTGGGATCGAGCCACCAGTAGGCCAGGGCCAGCAGGCCGACCGCCAGCACGATGAACGGTCCACCCGAGACGATCAGTTCGCGCAGGGACGCCAGGGTGTAGCGCAGCGTCCGGGGCATGGTGGTGTCAATCGGGCGCGTGTGCCGTTGGTTGGGGTAGATCGTGGTGCGCGGGCCAGTGATTGGCGCCGATGGTGAGACCCTGCGCTGCCAGAATCGCTCGGACGGTGGCGCGTGCCGTGACCTCGGCTGCCAGTGTGGCCAATGCCATCATGGCGGCCGGCTGTCCCGATTTGCCGGTACCCATCGCGAACACGGTATCACCATCGGACATGGTGTGCACCGGGTTGATCGCGCGGGCCAGGCCATCGTGCGCCACCTGCGCGAGCCGGTGCGCCTGGGCCTTGGTCAGGACCGCGTCGGTGGCAACCACCGCCAGCGTGGTGTTGGTACCGGCCAGCAGCGGCTGCGGCTTTTCCCCTGCCAGGATCGCGCGCCGGATGTCGAGCAATGCCTTTCCATCAATGGTGCGCGCGCCGGCCAGCACCCGACCGGTGCGGGGGTCGACCACATCGCCCAGCGCATTGCAGGCCACCAATGCGCCAACCGTGACGCCATCCACGGTGAGCGCGGCACTGCCGATGCCGCCTTTCATCGCGCGGTCGATGCCGAACAGCTTGCCCACCAGGGCGCCGGCGCCGGCACCGACATTGCCTTGCGCGGGCGCTGCCTTTCCGGCGCTCACGCAGGCCTGGTAACCGGCGTCGGCGTCGGGCCGGATGCGCGGATCACCGACCGGCAGATCGAACAACACCGCTGCCGGCACGATTGGCACCAGACCGTAGTGCACCGGAAAACCGATGTCGTGTTCTTCCAGCCAGCGCATCACGCCCCCGGCTGCGTCCAGGCCCCAGGCGCTGCCACCGGCCAGCAAGATGGCATGGACCGTGTCGACCAGGTTGGACGGGTGCAGGAGATCGGTCTCGCGAGTGCCAGGTGCGGCGCCGCGTACGTCGACACCGGCAACCGCGCCCTCGCGCGCGATCAGCACCGTGCAGCCGGTCGGACGGCGCGGATCGGTGAAATGTCCGACCTCGATACCGTCCACATCGGTGATCGAATCGGTGCCGCCGTTGGCCGCGTGTGACGGCTGGTCTTGTGTCGATCCAGGTGTGGGTCGGTTGTCGGGAAGGGTCGAATTCATCGTGGATGGGATTATCCACGTCGGTGCAGGCGCAACCGGAGTTCGGCTACTTCGACGCAGGCAACCGGCGCCTGACTGAGTCGCGCAGTTCGCGCCGATGGGTCATAGTGGGCCACTGGCTCATTTGCGCATCACGCGCAGGCCGTTGCCGACCACCAGCAAGCTGGCGCCGACGTCGGCGAAAACCGCCATCCACATGGTGCCCAGACCCACCACGGTGAGCAGCAGAAAAATGATCTTGATGCTGATCGCCAGCACGATGTTCTGCACCAGGATCTGGTGGGTCGCTTTCGACAGGCGAACGAATGCGGCGAGTTTGTTCAGGTCGTCGTCCATCAGCGCGACGTCGGCTGTCTCGATCGCGGTATCGCTGCCCAGTGCGCCCATGGCGAAGCCGATATCGGCGCGCGCCAATGCCGGAGCGTCATTGATGCCGTCACCGACCATGCCGACCACACCCTGGCCGGCCAGAGTCGAGATGGCTGCGAGCTTGTCCTGTGGCAATTGGTTGCCACGCGCCTCGGTGATGCCGACCTCCTGTGCGATGGTTTGCGCAGTGTGCGGGTTGTCGCCGGTCAGCATGATGGTGCGAATGCCCAGCGCGTGAATGGCCGCGACCGCAGCCCGACTGCCTGGCTTGACGGTGTCTGCGACCGCAAACAACGCGATCACCCGATGGGGATCGACCAGCATCACGACGCTGCTGCCTTGGCGCTCGAGTTGTTCCAGGCGCGCTTCCAGCGCGACGGAGCAAAGACCCCGGTCATGCACCATGCGGTGGTTGCCCAGGTGCAAGGTGGTGCCATCGATGACGCCCTGGATCCCTTGCCCCGGCAGGGCAGTGAAATTGCTGACTTCCACGGTGTCGATGCCGTCGGCCAGGGCGGCCTTGGCAATGGCCTGGGACACCGGATGGTCGGAGCGTCCGGCCAGACTGGCGGCGAGTCGTCGCGCAGAGGGCAGGTCGTCTGGCTCGCCGGGTGCCGACTCGAACAGCGTTTGTACTGGCCTGCCTTGCGTCAAGGTGCCGGTCTTGTCCAGCGCGAGCCAGGTCAGATTGCGGCCCTGCTCCAGGAATGCGCCACCTTTGATCAGTATGCCTTTGCGGGCGGCGGCGGCCAGGCCGCTGACGATGGTTACCGGCGTTGAGATGACCAGCGCGCAGGGGCATGCGATCACCAGCAACACCAATGCCTTGTAGACCCAGTCCCACCACCCACCGCCCAGCAGCAGCGGCGGCACCACCGCCACCGCCACTGCGATCGCCACCACCACCGGTGTGTAGATGCGGGCGAAACGGTCCACGAAGCGTTGGGTCGGCGCCTTTTTGCCCTGCGCATCTTCGACCGCGTGAATGATGCGGGACAGCAAGGTGTCGTCGGATGTGGACGTGACGCGGTAGTCGAATGCGCCGGCGCCATTGATGGTGCCGGCAAACACCGGGTCACCGACACCCTTGTCCACCGGCAGGCTTTCGCCTGTGATCGGTGCCTGGTCGATGCTGGAGTTGCCACTCTGGATCGTGCCGTCCAGCGCAACGCGTTCGCCCGGCCCGACACGTACCGAAGCGCCAAGGATCACGCTGGCGGCCGAAACGGCCTGCCAACGTCCGTCGGCTTGTTGCACTGTGGCCTGGCTGGGCGCCAGTTGCATCAGGCCCCGGATTGCGTTGCGGGCGTGGTTCAGCGAGCGGGCTTCGATGCGTTCAGCAATCGTGAATAGCACCATGACCATGGCCGCTTCCGGCCATTGCTGCAGCACCAATGCGCCGGTTACGGCGATGGCCATCAATGCGTTGATGTTGAGGAGGCCCTGGCGCAAGGCAATGAAGCCCTTTTGGTAGGTGCCCAAACCGCAGGTGCCGATGGCCACCAACGCCAATGCGGCGGAGAGCCAGTCGGCGCCACCGCTCCAGTGCACCGCCTCCGCTGCAAGAGCGGCCATTGCCGCCAGAATCAGCGGCCACAACGGTTTATGCGTCTCGGCCGGTGGCGCGTCGGATTTGCGGCCGTGTTGCAATAGTTCCGGTTTGAAGCCCAGCGTGCGAATTGCCGCCAACACCGACTCCAGCGTGCCGGGCTGATGTGCCACCGTCAGCACCCGTTGCATCAGGTTGAACTCCAGGCCCAGCACGGATGGCATGGACTGCAGCTTGTCGCGTATCAATGCTTCTTCGGTCGGGCAGTCCATCTGGAGAATCCGGATCTGGCTGCGGTTGCCGTCGGTGCTGACCGGTGGCAGCGGCGCATCTGGCGTTCGCGGTGTCGCTGCTGCGCAGCAGGCATCTGCCTGTGCCGCGTGCGTGTGACCATGTGCATGGTCATCTGCCGGGCCATGGTCATGGCCTGCGGCCGATCCGGGCGCAGAACCATGGGGATCGGGCTGCGCGAGTGTTGCATGGGGGCGATCGTTCATCTGGTCCTCTTGTGTGCGACCATTGGAAACCCTGAACCCACTTGAAGGTCAAATGATGCCGCCGGAAAGACCCTCCTATCTGATCGGGCAAGCGGCCACGATGAGTGGCGTGACGCCGGCCAATATCCGCTTTTATGAAAAGTCCGGTCTGCTGGCGGCTGGTGAACGCGCGTCGAACAGCTACCGGCGTTACGACGAGCGCGACATCCACCAACTGCGTTTCATCCGGCTGTGCCGTGCGATGGACATGTCTCTCGACGAGGTCCGGACGCTGCTGAATCTGGACTTGTCACGCAAGGACGACTGCCTGGTGGCCAACGTGGCGCTGGACGAACACATTCGTCACGTCAACGAGCGCCTGCGTGAACTGCGCGCCTTGCAGCGTGACCTGGTCGAACTGCGCAGCCGCTGTGACGGCAGCGGACCACAATGTCGCATCATCGAGGCCTTGCACGAACGCGCCGAACGGTTGTCCCGCGGCAAGCCTACAGCAAAGGGGTACCGGCATGTTTAGATCACACCAGCGCAGCGTCGTTCCAGATACGTATCCGGGAGCCGGCCATGGGCATTGACCTTTCTGCACACGAACCCTTGCTGCGCGTCGGTGTGTTTGTGCTGGTCTTCGGATTGATGGCGCTATGGGAACTGCTGGCGCCCCGGCGCACACAGCAGACGCAGCGGGGCGCCCGTTGGCCATCCAACATCGGTATCGTCGTGGTGAACACGGTGCTGGTGCGTGTGATTTTCCCGGTGACCGCGATTGCCTGGGCTGCCAGGTTGACTTCAGGAGACAGCGGCGCGCTACACGGCCTGCCAGTGCCGCCCTGGCTGGCGGTCGTGCTGGCACTGGTCCTGCTCGACCTCGTCATCTACCTGCAACACCGCTTGCTCCACGCAGTGCCGCTGTTGTGGCGCTTGCATCGCATGCACCATGCCGATACCGAAATCGACGTGACCAATGGGCTGCGGTTTCACCCGCTCGAAATACTGCTGTCGATGCTGATCAAGTTTGCCGCGATTGCGGCCATCGGTGCGCCGCCGCTGGCGGTGCTGGTGTTCGAGATCGTGCTCAATGCCACGTCGATCTTCAACCATGCGAATGTCCGCATGCCTGGCAGGCTCGACCGGTTGCTGCGCTTCTTTGTCGTCACGCCCGACATGCACCGGGTCCACCATTCGGTGCTTGTCGAAGAGACCAACTCCAATTACGGCTTCAACCTGCCGTGGTGGGACCGCTTGTTCGGCACCTATCGGGCGCAGCCACAGGCCGGCCATCTGGGCATGCGCATCGGGCTTACCCAGTTCCGGGATCGGCGCTGGTTGCGGCTCGACCGCATGTTGCGTCAACCCTGGGTCGACGCCGCCGATGACCCGCCCTCGGGTGCGCGCAACCCTTGATGCGCAGGAGGCGCGTTTTCAGCGTTGTCCTCAGCCGTCTGCGTTTCCGAGTTCGTCCAGGATCGGGCAATCCGGACGATGGTCGCCGTGGCAACAGTGCACCAGGTGCTGCAAGGTGCGGCGCATACCGGTCAGCTCGGCGATACGGTGGTCCAGATCGGCAACATGCAATGCGGCGATATGTTTGACCCGGCTGCTCGGGCGCCGCTTGTCCTGCCAGAGAGCGAGCAATTCGGCGATCTCGTGCATGCTGAAACCCAGATCGCGAGCGCGCTTGATGAATCGCAGCGTGTGCACCTGTTGCTCGGTGTATTGCCGGTAACCCGCCTCGGTGCGGTGCACCTCGGGGAGCAGGCCGAGCGCTTCATAGTGCCGCACCATCTTGGCCGACACCCGCGCACGTTGCGCGGCCTGGCCGATGTTCAGGCTGGCGGATGCGGCGGCAGAGGGTTTCATTGTGCCGAGCCCTTCCAGCGGCGCAGCAGCAGTGCGTTGCTGACCACGCTGACACTGCTCATTGCCATGGCCGCACCCGCCACCACCGGATTGAGCAGGCCAAAGGCGGCCAGCGGAATACCCACCGCGTTGTAGAAGAAGGCCCAGAACAGGTTCTGGCGGATCTTGGCGTAGGTCTTGCGCGAGATGTCGATCGCGTCGGCCACCAGCGCCGGGTCGCCGCGCATCAGGGTCACGCCGGCCGCATGCATTGCCACGTCGGTGCCGGTGGACATCGCAATGCCGACGTCGGCAGCCGCCAGCGCCGGTGCATCGTTGATGCCGTCGCCCACCATCGCCACGGTGGCACCGCCGGCCTTGAGTTCGGCCACGATGCGGGCCTTGTCCTGCGGCAAAACCTCATACCGGATGTCGTCCAGTCCCAGTTCCCGGCCGACCATCTCGGCGCTGCCACGGTTGTCACCTGTGACCAGCACGCAGCGGATGCCCTGCTGGTGCAGCAGGTCGACCGCGCGCCGGGCGCTGTCCTTGATCGTGTCACCGAAGGCCAGCAAGCCCATCAGCTGGGGTGTGCCGGTGACATCGGCGACCCAGGACACGGTACGACCCTCGGCCTGCAATTCGCTCGCGCGTGACGCCAGCGGGTCTGTGGCAACGCCGAGTTCGTCCATCAACCGGCCGCTGCCCAGGCGCATTTCACGTCCATCCACAACGGCGGCCACGCCACGCCCGGCCAGCGCGCGAACCTGCGTGGAGGGCTGCGCTGCAAATCCCGCCGCCTTGGCCGCATCCAGCACCGCCCGCGCCAGCGGATGTTCGCTGCCAGCTTGAATCGACGCTGCGGCGACCAACAGTGCATTCGTGTCGCCGTTAGCGGCTTCGAACGCCACCAACTGGGGCTTGCCTTCTGTCAAGGTGCCGGTCTTGTCGAAACCGACCACGGTGACCTTGTGTGCCAGTTCCAGTGCCTGCGCGTCCTTGATCAGGATGCCGTTGCGCGCTGCTACCCCGGTGCCGGCCATGATGGCCGTTGGCGTGGCCAGGCCCAGCGCGCACGGGCAGGCAATCACCAGCACCGCCACTGCGTTCAGGATCGCGGCTTCCCAGTTGCCAGTGCCCAGGCCCCAGGCGAGCAGCGTGACCAGGCCAATGCCGATGACGGTGGGCACGAACACCGCACTGACCTGATCGACCAGGCGCTGGATCGGTGCCTTGTGGGCCTGCGCCGACTCGACCATACGCACAATGCGCGCCAGCGTCGATTCGGCACCGACGGCTGTGGTGCGTACCGTCAACAGGCCTTCGGCGTTGACTGAACCGCCGGTGACCTGGTCACCGATGTCTTTGGTCACCGGCAGACTCTCACCAGTGATCAGGGATTCGTCGACCTCACTCGCACCGTCGATGACCTCGCCATCGACCGCGACACGTTCGCCGGGACGCACCACGACCTGGTCGCCGACCCGGACGCGGGCGATCGGCAGCTCCTGTTCCTGGCCGTTGCGCAGTACCCGTGCAGTTTCGGGCCGCAGTGCCTGCAGCGCGCGGATCGCCGCGGTGGTCTGACGTTTGGCGCGACCTTCGAGCCATTTGCCGAGCATCACCAGCGTGATCACCACTGCCGATGCCTCGAAATACAGGTGGGGCTGGCCGTCCCCGGTATGCCGGAGCAGCAGGTACAGGCTCAGCCCGTATCCGGCGGAGGTGCCCAGTGCAACCAGCAGGTCCATGTTGCCTGAACCGGAGCGCAGCGCGGCCCAGCCAGCGCGGTAGAAACGTGCGCCGAGCCAGAATTGGACGGGTGTGGCCAACGCCAGCTGAATCCAGCCAGGCAGCATCCAGTTCGCACCGATCAGCATGCCGAACATGGGCAGCACCAGCGGCGCGGACAACACAGCGGCCACCGCGACCGGCCACCAGGTGTTCGCAGGTGGCGGCTCCGCACTACTGAGTTCATCGGCCAACGGGTCTTCGACATGCGCGGTGTAGCCGGCCTTTTCCACCGCCGCGATCAGCGCATCGGGCGTGGTGGTCTCGCCTTGCATGCTGACCTGCGCCTTTTCGGTCGCCAGGTTGACTTCGGCCGAAACCACGCCGGGCACTTTTTTCAACGCTTTCTCGACCCGCGCGACACACGAGGCGCAGGTCATGCCTTCGATGGGCAAGGTCCAGTCCGTGGTGGCGGCGCTGGGCAGCAAGACGGCGGTGGCAGTGTTCATGGTGTGTGGTCGGCTCGCAAGGCTGGTTTCAAGGTCAGGATGGCAGTGTGAACCTTTCCATCATGGTAAGGTCAAGTATGACGTGCTGAAATCCACTCTGGTTGAATGGGATTGCGTTTTGCCCGCTTGACCTTGTCATGACGGCAAGGTTTACATTTCGACCACACGTCATCCAGGCAATTTGAACAAGGAGTGCGCCATGATGGAATTCAAGGTCGAAGACATGAGCTGCGGCCATTGCGCCAGCGTCATCACCAAAACGGTCAAGGAACTCGATGCCAAGGCCACAGTGGACATTGATCTGGGCCATAAGACGGTCAAGATTGAATCCACCGAAGACCGTGCCGTGCTCGCGCACGCGCTGGAAGAGGCCGGGTATCCGACCGCCTGACCATCCGTGCAGGTGAGCATGTTGCCGGCCAGCGGGTTGTTGGCTTGGATGACCTCCTGATCGGAATGCCGGGGCTGCTTTCAGGTATCCACTTTGGGCGGATGCGTCAGGTGGCCGGCGGTGCGGGCGGTTGATAGTTGCCCACGTCGGTACGAAAACCGACAGCCAGGCGATTCCAGCCGTTGATCGCGACAATGGCCAGTGTCAGGTCTACCAGTTCCTTTTCGTCGAATTGGGCTCGCGCCTCTGCGTAGACCTCGTCGTGTATATCCTGCGTCGCCATCAAGGTGAGCGCCTCGGCCCAGGCCAATGCTGCGCGCTCGCGCGATGAATAGGCGGATGTTTCGCGCCATGCGGGCAGCAGATACAGGCGCTGCTCGGTTTCGCCGGCGGCACGCGCATCCTTGGTGTGCATGTCCAGGCAATATGCGCAGCCGTTGATTTGCGACACCCGTGTCTTCACCAGTTCGAGCAATGGATATTCCAGTCCACATTGCCGGACATGGCTCTCCAGACCCAGCATCGCCTTGAAAGCGCCGGGGGAGGATTCCTTGTAGTCGATGCGTTGCGTCATGGCAGACCTCCGAATGGCGTTGGCGCGTGTGGATCAGTCCAACGCCTCGGCCAGCTTCGGTTGGGGCGCAGGCGCCCGCCGCACCATCGCAGCATCGGTCACCTCTTCGCCTGAACAATATAGCACCGCGTCCAAGGCCACACGATCACTGGTCGTATGTTTTCACTGCAGGCCAATGACAAGCTGGCATGCCTGGTTTTTCTCGTTGCTGCTGACGTTCGGCAGCGCTGCAGCCGAGACGCCACGCAGTGTGTTCCTGGAAGAATTGAGTTCACCGGCGGTCGCCGTTCACGTCGTTCTCACCCGGCGCCTGCGTTTCGGCCGGTTTGCGAATGTAAACCGGCAGTTCGACATTGTCCGTGCGCTCGAACTCCGACATTTTCCTTATCAGACGGTCATCGATCGTGTGGAAAGGATGGCGCCGGGATCCAGGTTGTTGACACTGACCAGCAGGTCGTCCAGTTCTTCGGCGGCAGCAGCAGAATTGCTGTCGGGTGTGGCATGCAGATCGTCATCCGGTTGCGCTTCAAAAGCAGCGGCATCCGGCCGGCCGCGCAGCATCGCGGAAAACGCTGCGACGACCCAGGGGTCATAACGTTTTCCCGCCGCATCTTCGATCACGGCAAGCGCCTGGTGTGGCGTAAGCCAGCGCGGCCCCAGCATGCCGATCTGCAGATTGTCGTAATCAGCGCAGACAGCCAGAATCCGCGCCCCAACCAGGATTGCACGCCCCTGCAACTTGCGTGGAAATCCGGTTCCGTCGAAACGCTCGAGCTGGGCCGCGATGCTTGCCGCGGCGCCACGCAGATCCTGCAGCGGCATCAACAGTTGCTCGGCCCGTGCAGGATGCAGGCGGTAGGCTTCCAGTTGGCGCGGCGACATGTTTGCCACGGGCGTATCGAGCAAGGCATCGGGAAACGCCAGTTTGCCGATGTCGTGCAGCAAGCCCGCAATGAGCACCTCATGCACCAGCGCTGGTTCGAGTTGCAGCCCGATCGCCAGTTTGTGCGCAAGTTCGGCGACGCGCCGTGCATGGCCGACCAGGTGCTTGCGGCGGGTTTCCATCAGACTCGCAAACACCTTGATCGAGACAATGAAATTGCTTTTCAGTCGCTGGTTGGCCTGTGCCAGTTCATCGCGGCTGGCACTGGCGTCCTGCACGAGACTGGCATTGAGGGCACGGAGCTCTTCGGTGCGGTTGCGCGCCAACCGCTCCATCTGCGCCTTCTCCAGCGCTTTGCGTACCTGGGCCAGGAGATCCTGGTCGTTCCACGGCTTGGTGATGACGCCTTGGATCACGGCACGGTCGACGGTGGCGGCGGTATCGTCCGCGCTGGTCATCAGGATGCGTACGGTGTGCGGCCAACGCGCGTGTACCCGACTGAGAAAATGTGCGCCGTCCGTCTCGGGCATCGACTGATCGGACAGAACCAGGTCGAAGGTTTCGCCATCGAGCAGACGCAGCCCTGCGGCAGCACCGTCGGCGACTCGCACCGAGTACCCGTTGGCCTTGAAAATGCCCCGCAACGTTGCCAGCACGTCCGGTTCGTCGTCCACGCACAAGATGCGCGGGGTCGCCGTGTTTCTCCGCTGCGCGGACGCATCGTTGACCAGCTGCTCGGGCCCGGTCTGTGTGACCGTGGGCATCTGATTGAAGGCGTCTGTCATGACGATACCGTTCCATCCTCCTGGGGCGCAACAGATCGCCCAGTCACGAGCGTAACCTGAAACCCCGAAAAATGCCTGTGACGGTTGCCAATATTGCAGCTAACGCTATGATTTTTCATGACTATTTGTATAAATCCGGTTGCTGGCGGGACGTGGCGCCATCCTGATCGGTTGCCGCTGGGCAAGGTTCTTTCTGACGTATAAGGGATTCGGGCAGGCGCCAGTCTTCGCGCAGCAGGGCCAGCAGCTGGTATGCCGACACCGCCCGGGAAAATCACCTTGCGGGAGCGCGTTCGGGCGCATCCAGAAAGAGCGCGGTGGCCGGCCGTGACTGGTACTTAGCGTGCGAGGATTCAGTCGGTGTCGGCATGCAAGGCCGCCACGATGTCGTACGACTGCAGGCGTTGCGCATGGTCGTACATCTGACAGGTGATCATCAGCTCGTCGGCGCCGGTGCGCTTGATGAAGTCTTGCATGCGTTGGCGCACCGTTGCCGGTGAACCCACGGCCGAGCACGACAGCACCGAGTCGAGCAGGGCGCGCTCATCCGGGCCAACCTGATCGTAGTAGCCGCGTTTGGGGGCAGGCAAGCGGCCCGGGCGGCCGCTGCGCAGGTTGACGAACGCCTGTTGCATCGAAGTGGCGCGGTAGGCGGCCTCGTCGTCGTCCTCGGCCGCAAACACATTGAAGCCCAGCATCACATACGGCTTTGCGCACTGGTCGGACGGACGGAATCGGGCCCGGTATAGCGTGATCGCGTCCATCATCTGGGCTGGCGCGAAATGGGATGCAAATGCATACGGCAGGCCCAATGCGGCGGCGAGCTGGGCGCCGAACAGGCTGGAGCCAAGAATCCAGATCGGCACCCGTAACCCGGTGCCAGGCACCGCACGCACCGCCTGACGCGGGTTCTCCGACAGGAAGTCGATCAGTTCGACCACATCCTGGGGAAAGGCATCGGCAGTGGCATCCATGTTGCGACGCAATGCGTGGGCGGTGCGCTGGTCCGAACCTGGCGCCCGGCCAAGCCCGAGGTCGATGCGGCCGGGGTACAAGGATTCCAGCGTGCCGAACTGTTCGGCGATCACCAGCGGCGAATGGTTGGGCAACATGACGCCGCCGGCGCCGACCCGGATACGTGCGGTGGCGCCTGCGACATGGCCGATCAGCACAGCGGTGGCTGCGCTGGCAATGCCGGGCATGCCATGGTGTTCTGCCAGCCAGTACCGGTGGTAACCCCAGTTGTCGGCATGTTGGGCCAGGTCGCGCGTATTGCGGAACGATTGGGCAGCATCGCTGCCTTCGGTGATCGGGGACAGGTCGAGGACGGATATCGGAATCATGGTCTGAGGGTATGAGAAAAAGCCTGCAAGCGCTGCGGCACGTCGGAGTGGATGAACAGTGTGGCATCAACGATAGTGCCTGTGCAACGGGTGGGGTGATGCACAGTCCGGTTGTTCCCTGTGTCATCCGCAAACGGCCCGACAGGCTTCTAGAATCAACATCGTATCCCATTGCACGGAGGTTCGACATGCAGGCACGCTGGAAGGGCGCGGTGATCGCACAGAGCGACGACACCGTGCTGGTCGAGGGCAATCACTATTTTCCGATGGCCACACTCGATCAGCGTTATGTCGCGTTCAGCAACCACAAGACCATGTGTCCGTGGAAGGGCCAGGCCAGTTATTTCTCGCTGATCGTCGACGGTGACATGTTGCCCGATGCAGCCTGGACCTACGTCGATCCGAAACCCGAGGCCGCGATGATCCGCGATCGGGTCGCGTTCTGGAAAGACGTCCAGATCGTTCCATGACCACGAGAGCCAGCTCATGAGCAGTTGGGCGGCTCCCAAGGCGAATCTCGCAGCGCGCAGGGCATCATGGTGAGCGCAATCGTGTTGTCGCCGCCGTATGTGTCGCCCGCGCATCTGATCGACGCACTGCGACAGGAAGGTCATGCCGCGCTCAGCCCGCAAGGCGTCAGCGAGCTGGCGCAATGCGACCCGCAGGAACTCGACGCCTTGGGTGCGGGTTGGCGGGGTCTGCCCAGCGACGACTATCTGAAGGACGGTGGCCGCTACCGCCGGCGCCGTCATTCGTGCTTTATCGTGGAAGATGATCGGGTCGTGCAGGCTGAGCACCGCGCCCACTGGCAGCCGCTGGCTTACAACGCATTGCATGGCGGCATGGAGCGCTGGTTCGCGCCGATGGAGCCGCAGATCGTCGCGCTGCCGGTCTGGCCGCGGTTGCTGCGTTGGCTGGCCCGCGTGGCCGATGTGCTCTGGGGCCACCATCTGTGGTTCGTCGAGGCCCATCAGTTCCGCATCGACACCACCGATGGCATCGGACGTCCGACGCCGGAAGGCGCCCATCGCGATGGTGTCGACATGGTGGCGGTATTCCTGGTTGAGCGCCATCAGGTCAAGGGGGGCGAAACCCGGGTGTTCGACGCCCAGGGCCCCAACGGGCGCCGCTTCACGCTGGCGGAACCCTGGTCGTTGCTGTTGCTCGATGACGCTCGAATGATCCACGAGACCACGCCAATTCAACCCGATGGCGACAACCCCTACCGCGATACGCTGGTGTTGACGCTGCGCGCAGGCGGATTTCAAGGCGACAATGGTCTGCCTTGAATTGCGCCAAGTCGTGTTCAGTGCGCGTGCAATCAGGTGCATCACCCTCTTTCTGGAGAAACTGTCATGTTCAAACATCTGCTGGTCCCCATCGACGGCTCGCCGACCGCCGAACTTGCAGTTGCCAAGGCGATCGGTTTGGCAAAGGCTTTTGACAGCAAAGTGACCGCCATTTATGTGGTCGACCCGTACCCCTTCACTGGCGTCGGTGCCGATTTTGCGTATGGTCAGGCCCAGTATCTGAATACCGCCAAGGCAGTGGCAAACGATGCATTGGCCAATGCGCGCAAGCAGATTGAAGACGCGGGTGTTGCGTTGGAGACGGCTACCGTTGAGACACATGCCGTATGGCGTGGCATCTTGCAGGCCGCCGATTCGAGCGGTGCTGACCTGATCGTCATGGGCAGCCATGGCCGCAGTGGCATCGAAAAGCTGGTGCTCGGCAGCGTGGCGCAAAAAGTCCTGACAAACACCCATTTGCCAGTCTTGTTGGTGCGCAGCTGATACGGTCGTGCGGATGCACCCGCGCCTGCCGGAGCAACCGGCCGTGTAGCCTGGTTGGGGCGATGGTCGCTGGCGTGCATTAAAGGCCCTGTGATTGACAAGAGCACCGTGGCGCCTTAAAGTCCAGCCGTGTTCACGCTCTCTCAGCCCCACCGCATCACGCCGCTATACGCGGCGTTTCGTGTGCGTGGGCTCGGTGCGCCCCGCGCCGATCGAATCTGCCAGACCGCCGCAGATTCCTGAGCCCGGCGACACTCCCTTCTTCCATTTGCGCATTCCTTCTGTCGCCGGGCCTCAAAGCCAGCGCGATTGACGCCGTCCTCCTTTGAAGTGACGGCGTCTCCGACAGGAGGTTCCATGTCTGCCATTTCCGGCGACGAGTGTGTACTCGGCGCAACCCTGACCAAGCCGGTGGTGAACATCACCCGCAACTTCATCCGTGCCAAACGCCCCTGTGCCGAAGGGTTCCGCTGGTTCCTGCGACGCCAGGAGATCGGCAGCAACTACCAGGCCCTGCTCGACGATCTTGTGCGTGAGGGGCGTGTCAGCGACGCCTGCTGGTTGCTCGACCAGTTCGGCCCCACCGACGATGTGCTGCAAGTGGATGAACTGCAGGCCGACGCCCTGGTGTTTGCCGGCGCGATCGTATGCACCGGCAATGCGGATATCGGCACTCTTCTGCGTACCGGCCGCGACCTGCATGTGCACGGCGGACTGCAGGTTGGTGGCGAGCTGCAGGTCGGTGGAGCGCTGCGGGTCGATGGGCCCTGGCAATGTGGCGGCAAAGCCCGTATCGGTTCAGACCTGCGTGTGGGCTGGGGCGTGGTGGTCGACGGCGAATTGCAGTGTGACGCCAGCGTGCGTATTGGATGGGACCTGGCATGCGCTGCCCGTGTCCAGGTCGCCGGGGACCTTGCCGTGGGCCGCGAGTTGCAAGCGCGTGGTGATTTGCATTGTGTCGGGCGCGTTCGCGTCGGCGGCGACCTGCAGGTGGACGGTGAAATCGATGTTGGGCGTGGCATCGAGGCCAGCGGCTCGGTCGGATGCGTCGGCCATCTGCAGGCAGGCTGGGGTGTGCGCGCAGGGGGTGACATCCGGGCACAAGGAGCGATCCGGGTGGGTGAAAGCCTGCAGGCCGGAGACTTGATCGCGGCCGGTGACGAATACGGGATTTTTGCCGGCCTGGTCGTGCCGATGCAGGCCTGGGAAGCCAGCGCCTGGGTGCGGGCCAGTCAAAAGCCGCAGCGCCTGTTCAGTGGGCACTGGAGCGAGCCATGAGGCCCGCAGCCAGCTTGCCAGTGCATGAAGCGCAGCTTCAGCCGCATTGACCGACGTATCCGCATGCGGTGCAGAAGTCGCAGCCATCTTTCCTGATCACGGTTGGGTTGCCGCATTCGGGGCATGGGCGCCCGGCCAGTTCCGCACTGGGGCGACCACCTGCAGGGGTCTCCAGCACGCCCATTTCGCGCACCGGGAGACCCTCTTCGTTCAGCACACCGAGCATCGCATAGCGGTGAATGATCAGCCGCGCCAGGTAGGCAACGGTCGAGGGCCAGACCTGCTGGCGGCGTTCTCCTGGCGGCAGGCCGGGCACAAAGGCCATGAAGTGGCCCAGCGGCTCGGCATAGTTGAGCAACTTGCGCAGTTTCATGCCGATCCAGGCCGGATCGATCACCCGCATATCCAGTGACAACAGGCGCGCCAGGCCATCGTAGGCGCGCGGATAGTTGCCCGAAAGGCCGAGTGCACAGGGCCGGGTCACGGCGGTGCCGTCATGCTGCGGCAGAGTGATTTCCTTGAGCGTGAGCGTGAAGCGCTCACCAGTGGCCGGGTTGTCGACATCCACCGCCCAGGCCAAAGTGCCGCCGGGGCCGGTCAGTGGCTCTTCGCGGCTGAACATCGCATCGAGCACCGGGGTGGTGGGCTGCGCCTTGCCACCGGTGGGCTGCAATTGCTCGCAACGCCAGCGGATCACGGCTGCGGTGGCTGCCACCACGCCCGGGAAAAGGCGTCGTTCGCCACTGGGTGGGAATGGCATCTCGAAGCTGCGTTCTTCGGCCACCGTGGCCAACGCATCGAGCTTGAGCTGCAACCAGGCGGTGTCGTTGGCCCGCATGTCCATTGACAATGTCTTGGCCAGCGCGCCCAGGCCGCGTGGCTGTTCTGCGCCATTGACCCAGACCTCGAACGGGCGCGGTGTGCCACCTTCTTCGGGCGCGAGTTCACCAACGAACAAGGCGAAGTCGCCGAACGGGTGATGCACCATGAAGGTCCAGGCCGGATTTCCGCCGGGCAACTCCGGGCGTCCCGGCCAGCGCAACGACGACAGCACCGGCGCCGGCAGGCGCTCCAGTGCCAGGCGGCGATTGGCGTCATGGATGAGCAAGGGTTCGGTGGCGGCAGGTGCATCCGTGTGCAGTACCGAGCCCAGCACAGCGTTCGGCCGGTAGGTGGCCAGGCCCTTGAGGCCTGACTTCCAGGCTTGCAGATACAGATCCTGGAAATCGGCGTAGGGGTAATCGACTGGCACATTGACCGTCTTCGAGATCGCCGTGTCGATACATGGCGCCACCGCAGCCACCATCGCCGCGTGCGCCTGTGCGCTGAGTTCGAGCGCCGTCACGAAGGCCGGTGGCAGGGGTGCATCTTCGCCGTGCAGATGGCGGTACAGGCGCCAGGCATGGTCCTGCACCGGGTATTCCTTGAAGCCGCCATCGGGCATGCGCTTCTTGCGTGTATAGGTCCAGCTGAATGCCGGCTCGATGCCATTGCTGGCATTGTCGGCAAACGCCAGACTGATGGTGCCGGTGGGTGCAATCGAGAGCAGGTGCGAGTTGCGGATGCCATCGGCGCGCACGCGGTCCTTGATCGCTTGTGGCAGGCGTGACGCAAATCCCGGTCCACTCAAATACAGGTCGGCATTGAACAACGGAAAGGCGCCGCGCTCGCGGGCCAAGTCACAGGAGGCGGTATAGGCTGCGTCACGCATGGATTCGCTGATGCGCCGCGCCATCGTGCGTGCGGCGTCGCTGTCGTAATGCAGGCCCAGCATGATCAGAGCATCACCCAGTCCGGTGAAACCGAGGCCGACACGACGCTTGTTGCGCGCTTCCGCCTGTTGCTGTGGCAACGGCCAGACGGTGATGTCGAGAACGTTGTCCAGCATGCGCACGGCCACCGCAACCAACGCGGCGAATCCTGCCTCGTCGAAGCTGGCGTCGTCCGCGAACGGCGCGCGGATGAAGCGGGTCAGGTCGATCGAACCCAGGCAACAGCAGCCGTAGGCGGGCAGCGGTTGCTCGCCACAGGGGTTGGTACTGGCTATGGTTTCACAATACTGCAGGTTGTTGTCGTTGTTGATCCGGTCCAGGAACAACACGCCTGGTTCCGCGTGGTCGTAGGTGGAGCGCATGATCTGGTCCCACAATTGCCGCGCTGGCAACTTGCGGTAGACCCAGTAGGAGTTGCCGTGCACCGGCGTCACCTGAAATGCGCCAGATTGTTTTTGCGACGGTCCGGGTTCGGCGCGGTGCACCAGTTCTATCTCGGTGTCGGCTTCCACGGACTGCATGAACGCATCGGTGACGCCGACGGAAATGTTGAAGTTGCTCAAAGCGCCGGTGTCCTTGGCCCGGATGAACTCCTCGATGTCCGGGTGGTCGCAGCGCAGCACACCCATCTGCGCTCCGCGCCGCGCGCCGGCCGACTCGACCGTCTCGCAGGAGCGGTCGAACACCTGCATGTAACTCACCGGCCCCGAAGCGCTGCTGCGCGTGCTGCCGACCCAGGCACCGCGAGGGCGGATGCGCGAAAAGTCGTAACCCACGCCACCGCCCTTGCGCATGGTCTCGGCCGCTTGTGTCAGTGCGATGTAGATACCGGGATCACCGTCGTCCTCGTGGGCGATCGAGTCGCCTACCGGTTGCACGAAGCAGTTGATCAAGGTGGCTGACAGGTTGGTGCCGGCTGCGGACTGGATCCGGCCGGCCGGCAGGAAGCCGCTTTGCAACGCAGCCAGGAAACGTGTCTCCCATTGGGCGCGGCGCTCGGGCTTCTCGTTCTGTGCCAACGCGCCGGCGACACGCTGGTTCACGTCGGTGATCGATTGTTCGCCGTCCTTGGCATATTTTTCCAGCAGCACTTCTTCGCTGATGGATTGGGGGGGCATGGTGATTGCGGTGTTGCGGATTTTCGTGGGGTTGGACATGGTGTACTGGTTTTGTCTGGTTTTGTCTGGTTGTGTCGTGAGGCGGTAAACCCGCGCCATGCGGCCAATATCACGGGCAAGAATACGGTGGTGCGCCAAGCGTTTTGTTGATCGACAGCAAGCGCTTGATAATCGGCATTTGCGCCGCCCCCTTTTTACACTCTTTTTGTGCCGAATGCATCCGGCCCAATTGTCATGGAAATATCCACTTTCAGCGATCTTTTGAGCGCCGCGCGCGCGCAGCAGGAACCCCAGCGCCTGTTGTTCGTCTTCACTGCGGCCGAGTTGGCCGACGACAGCACCGACGAGGAGCGTGGGCGTTTCGAGGCGGGCGAGGGTGGCGCGCTGGTGCCGATCATGTCAGTCGACAAGGCGCCCGACGAACTGACCGATTTCATGTCGCTGGCCGATGAATCGCGACAGTTCGGCAAGCCGTGGACGGTGGTCTTCGTGGCGGCGATGTCGGGCCGCAATGGTGTAGCGCCACTGGTTGTCGACGTCGAGCAGGCGCTTGAGCGCATGACCGAGGCGATCAAGACTGGAAACCTGTCGGCCTTCATTCCGTTCGACCATGACGGTGATACGGTCCAGTTCACCTGAACCTGCGTTCTCAACTGGCTGGCAACAGCCCTAGCGCGGCAGAGCGGGTGATGGCCACCATGACGATATAACCCACCGTAGCCAACGCAGCGAAGAAGGCCAGCAGTTGCCGCGATCGGGGCGCACCGGGACGAAATGCCACCTGACCGAGCACGATATAGAGCAGCAATGCGCCGACCTTGGCGCTGAGCCATGGTTGCTCCAAGGGGTACTGGTGGCTGATCCACGATAGCGCAATCGCCGCGCTCAGCAACAGCGTGTCATTGATGTGCGGCGCGATGCGCAGCCAGCGCCATTGGCGCCACTTGACACCCGCAAATTGCAGACCGCCGCGCAGGACGAACAAGGTGATGCTGATGCTGGCGCAACTGATGTGCAGCAGTCGAATGGTGAGGTAATCCATGGTTTCTTATCCGTCGCGACCGTCCAGCCGGGTACGAACCAGCCAGGGGGTGTAGATCCACAGGTAGATGCCGAATGCCAGGCTCCAGGCGCAGGCAGCGGCGACCCACAGTGGGGCAGAGAGTTCGGCGCGCATCAGCACCGGTTGCAATACGCGCAAGACCGCTGCGAGCATGACCAGCAGGTACGCCGCCAGCTCCAGCCGGCTGGTCTGCAGGTTGCGCCCGGTATGGCCCCGTGCGGTGCGTGTCATCATGCCGATGATCAAGCCGCCCGTGGAGCCGACACCAAACGCGTGTATGCCGGCTGACTCGGACAACCATCCGGCATGCGCCAGTGCGAGCAAGGCCAGTCCCAGCGTGATCCACAGGTAGGACGCATGCAGGATCCACAACACAGGGCGGCGCCACACGACGCTGGAGCGCCAGCGCCACTGGCGCAAGGCATGGCTGATGGCTGCCAGCGCCAGCACCGAGGCCGTGGCGGTCGACCATGAGGCTGGTGCGGCGACCCACAAGGTCAGGCCAAGTGCTGTGGAACCAAGGCATAGCTGTTCCAGCCAAGGCCTTGGCACGATACGCAGGCCGCGGGTCGCGCTGATGGTGAAGCCCGGAATGACCCGGCCGGCCATGATGGTTTGCATCAGCACCAGCAACGCCAGCGCCGCATACAGCGGTAGCAACATCGGGATCGGCAGCCATTGCAGCACCGACAGGTGGAACAGCAGGTTGGCCAGTGCCAGCAACACCAGGATCGCCGCCAGGGGCATGTTGCGGTACATGCCGGTATGCAGCAGCAGCCGGACCAACACGATCGCGACAAGGGGAAGCAGCGCCAGGTCGATCAGCGCATAAACCGGGTAGGGTGCAACAAACAGCGCCAGTCGACCCGCCAGCCACAACGCGGCCATAAAGCCCAGCGCCGTGGCACGGGTGGTTCCCAGTCCGGTCCAGGCCCGGCTGGCGCTGAGCAGAAAGCCGATCACCGTGGCGCAAGCAAATCCGTACACCATCTCATGGGCATGCCAGCCGATGGGTGGCATGCGGATGGCCGCTGGCCAGGCTAGTTGGCCCAGCAATACCGCGATCCAGATCGGTACCGTGACAGTGGCGGCCAGGGCGGCGAGCAGGTAGAACGGCCGCAGGCCGGTGCGCAGCAATGGCAGGCCAGGTGGGGTTTCGGGGTGAGGCTCCTCGATCTTTTGCAACATGCGAGCGGCGGCGTGACGCCGTGGCGCGAACCGTCAGGTCGATGGCAACAAGGCGTGCTCGGGGACTAGCAGACGCTGGATCAGTGCCCGCACACTGCGGATCTGGTCGCCGAACGGCAAGATACCGGCACCGCGGAAGAACAGCCCCTTGCGGATGTCGCCACGCAGCGCGGCGGCGAGCTGGTTGTCGATGCAGAACTGGCCCCATTGTGCAAAACCGTCACGCAGGCCACATTGCGCCAGGCAATCGAAACTCTTGGTGCAACGGGACTTGGGGTGGGCCACCGCCTGCAGTTTGTGTTCGATGCGCAGGTAGGCGTCAAGCCAGGGCGTGCGCACCGCACGTGCGGGCAAGCCAGCCACGCTGGTGAATTCGACCAGATCGGCGTCAGTGGCCTGCGCCAGCACCTGCTTGAATGCCGGATCGGCATCGCCTTCGGTCGTCACCGCGAACGGCGTGCCCATCTGCACCGCGGCTGCGCCCAGCGCCTGCACGCGGCGGATGTCCTCCCGGGTGCGGATGCCGCCGGCGGCGATGATCGGGATCTCGCGTTCGATGCCGGCACTGCGCAAGAACGCCAGCGACTGCGGAATCACGTTCTCGAAATCGAACCGCGGGTCGCCGAGGTCGGCAATTTTTGCCGCGCCCAGATGCCCGCCAGCCAACCGGGGGTGTTCAATCACGATGGCGTCGGGCAGGCGCTGCTTGCGTTCCCATTTGCGCACCACCAGTTGCACGCCGCGGGCATCGGACAGAATGGGTATCAGCGCGGTGTGGGGATAATCGCGTGCCAGTTCGGGCAGGTCCAGTGGCAGACCGGCTCCCACCACGACCGCATCGATGCCACACTCCATCGCCCGGGTGAGCGACGGCGCATAGGCCGTGACAGCGCGCATCACATTGATCGCCAGCAGGCCGCGGCCGTCGGCAACGGTGCGTGCGAGCGCGATCTCACGACTCAGTGCCTCCAGATTGGCGGCATCGATGGCCACACGTGCACCATCACCTGGCGGCAAACCCTGTGTGCGTTCCATCAGGTCCGGGTGGTGTCTGCGCAGGTCGACTGACGAGATGGTGCCCACGCCGCCCAACTTGGCGACTGAACCCGCCAATCGATGTGCTGATACGCCGATGCCCATGCCGCCTTGCACGATTGGCAGCAATCTGCGGCCAAGCAGTTGCAACGGACGCAAGGCACTGGCATGCAGCCAGTTGGCACATTCGGAGTCAATTGAGGCACTTGAGCGCTCCACTGCGTCGGCGCGCGAATACGAATTGGCAGTGTCAGGCATGGTGGCGATACGGGCGAGAAATCGCCAGTCAAACGATGGCGCAGCTTACCACGGCGGTGCGGCTTAACACCTTGTCTACGATAGGGGTTTGACACAGTTTGCCTGTCATAGGGTGGCTGATTTTTCCACGGCCAAACCGGGTGCCTGGGTTGTTAAGCCCGGCTCAGCGCTCCGCAATGTAGTGCTGCATCGTCACGGTTTCGCCGTCAAGAAGGAAGGCGCGTACATGCGATTCCAGCTCATGGTCGGCCAAGGTGGCGCGTGCGCGCTGGTGCAGGTAGTCGGCCCAGGAGGTCACGATGAACCGCTCCAGATACCGGTTCGGGTCAGCGAGATCACGGTACACGCGCCAGAAGGTGGCGCCGTCGCGCCGACGGGTTGCACGCAACTGGCTGATTGCGCTGAGAAAGTCCTCTGCATTCTGTGAGTCGATGCGATAGGCCATCTCCACCGCAATCGGTCCGTCGCCGGGAGCGGGCTCCTTGTCCAGGAACAGGTCCTGCAGCGATGGCGTGGCCGGTGTCACATCGCGGGCTTCGCCCATGCGCAAGGGAAACCGGCGCGCCATCAACGGGCCGGTCGCCATGCAAATCGCTGCCACGACCAGCGCAGTCGCGAGTCCCGCGATGTCGGCCAAGGCACCCCAGAAGGCCGATCCGAGTGCAAACGCACCCAGCGCCGCGAGTGTATGCATGGCCACCGCCCGCGCACGCACCCAGGGAGGCACGCTGGTCTGCGTGGCGGTGTTGAAGGTCGACATGACCGACATCCAGGCAGCACCGCCAACCACCAGGGCCAGGTAGACCGGCAGATTCCAGCGCGAGAACGCCGCGATCAGCATCACCAGCGCATAGGACACACAGCCGGTCGTCACCAGTGTTTCCAGGCCGAAACGTTGCCGGCCACGACCTATCAGCAGGCCCGCAACGACAGCGCCCGATCCCATGCAACCCATCATCAGGCCATAACCGCTGGCGCCCAGGCCGAGCTGACGTTGTCCGATCACTGGCAGCAACGCCCAGAGCGCCGAGCCGGCGCCACTGTAAGCGGCTGCGCGCACCAGTTGCGCCAGCACCGTGTGCGAATGCCAGGCAAATCGCAAGGCGCTGAGCATGCCGCCCCACAGGCGTTCGGCGGGCAGGCGCGAGGGTGGGTGGGGTGGTGGCGGGAAGCGGCGGATCGATTGCATCATCACCAATGTGCTGATCACGGCCAAAGCGAAATTCCAGGCGCCGCCGGCGTAGGCGAACACCAGGCCAGCCAGCGCCGGGCCAACGGCGCGGGCGCCGTTGTACGACACGCTGGTGGAGATGATGGCCTGCGGCAATTCTTCACGCGGGACAGACTGGGCGACCGCCGAGTTCCAGGCCGGCGACATCAGCGCCGTGCAGCTGCCCGCCACAAAGATCAGAAACAGCACACCTCCCGGTCCGGTGACCTGCGCCAATGACAGAATCGCCAGCAAGGTGCCGGCTCCAGCCTGAACCCCCAGTGCCAGCAGCATCAGACGCCTGCGGTCGGTGATGTCGGCCAGCACGCCGGCGGGCAAGGAAAACAGGAACATCGGCAGGAAAACCGCGGTCTGTACCAGCGCCGCGAGAAAGGACGAGCCGCTGAGTTCGACCATCATCCAGGATGCGGCCATGGTCTGCATCGCGTTGCCGAGGAAATAGACGCTGCCGCCCATCCACAGACCGCGAAACTGGAGATGGCGCAAGGTGCCGTGGGTCAGGAAACGTGCTTGCATCGGACGCGATTGTCCATGCTCGAGCCAAACGTCAGATTGCGGGACGCGGGCCCGCCGTCGGAGAACTTGCACAGGTTCGACGCAAACCTACTTCATGCGCGAAACGGTAGCATTTCCTATTGAAGAAGAGCGTGTATCGCTCGGACGACTACCCGCATCCGCTCGACAAGTCTGACCGGAAGTGACATGGTGGTGTATTGCCTCAATGGCCGCATGGTTGCAGAACACGTAGCATGAGACTTATCCTGCGGGTGTCAGTCTGGCGCAAGCACTGCGCCGGCGCCACGCGCAAAGCGATACACAGGAGAACCAACGATGGCCGATCTGTTTGACAACCCGATGGGATTGATGGGGTTCGAGTTTGTCGAATTTGCGTCTCCCGCACCCAACGTGCTCGAGCCGGTATTCGAGACGATGGGTTTCACCAAGGTGGCGCAGCACCGCTCCAAGAACGTCAGCCTGTACCGCCAGGGTGCCATCAACTTCATCATCAACAACGAGCCGCGCAGCGTGGCATCGTATTTCGCGGCCGAACACGGGCCGTCTGCGTGTGGCCTGGCGTTCCGGGTGGAAAATTCGCGCGTTGCCTATGAGCGTGCGCTGGAACTGGGCGCCGAGCCGATGGAAATGCGCACCGGACCGATGGAGTTGCACCTGCCGGCGATCAAGGGCATCGGTGGTGCGCCGCTGTATCTGATCGATCGTTTCGAGGAGGGCAAATCGATTTACGACATCGACTTCGATTTCATCGACGGTGTGGATCGGCATCCGGTCGGGCACGGCCTGACGGTGGTCGACCATATGACGCACAACGTCTATCGTGGCCGCATGGCTTACTGGGCCAAGTACTACGAGCGCCTGTTCAACTTCAGGGAAATCCGCTACTTCGACATCCAGGGAGAACACACCGGCCTGACGTCCAAGGCGATGACCGCGCCCGACGGCAAGATCCGCATACCGCTGAACGAGGAGTCGGCCAAGGGTTCAGGCCAGATCGAGGAGTTCCTGATGGAGTTCAACGGCG
>CAJDWR010000018.1_pt1 | contig 34049 bp, 32 predicted proteins | sample 7391651 | NCBI WGS metagenome assembly CAJDWR01 (sample SAMEA7055720, study PRJEB34461) | soil metagenome | biome: terrestrial ecosystem; feature: Peninsula; material: soil | place: Antarctica | collected 2016
CTGATGGTGAGTTTCAGCGGCGAGCCGCATGGTTTCATCGATGACGCGCTGCAGGCCCGCGGACGCACGCGTCGCATCGTGCTCACGGTCAATCAGTTCTTCACCGCCGCGCGTGTCGTTGCCGAGTCCGATTTGCTGACCGCGTTGCCGCGCCACTTCCTGGCCCTGCCCAACACTCCGCAGGTGTTGGTGGCACGTCCTGTGCCGATGGAAATACCTGCGGTGCATGTCGATGCCCTATGGCACGCGCGCCACGATGCCAGCGGTGCGCACGCATGGTTGCGGGGTGCGGTGCAACGCGCGGTACCGCAGCGGATCCGCGAGCAGGCGGCATGAACATCCAGCTGTTGTCCGACCTGCATCTGGAGGTCCATCCGCATTTCCAGCCACAACCCGCCGCAGGTGCGGACCTGCTGGTATTGGCCGGAGACATCGGCTCCTATCAGGAAGGCTCCTTGCTGGTTGATGCGGATTTTGGCCTGCAGCGTTTTTCGCCATTGCATGGCTGGCCCACGCCGGTGTTGTTCCTGCCCGGCAACCATGAATACGATGGCCTGGATTTCGATGCAACCCATACGCGGCTGCGTGAGACCTGTGAACGGCTGGGTATGGTGTGGCTGGAACGCGCCGTGGTGCAGATCGCCGGTGTGCGGTTCATCGGCACCACGTTATGGACCGACTTTGATGCGCTGGCGCCAGCCGACGACGACCCCGGCGCCACGTTGGCGCAACAACTCGGTGCGCGCGAGAAGGCTTTTCGTGCCGCCAATTACTACCTGCGCAAGCACAGCAGTCTGCGGGGTGGTCTGCCGATGCTTGCGCCCGAACTGCGCGCACAGGGGCTGGCATGCCAGCAGTGGCTGCGACAAGCGCTGGACATACCGTACGATGGGCCGACCGTGGTCGTGACCCACTTCGCGCCCAGCTTGCGCAGCGCCGATCCCCGTTATGGACTGAGTCCGGGTACGGCGGGTTTTTGCAACGCGCTGGACGATCTGCTGGTGCGTGCGGACCTGTGGCTGCACGGCCACCTGCATGCGCCCAGCGACTATGTACACAACGGTTGCCGGGTCGTGGCCAACCCGCTCGGGTACGCGCGCAAGGATGAACAACGGGCGTTCCAGCCCGCCGGGCTCATCGTGCTCGATACTGGAGCCCCGTCGGGCCTGGTAACACTTGATAGGCGTCCAAATTCGCAACCGGGTGCGACATAGACTGACACGATCCATTCCGAGGAGAACATCGATGAAAATCCTGCTTGCTGTTGACGGCAGCGCCTATACGAAAAAAATGTTGGCCTATCTGGTCAACCACAACGAGACCTTTGGCACGGACAGCAGCTACACGCTGCTGACGGTGCAGTCGGCCATTCCGCCACGCGCGCGTGCCGCGTTGGGCAAGGCGCTCGTTGACCAGTATCAGCTCGATGAGGCAGAACGGGTGTTGTCACCGGTGGGCAAGTTCCTGCTGCGCCATGGCATTGATGCCAAGTCAGCTTGGAAAGTCGGCAACGCGGGCGACCAGATCGCCAAGTTTGCGGATGCAGGAAAGTTCGAACTGCTGATAATGGGCTCGCATGGCCATGGCGCGCTGGCCAACCTGGTCATGGGGTCGGTGGCGACCAAGGTGCTGGCCAATTGCAGCGTTCCGATCCTGCTGGTGCGCTGATCACAGATCGGGCAGCGCCCGGTTGCGCCTGAGCCGTCTCAGTGGACCGCGCGTGATCGGTTGCGGGACACCTGGGGCCGGGCATTGAGCCCATCGAAACAGGTGCTCATGACCAAGTCGATGATGTCGTCGTCCTGGTATTGCCCCCCCATCTTCATGAACTCCAGCACCGGATCACATGCGCGCGCGTACAGCGTGTACAGGACGGCGATTGCCGGCAACTGCGTGCTGATCGATCCGTCGGCCTGCGCCGCCTCAATCCAGGCGCCAAGACGGTCGCTGACCTCGAACAGACCGTCCATATAGTCGCGGTTCTCCATCAACGCGGCACGCAGTGTGGAATTCTGGCTCGGCAGCGACGGCATGTCGCCGGCAAGCTTGAGTGCCATTGTCCAGCGGGTGACTGCACGAAGGTTCTCGATCGGGGGGTCGGCATCGGACAATGACGCGCAATAATCCTGAGCCTGCTGCATCACCCGGACCATGGCGGCTGCAGCCAGATCCTCCTTGCTGGGGAAATGCTTGTACAGGCTGGCCTTGGCGATTCCGACCCGCGCGGCGACTTCGTCGACCGTCATCGCATCGAATCCTTTTTCTGCGAGCAGGCGGTTCACCGCCTGGATGATGGCGTCCTCCCGCACTTTGAGCATGCGTGCCTTGAATGACACACGGGGAGTAACACTGGTTGGCATCGAGCGATTTTAGCCACCCTGGTTCAATCGGTGGACGCAGTTGTCAATAGGAGACTCAACGGTAATGATGTTGCCGACCCACCGAGCGCAAAAGCCCGTCACTGCCGGACCAATGCCTACTGGTACCGTGCGGCCGTCAGTCCGTCCATGCTGATGTCGGGTTGGCGGCCGGAGATCAGGTCGGCAAGTACCCGACCAGTGCCTGTCGCCATCGTCCAGCCCAGGGTGCCATGGCCGGTGGCCAGGTACAGGTTGGGATACTGCGAGCCGCCAACCACGGGTGTGCCATCGGGTGTCATCGGCCGCAATCCGGACCAGAACTCGCCTTTGCGGACATCACCGGCACCTGGGAACATGTCGGTCAGCACATGGTTGAGCGTGCCGCGACGCCCCTCGCGCAGCGAGGTGCTGTAGCCGGCCAGTTCGGCCGTGCCACCAACCCGGATGCGATCGCCGAGTCGGGTCACGGCGACTTTGTGGGTCTCGTCCATGATGGTCGACTCCGGCGCGCGGCTGGCGTCGTCGATCGGCACCGTGATCGAATACCCCTTGACCGGATAGATGGGAATGTTGATACCCACTGGCTTGAGCAGCAGCGGTGAAAAACTGCCGAGCGCCACCAGATAACAGTCCGCTTGCAGGGTCTTGCGATCGGTCTTGATGCCGGTGACGCGATTGCCGTCGCGCACGATGGCCTCGATGTTGACGCCAAAGCGGAACTTCGCGCCCAGGCGCTGCGCCATCTCGGCCAAGCGTTGCGTGAACATGAAGCAATCGCCGGTCTCGTCGCCGGGCAGTCGCAATGCACCGACGAACTTCTCCTGGACATGGGCCAGTGCCGGCTCTACGCCGATGTATCCCGCGCGGTCGAGTAACTCATACGCGACGCCGTATTGCTGCAGGATCTCGATGTCCTGACCGGTGGCGTCGAGTTGTCGCTGGGTCCGGAACAACTGCAAAGTGCCCTGGCTACGTTCGTCGTACTGGATCCCGGTGTCAGAGCGCAATTCACGCAGGCAGTCGCGGCTGTATTCGGCCAGCCGCACCATCCGGGCCTTGTTGACCGCATACCGCGCGGCGGTGCAATTGCGCAGCATCTGTGCGCCCCAACGCCACATCGCCGGGTCCAGCATCGGCCAGATCACCAGCGGGCTGTGATGCATCAGCATCCATTTGATTGCCTTGATCGGCACCCCGGGGCCGGCCCAGGGAGCCGAATAACCAGGTGAAACTTCACCGGCATTGGCAAAACTGGTCTCCAGCGCCGGTGCACTCTGGCGGTCGACCACGACCACTTCGTGTCCGGCTTTTGCCAGGTAGTAGGCACAACTGGTGCCAATCACGCCGCTACCCAGAATCAGTACTTTCATGTGTCGCGTATCCTGTTTCGTTCGCCGCGCCCGACATCCAGCGCGGAGTGTATTCCTCGTCGATTGTCCCCGCGTCGCGGCGTTCGGCGGCGGCGGATGGCGCTCGGACGACCCGATCAAGGCCTGGGTGGTGCCCGAAAAAAGACGATGGGATACCATCTCCCAATCTTGTTTGTTGCAGGCGATTTCCATGGCAGCGTTGAGCCCATTCCATCTTGCGTTTCCGGTTGTGTCCTTGTCCGACGCGCGTCGGTTCTACGGCGACCTGCTGGGCTGTGCGGAGGGACGTTCCAGTGCCGAGTGGGTGGATTTCGATTTTTTCGGCCATCAGATCGTCGCCCACCTTGCGCCAGCTGACGCTGGCCAGAATGCCACCAGCGCAGTTGACGGACACAATGTGCCGGTGCGGCATTTCGGTGTGGTGCTGGACATGGTGGGTTGGACGGCATTGGCGGAGAAGTTGCGCGCCGCCGGTACCCGGTTCGTGATCGAGCCCTATGTCCGTTTCAAGGGCGAGGTCGGCGAGCAGGCCACGATGTTCTTCCTGGACCCGAGCGGCAACGCACTCGAGTTCAAGGCCTTCGCCGACCGGTCGCAATTGTTTGCAAAGTGAAAGCCATGAACGCCAATCCTGCCTTGACCATTGATGTCGTCTCCGATGTCGTCTGCCCTTGGTGCTACATCGGCAAACGCAAGCTCGAAACCGCGCTGGAGCAGGCGCGCACTGCCGGGCTGCCTGAGCCAGAGGTGCGCTGGCACCCGTTCCAATTGAACCCGGACATGCCCTTGGGCGGCGTCTCGCGGAAAAGTTATCTGGACGACAAGTTCGGCGGCGTCGAGCGCGCGGCCGAGATTTACGCTCGGGTCAAGGCGGCCGGCAAGGCCGCTGGGCTTGACCTGGACATCGATGGCATCGCGCGTCAGCCCAACACGCTGGCTGCGCATGCGCTGCTGGCTTTTGCCCAGCAGCAGGGAACGGGGTTCGGCAACGACGTCAACGAGCGATTGTTCAAAGCCTATTTCATCGAGAACCGCTTCATCGGTGATGTCGATGTGCTGGTGGACATTGCACAGGCAGCCGGACTCGATCCCGACGCGGCCCGTGCCTTCGTCAGCGACCCACAGCAGCTGGAACAGGTCGCTGCGGCCGATGCGCAGTCGCGTCAGATGGGCATCAGCGGTGTGCCGTTTTTCATCTTCAACCAGAAGGTGGCGGTCTCCGGCGCGCAGGATCCGGCAAATTTGCTGGCGGCCATGCAGCAGTCGTTGGCCGATAGCTGAAGGCGTGTTTGCGCCGTTGCGTGTGGCCTGATCAGGCTGATGTCGCCTCGGTGCGCCGATATTGCATCGCTTCGGCGAGGTGATCGGTCGAAACGTCCGAGGCCTGCGCCAGGTCGGCGATGGTACGCGCCACTTTCATGACCCTGTGGGTTCCCCGGGCGGACCAGCCCAGCCGCGCGGCCGCCAGTAGCAGAAAACCCCTGGCATGTTCGTTCAGACGAACATGCGTATCGAGCGCCTGGCCTTGCAAGACATTGTTGGCACTGCCCTGGCGTGCCAAAGCCATTGACCGGGCCTTCGCCACACGTGAACGTACGGTCGCGCTGGCCTCGCCGGAATGCCTACGCAGCAACTCGGCGCTTGCCAGTGCTGCCACCTCCACGTGCAAATCCACCCGGTCGATCAACGGGCCGCTGAGCCGGCCCTGGTATCGGGCCACCTGATCGGGAGTGCAGCGGCAGGCGTGGTGCGACGCGCCCCGATAGCCGCAGGGGCAAGGATTCATCGCTGCGATCAGCTGGAATCGGGCCGGGAACTCGGCCCGACGCGCGGCGCGCGCGATGGTGATGGTGCCGGTTTCCATTGGCTCGCGCAATGCTTCAAGCGCGGCGCGGGGAAACTCCGGCAGTTCGTCAAGAAACAACACACCGTTATGCGCCAGCGAGATTTCGCCAGGCCGCGGTGGCGACCCTCCACCGACCAGCGCCACCGCACTGGCGCTATGGTGCGGACTACAAGTGGGGCGCCGGCCCCAGTGTTCGAGCATGAAACGACCTCCCAGGCTGGCCAGCGCAGCACTCTGGAGAGATTCGCTGATCGTCATCGGCGGCAGCAGCCCGGCGAAGCGGTGCGCCAGCATCGACTTGCCCGACCCGGGCGGGCCTGTCATCAGCACGCTATGACCGCCCGCTGCAGCGATCTCGAGTGCGCGTTTGGCGCCGCTCTGGCCTTTCACATCCATGAGATCCGGATAGACGACAACCGCTGCGAATGGCGCGGGTTGCAGCTGGCGCCAACCTGTCGGCGTGCCGAGCGCCTCTGGTTCATCGTGCGTGGCGGTGTCACGTGGCGTGAAGGCATGCACCACGTCGAGCAGGTGTGTCGCCTGGTAAACCGTTGCGCCCGGCACCAGCGCGGCTTCCTGTGCGTTACGTTCGGGCAGCACCTGTATCAGCTGTGCGGCATCGGCGTGCAGCGCCAGACTCATCGCCAGGGCGCCACGAATCGGTTGCAAGGCCCCTGACAGGGACAGCTCGCCGGCGAAGACATGACCGGCCAGTCGAGCAGCGTCGATCTGGCCACTGGCTGCGAGGATGCCCAGCGCGATTGGCAGGTCGAAACGCCCTGAATCCTTGGGCAGGTCGGCGGGCGCCAGGTTCACCGTGATGCGCTTGTTGTTGGGAAATTCAAGGCCGGCGTTCTGGATCGCGCAACGCACACGTTCACGCGCTTCCTTGACCTCGACATCAGCCAGGCCGACAAGGCTGAAACTGGGCAAACCATTGGCCAGATGCACCTCGACCGTGACCGTGGCCGCCTGCATGCCCACCAGTGCACGACTTTCAACCATCGCCAAGCTCATGCAGGAATCCTCTGATTGGTGGGCCGCACCGTAGCGGCCGACCCCTGTTTGCACCGATCAGGTGCGAAGCGCACCGCCCGGGACGTGCCCGGTCATCTGTGTCGGCCGAGGTGTAGCCATTGGACGCGAACGGGAAGCCGGAGACATCACCTTGTGGGATGACCGGGGTGGCACGGTCCCTGCATTGAAGGCAGGGTTGATTTTTCCCACTCTCGAACTGGAGCGCTCCATGAATATGATTACAGCGGTGATCAAGCCATTCAAGCTGGACGAGGTGCGCGAAGCCTTGTCTGCAATCGGTGTGCAAGGCATCACCGTCACGGAAGTCAAGGGTTTCGGACGCCCGAAAGGCCATACCGAGTTGTACCGCGGCGCTGAATACGTGGTCGATTTTCTGCCCAATGTGAAGCTCGAGGCGGCGGTGTCCGATGACCTGGCAGACCGCGTGATCGAAACCATCGAGGCCACCGCGCGTACCGTAAAGATCGGCGACGGCAAGGTTGCTGACCTGGCCACCGGCACACGGCTGTTTGCGTCTGCCCGAGACCCGCGCTTGCCGTTGGCCTACGCGGGTCTTTCGTGTTTCCCGGGCAAGGCCATGCACAATGCAGCAACGGAAACGCGTCAACATGAATTCCACTGTCCATCTCGCCAGCGGTCCATTGCGCTGTGAACTGGCTGCCCATCTGGGTGCATCGATTGCAGGCTTGTGGCGTGATGAGGTGCCGGTCTTGCGCTCCACGCCTGCCGATGCCTTGTTCGAAGCGCGGCAGTCCGGCTGTTATCCGCTGGTTCCGTTCTCCAACCGGATCGCGCATGCGACGCTTTTGTGGAACGGCACCAGCCATCCGCTGGTGCGTAATTTCGCTCCTGAACCGCATGCGATCCACGGCGTGGGCTGGCTACGGCCGTGGCAGGTGCTCGACGCCAACGACACCGTCGCCGTGATGGCCTTCGAGCACCGTCCCGATGCCAACTGGCCATTTGCATTCGACTGCTCGCAGGCCTTTCGGATTGGACCCGACGCGCTCGAGATCACCCTGAGCGGTACCAACCAGTCCGACCATCCGGCGCCATTTGGCTTGGGCTGGCATCCGTTTTTCGTCAAGCGCCCGGGCAGCCATATCCGCTTTCGTGCGGGCGGTCGCTGGGAGATGGGCGCCGACAAGCTGCCGACCTACCGTACCGACAGCGCTGGCCTGGACCAGGAATGTGCCAGACTGTCGGTCGACCACTGTTTCGATCGATGGTCGGGTATGGTGGAGTTGCGTGACGCGCAAATGTCGGCACGCATCACGTCGAGCCTGGACCATCTGGTAGTGTTCACCAACGACCAGCAAGGCTTCGTCGCCATCGAACCGGTCAGCCATGTGAATAATGCTCTCACTATGGCGGACGCGAATCCTCAGCGGTTGAGCGAGTTGGGTGTACATATTTTGCAGCCAGGCGAATCGCTGAGCGCAAGCATGCGAATTGAAACAGGACCCACACGATGAAATGGAAGGTCGTCACGCAGCAGCCCAGTGAACTAGGGGAGTCACCGTTCTGGCATCCGCAGGAACGGTTGTTGTATTGGGTCGACATACCGGCACGCAAGATCGTGCGCGCCAATCCGGTCACCGGTGCAATGCAGTCCTGGGACATGCCGCTGGAGCCCGGGTGTATCGCGCCCGCGGCCAGCGGCGGCCTGGTGGTCGCGCTGCGCGACGGCATCTACCGTGCGCAGGAGTGGGGGGTCGGCTTGCGTCTGTTGCACCGGATCGACCACGACGTGGCCACCACCCGGTTCAACGACGGAAAGGCAGACCCGCTCGGACGTTTCTGGGCCGGCACGCTGTACGAGCCCCGCACTGCCGCAGTGGCTGAGTTGCTGGCACTCGATTGCCGTGACGGTCGCACGCCGCTGGTGCAGCGCATGGCCGGTGGTGCCACCATCGCCAACGGCCTGGCCTGGTCACCGGACCAGCGGCGCGTTTACTGGGCCGATACGCCGCAACACTGCATACGCGTGTGGGACTGGGATGCTGAGCGCAACCTGATGAGCGGCGAACGCGAGTTCTACCGGGTCGAGCCCAAGCCAGCGCACTGGCATAGTGGCATGCCCGGTTATCGCGGTCGTCCCGATGGCGCTGCGGTGGACGCGCAGGGCAACTACATTGTGGCGATGTTCGAGGGCCAGCGCCTGCTCAAGCTGGCGCCCGATGGCAGTTTGCTGGAGGAAATCGAGACACCGGTGATGTGCCCGACGATGCCGTGTTTTGGTGGCGACGACCTCAAGACCTTGTATTTCACCAGCGCGCGGCACAAACGGCCAGCGCAGGAATTGGCGCGCATGCCGCAGTCCGGTTGCGTGTTCTCGATCCGCGTCGAGGTGCCGGGTTTGCCGGTCAATCTGTTCCGGGACTGAGGCTTCGTTGAGTGTGGTGATGTCCCTGCCATCCCTCTGGCGTCGGACAGCCTCGTTACCATCGATCGCATGCAGACAACGCTGATTCGCCTGGCAGAACAGATCCGCAGCGCCGCAGGCGCCGGGACGCCGCTGCGTATCCGCGGTGGTGGCAGCAAGGATTTTTACGGCCAGACTCTCACCGGCGACATCCTGGACACGCGGGTGCTCAGTGGCGTCAGCAGTTACGAGCCCAGCGAACTGGTGGTGACTGCCTTGGCTGGCACGCCATTGGTGGAATTGGAGCAGTTGCTTGCCGGGCAGTCGCAATATCTTCCGTTCGAACCACCCCATTTCGGACCGGCTGCGACAGTCGGTGGCATGGTCGCCGCAGGCTTGTCCGGGCCGGCGCGGGCGGCCAGCGGAGCCGTGCGCGATTATGTGCTGGGCGTGCAGATGCTCGGCGCACAAGGGCAGGCATTGCGTTTCGGTGGCCAGGTCATGAAGAATGTGGCTGGCTACGATGTGTCACGCCTGATGGCCGGCTCCATGGGAACCCTCGGCCTGATCACCGAGGTCTCGCTCAAAGTGATGCCCCGTCCGGTGGCCGAGGCCACAGTTCGACTGGAAACCGGACAGCCTGAAGCCTTGCGCCTGCTCAACCGCTGGGCCGGCCGGCCATTGCCCATCAATGCCAGTTGCTGGCTGCGCCAGGATGGGCGGGGTTTGTTGTGGGTGCGCTTGCGCGGCGCCAACGCCGCGGTGCGGGCCGCCTGTCAGGAACTGAGTGGCGAGGTGCTCGATCCACCGCAAGCGCACAAGTTCTGGCAATTGCTGCGTGAACAGCAGGCTGTTTTTTTCCAGGGTTCCCGTGACACCTGCCTGTGGCGCCTGAGTGTGCCGGACACGACCGCCAGTTTGCCGCTGGCGGGAGACGATGCCTTGCTGGAGTGGGGTGGCGCCTTGCGCTGGGTCTGGGCGCCGGCCGCGCAAGCTCCGGCGCTGCGCGCGCTGGCGGGCGGTGTGGGTGGCAGCGCCACGTTGTTCCGACGCGCGGGTGCGCAGGTGCCGGTCGATGTGCCGGTGTTCCATCCACTGACACCCGCCGTGCAGCAAATCCACCAGGCACTCAAGCAGCAATTCGATCCGGCGGGCATCTTTGGCCCTGCCCGCATGTTTACCGGGTTATAGGTTCTGCGCCATACTTTTGCCGTCATTGCCATGCAGACCCAGCTCGCCCCCGAATACAAGCACACGCCCGACGGTGACGCGGCCGAGGCCATCCTGCGCAAATGTGTGCATTGCGGGTTTTGCAATGCGACCTGCCCGACCTACCAATTGCTGGGCGACGAGCTTGATGGTCCGCGCGGCCGTATCTACCTGATGAAGCAGGTGCTCGAAGGCCAGACCCCGACACGCAGAACACAGTTGCATCTGGACCGCTGCCTGACCTGCCGCAACTGCGAGACCACCTGCCCCAGCGGTGTGGCCTACGGTCAACTGGTCGATATCGGGCGCAGGCTGGTCGATGCCAAAGTGCCACGGCCCGCTGGTGAACAGGCCGTGCGCTGGGCATTGAAAGAGGGCATGACGTCGCCGCTGTTCGGCCCGGCCATGCGACTCGGTCAGATGGTGCGCCCGCTGCTGCCGCCCACGCTGCGGGCCAAGGTGCCGGCGCGCCAGGACGCAGGTCGCTGGCCAACCCGCACCCATGACCGGCGCGTGTTGATGCTGGCTGGCTGCGTGCAGCCGTCGATGATGCCCAACATCAACAGTGCGACTGCGCGGGTGCTTGATGCCGCCGGCATCCAGACCTTGCTGGCACCCGCTGCCGGCTGTTGCGGGGCGGTGAAATTCCATCTCAACGACCAGGAAGGTGGCAAACAGCAGATGCGGGCCAACATCGACGCATGGTGGCCATTCATCGATGGATCGCAGGCCACGGTGGAGGCGATCGTCATGAATGCGTCCGGCTGCGGCGTCACCGTCAAGGACTACGGCCATCTCCTGCAGGACGATGGTCGGTACGCCGAAAAGGCCGCTCGGGTCAGCGCATTGACGCGCGACCTGAGCGAATTGCTGTCCGAACTGGCGCCGGCGCTGGCCGGGCGTGTTGATGTGCGGCGGGTCGGTGCGGGGCATGCTGCCGACACACCACCGCGGCTGGCGTTTCATCCCCCGTGTACGCTGCAGCATGGTCAGCAGCTGCGTGGCGGTGTCGAGCAACATCTTCGCGCGCTGGGTTTCGATCTGCAACTGCCCGCGAGCGAAGCCCATCTGTGCTGCGGCTCTGCCGGCACCTATTCGGTGTTGTATCCGGAACTGGCGCTGCCCTTGCGCGATCGCAAGCTCGGTCACCTGCAGGCCCTGGCGCCGACCGTCATCGTGTCCGCCAATATCGGCTGCATCACCCATCTGCAAAGTGGCACCGACACGCCGGTTCGGCATTGGGTCGAGGTGCTGGATCAGGCTCTGACGCCGGAGTGACCGGTGTGATCAGCGGCGCATCAGCGCCTTCGGATCCATATTGACCTTTTCCATGAAGGTATCGAAATCTGGCGCGGCCAGCGGCCTGGCGAACAGATAGCCCTGACCAAAATCGCAACCGGCTGCCGTCAACAGGGCGAGCTGCTGCGCCGTCTCGACGCCCTCGGCGACGACCTGCATGCCCAACTCATGCGCCATCAAGATGATGGCCTTGCACAAGGCCAGTTCGGTGGCGTCGGGTGCAAGATGGCGCACGAACGACTGGTCGATCTTGATCGTGTCGATGTCGAACCGCTGCAGGTAGGTGAGCGACGAATAACCGGTTCCGAAGTCGTCGAGCGATACCTGGATGCCGGCCTCGTGCAGCTGCTTCAATTGCTCGGTCACCGTCGCGCTGGTGTCCAGCAGCAGCCCTTCGGTGATTTCGACCACGATGGCGTCGCCCGGCAAACCGATCGACGCCATGTGCGTGCTCCACCGTTTCTGACGGCCGGCATCATTGTGAAACTGCACCGGCGATTTGTTGATGCTGACCTGGAACTGCGGATGGTGCTTCTTGCGCCACTGCAGCGATTGCGCAGCCGCCTGGCGGAAAACCCACTCGCCCAGTTCGATGATCAGCCCGGTGGCTTCGGCGATCGGAATGAATTCGGTCGGATCCACGGCGCCGCGTGTCGGATGCTGCCAGCGCAGCAGGGCCTCGGCCTTGCGCACCTGCCCATCCGCCAACGAGACGATGGGCTGGTAGACGAGGTGAAATTGTCCTGACGCCACACCGGCGCGCAAGTCGGTGGCCAGGCGCACGCGCGCCTGTGCCGCCTCTTGCAACGAGGGCGTGAAGAAGCTGAACCGGTTGCGGCCCGCGCCCTTGGCCACGTACAGCGCCTGATCCGCGTTCTTGAACAAGGTCTCGACTTCCAGGCCGTCCGCGGGATAGATGGTGATGCCGATGCTGGCCGAGATGTACACCTGCTCGTGGCCGATCTGGAAATGGGTCGCCATGGCCTGCAGTACAGCGTGCAGGATGCGGTCGAGTCGTTCTTCATTTTGCAGGTCCGACAGCACCAGCGTGAATTCGTCACCGCCCATGCGGGCCACCGTGTCCGAATCGCGCACGCAACCGGCGATACGCCTTGCCGCCTCGACCAGCAGCAGGTCGCCGGCGTCATGGCCCAGCGTGTCATTGACCTCTTTGAAATGGTCCAGGTCCACGAACAGGATTGCGAGCTGCTTGCCATCGCGTGCGGTCCTCTTGATCTCCTGCGCCAACCGGTCGCGCAGCATGCGCCGGTTTGGCAATCCGGTCAGTGGGTCGAAATTGGCCTGTTGCCAGATCTGCGCCTCGGCGTTCTTGCGGTCGGTGATGTCGGTGTGGGTGCCGATCATGCGCAGCGGCTTGCCTTCATCGCTTCGGCTGATCACCATGCCACGGGACAAGACCCATTTCCAGCCGCCGTCCTGGTTACGGACACGGTGCTCGCTGACATAGGTGCGGCTCAGGCCTTTGAAATGGTCCTGCATCGCCTGGTTCTGTTGCGTCAGGTCGTCTGGATGGATGTGCTGCCTTATCCGTTCGACTCCCGTGCCCTGGTCATGTTCGGTCAGGCCGTGCATTTGCAGGAAATGGTGCGAAAACACCGCAGCACCGCTCAGCAGATTGAAGTCCCAGACACCATCGCCCACGCTCTCCAGCGCCAACTTCCAGCGCGCCTCGTTTTCAACCAGGGCCCGCTCCGCGCCTTCCGCGCGCAATCGCTCGGTGGCATCGCGGCAATTGAGCACGATGCCGCGGATCGTGTCCTCGTGCAGGAAGTTGCTTGCCAACGACGCGAGCTGACGCCAGCTGCCATCGGCATGGCGAAATCGATAGATCTTTTCCTGATCGGGCACCTGGCCTTGGACGATGGTGTCGAGTTCGTGTTGGCATCGCGCCAGCTCTTGTGGATGGAGCCAGTCGGATAGCTGGCTGCCAACCATGCGTTCGGCCATGTGCCCCAGCATGCTTTGCGCTGCCGCGCTGGCGTAGGTGATGGATCCTTGCGCGTCGCAGACCAGGGTGAGGACCTGTGCTTTTTCCGTCAATGCGCGGAAACGACGTTCGCTGTTGGTCAAGGCTTGCATCGCCTGGTATGAGGCGGTGATGTCCTCTACCGTGCCTTCGAAGAACACCGGCTCGCCGTTGGCGTCACGCACCAGATGTGCGTTTTCACAGACCCAGATCGGTTCACGTGTCTTGTGCCGATAGACTTGCGAGCGAAAGTCGACGACTTGCCCGTGACGCGTCATCAGGTCCAGGAAACGCTGGCGCTGCTCGGTTTGCACATAAAACTCGCGCGAGATGTCGGTCACCGCGGCGAGCATCTCAGCCTCGCACACATAACCGTTCATGCGAACGAGGGCAGCGTTGGCCCGTAACTGGCGACCATCCGTGGTAGATCGGTAGGCGCCAATCGGCAACAGGTCAAACAGTGTTGAGAAATCCTGACCAGACATGGGTTGAGGCTAACGAATCTGCCGCTGATCACTCTCTGTTTGCGTCAAGCCTTCAACCACGACACCCTGGCGGTTTTAGCTTTAACGATGCGCATAAGGATAACCTGCGCGCAGTGCGCTGCGGTGCTGTGCGCCTTGGGAGCGGCCCGGCGACTCATAAGAATAACCTTCGCGCGCTGCGCTGCGCTGCGGTGCTGTGAGCCTTGGGAGCGGCCCGGCGACTCACTTCACCAGCGCGGCTGCAATATCGCTGGTCAGACTCTCGGGGGTGTCGGTCGGCGCATACCGCTTGATGGTGGTGCCGTCCCGGCCAACCAGAAACTTGGTGAAGTTCCATTTGATGGCCTTGCTGCCCAGCAACCCCGGCGCCTGCTCAGCCAACCATTTCCAGAGCGGCGCAGCCTGCGCGCCATTGACGTCGACCTTGGCCATCATCGGGAAAGTCACACCGTAGTTGGTCTGGCAGAACGAGGCAATTTCCTCGTTGCTGCCCGGATCCTGCGAGCCGAACTGGTTGCATGGAAATCCGAGCACCACCAGACCCTGTTTGCCGTAACGCTGGTGCAACTCTTCGAGCCCGGCGAACTGTGGCGTGAATCCGCATTGGCTGGCGGTGTTTACCAACAACAGGGGTTTACCCTTGAATTTATGCAGCGCCAGCGCTTTGCCGTTCATTTGCTGGGCGGAAAATTCGTAGATGGACGTCATGGTTTTTTCCCGCAGAGCAGTCTGGATCGCAGGCCGGTGATGAATGCCGGACGAATTTAACAGCAATCGCGCCAGGCATGCGCAGCCTGCGTCTATTCCCGCGCGACCCTGCGATACTCGATCGCCATGACGCTTGTGCCAGACCGTATCGCTCGCTGGTTGCACTCCAAGGACGCAGACGACGCCCAGGTTGCGCATGAACTGGCATTGGGCAATATGCGTCGGCTGCGCTGGTTGTTGCCAATCCTGCTGGTCCTGACGCTGTTGCTGCTGGCCACCTTCTCGCTCGAACCGGAGCCTGGCGCGTCGGCACAACAAGCCTGGCGGCGCGCGGTGATGCAGGTGTACCTCGGCATTGGCGCTGGGCTGGTGGTCTTGTTGCTGGGAAACTGGCATGTGCTGCGCAATCAACGGGGCGAGGCAGCAATGCGTCTTGTCCAGGTGGCCGCCGCGTTGGGGTTCTTGCTTGCGATGGGCGTGTTGGCGGTCATCGATCAATGGGTCACGCCCAATATCAGCCCTTATTTGCTTGGCTGCATGTCGGTCAGCCTTTTGCTCTTGCTGCCGCCGACGACGGCACTTTGGCTGTTTGTCATTGCGTATGCATTTCTTTTTGCAGGCCTCGGGCTGACCCAGACAGACGCGGCGATGCTCTTTTCCAACCGGGTCAATGGTTTTGGCGCCACCGTGCTGGGACTGATGTTGTCCGTTGGCCAGTGGCGCAGCAACGCCCGTTATCTGTTGTTGCAGCGCGAACTCACATTGCGTAATGCCACGCTGGAAAAGCAGCAGGATGAGTTGGTCTGGCTGGCCACGCGCGACGCGTTGACCAGCCTGTACAACCGGCGCGAATTCATGCGTCTGGCCGAACTGGAACTCAAACGCGCGCAGCGCCAGGGCGGTTTCACCAGTGCCATCGTGATCGACCTCGACCACTTCAAGGCCATCAACGATGAACACGGCCATCCGGCTGGCGATAAGGTTCTGGCCCACGTGGGCCAGTGTCTGTTGGGCGGTGTGCGCAACACCGATCTGGTGGCGCGGATCGGGGGCGAGGAGTTCATGGTGTTGCTGCCGCAGACCGACATCGACGCTGCGGTCGGTCTCGCTTACAAGCTGCGGGGCTTGTTGCGTGCCTCGCCGCCCGCCATCAGACGCGAGATGCAGATTCCGGTGACCGCCAGTTTTGGCGTCGGAAGCCTGCCGGGGGGTAACCTGGGATCGGTGGCGTCCTTGTATGCTGCGGCCGACAAGGCCTTGTACGATGCCAAGCGCCTGGGGCGCGATCGTGTCGAGCGTGTCGAGCCCGATGCATCGTTGACCCCGTCCGATTTCCAGCGTATGCGTCGCTGAGGGCGTCTCGCCCCCCCATACGTCCGCCGCAAGAAACCTCTGATGGGCGTTCAGCGTCCGTGGGATTTGTCGTTGCGCGCGAGGGCCAGCAGATGCTCGACCTCGGTGCGATGCCGCACACAGTTGCTGGCGTGCCAGCGCTGGATGCCCCACATCACCAGCATCACCACGACGCCGAACCCGGTGATCGCACCAAAGGTATGCACGCCCAGTCCGGCCGACAGGCTGTAGGCCGCGCCCAGCGCAAGGATGCAGGCCTGTTCGTTGAAGTTCTGCACGGCGATCGAGCGACCGGCGCCCATCAGATTGTGGCCGCGGTGTTGCAGCAAGGCATTCATCGGCACCACGAGAAAACCGCCGATGGCACCAAGCAGGATCAGGAACGGGGCGGCGATCCAGACGTTGTCGATGAAGATCAGCAGGATGATCAGGCCACCCATGACGATGCCCAGCGAGATCACCCGCGGGCCGTCTTCGAGCCGCATGCGCATGGACGCGAGGATGGCGCCCGCCGCCATGCCGATGGCCACGACTCCTTGCAGCGTGGATGCCTGGGTCACCGAATAGCCGAGCGCTGCAGCGGCCCAGGACAATACGATGAACCTCAGGTTGCCCGCGACGCCCCAGATCAGGGTGGTCGAGGCCAGCGAGATCTGGCCCAGCTTGTCGCGCCACAGGCGCATGTTGCAGGTCCAGAAATCAGGTAGCAGCGAGGTCATCTTGCGCGGCATCGGCCGCATCTCGACGCCGGTTTCAGGTATGTGGGTGTTGAACCAGGCCGCCACCAGGTAAATCAGGATCAGCACGGCAATGGCCGCCTCCGGAGCGGTGCGGATGCCGGTGTCGATAAAGGGTATGTTGACTTTCAGCAGGAGGTGGGAGACGGTCGTCCCGACCAGCTGGCCACCGAGCAACACGCCCAGGATGATCGAGCCGATCGTCAGGCCTTCGATCCAGCCATTGGCCTTGACAAGTTGGGAGGCTGGCAACAACTCGGTCAGGATGCCGTATTTCGCCGGTGAATAGGCCGCTGCGCCGAGCCCGACGATGGCGTAGGCCAATAACGGGTGGCTGCCGAACAGCATGGCCAGGCAGCCTCCAATCTTGATGAAGTTGCTGTACAACATCACCATGCCCTTCGGGCGCGAATCGGCGTATGCGCCGACGAACGGCGCCAGCAAGACATAAAACAGTGCGAACATCGGCACCAGTGCCGCCTGCTGCCATTCGCCGGCTTGTTCCGTGCGCAACAGTTGCACCGCAGTGACAAACAATGCGTTGTCTGCCAGCGAGCTGAAAAACTGCGCTGACATGATGATGTAGAACCCGCGCTTCATGCCGTGTCGTCGGGGCGATCAGGGGTTCTGATGCCGGTATTTGTCGATGCTGTCTCCAAGGTGGGCACGGTTATATCATGGGCCATGCCGCGCCCTGTTTTGGCCACCATTCATACCGCATCTTTGCGCGAGAACCTGGCGCGCTGCCGACAGTGTGCACCCGATGCCAAGGTCTGGGCGGTGGTCAAGGCCAATGCCTACGGGCATGGCATCGAGCGGGTGTTCGAGGCGTTGCGGGGGGCGGACGGATTTGCATTGCTCGATCTGGACGAGGCCCAGCGGGTTCGCGACCTGGGCTGGCGCGGGCCCATCCTGCTGCTGGAGGGTGTGTTCGAGCCACGCGACCTGGAATTGTGTTCGCGCCTGGGGTTGTGGCACACGGTGCATAACGACGATCAGATCGACATGCTGGCGATGCACAAGACCCATGTGCCGCACCGTGTCTTCCTGAAGATGAACTCCGGCATGAACCGGCTGGGCTTCAAGCCAGCGGTCTACCGTGGCGCCTGGTCGCGTCTGGATGCCTTGCCGCAGGTGCAGGAGATCACGCTGATGACCCATTTTGCCGGGGCCGACGGACCTGCCGGCGTGGCTGCGCAAATGGCGGTATTCCTGCAGGCAACGCAGGATCTCCCGGGCGAGCGTAGCGTTGGCAACAGTGCGGCGACCTTGCGCCACATGGCCGTGTCGCCGGCCGGCCACGGTGTCGCCGCCGCCTCCGACTGGATTCGTTCCGGTATTGCGACCTATGGCAGTGCGCCGGACTATCCGCAGCACGATGCGGCCCACTGGGGTCTGCGTGCGGCGATGACTTTGTCGGCGCGCATCATCGCAGTAACCGGCACGCCGGTGCTGTTGGACGGGGTGCGCAGCCGCACCGTCGGTCGGGTCAGCATGGACATGCTGACCGTCGATCTGGCGCCGGTGCCGCAGGCGGGTATCGGAAGCGAGGTGGTACTCTGGGGCCAATCCGGCAATGCGGTGCTGTCGATCGATGCGGTGGCACAAGCGGCGGGCACCATTGGTTATGAGTTGATGTGCGCGCTGGCACAGCGTGTGCCGGTGCTGGTGGATTGAACCCACGGGGCTGGTTCAGATGGCTGTGTGTGCATTGCACGCCATCGATCCAGCGAGGGGAAACGGATTGGGAGTAGATTGACGGCTTGTCTGGGGAGACCATGGAGTTCAAGGACTATTACCAACTGCTGGGGCTGGCGCGCGACGCCAAAGCCGACGACATCAAGAAGGCGTACCGCAAACTCGCGCGCAAATACCATCCGGACGTGAGCAAGGAGCCGCAGGCAGAGGCCCGTTTCAAGGAAATCGGCGAAGCCTACGAGGTGCTCAAGGATCCGGAAAAGCGCGCCGCGTACGACCGCCTGGGCGCCAACTGGCGTGCGGGTCAGGACTTCCAGCCGCCGCCCGACTGGAACGCCGGCTTCGAGTCGCCGGGGCGTGGTTTCAGTGGCCAGGGTCCGGGCCAGGACGACTACAGCGACTTTTTCGAGACCTTGTTTCGGCAGGGTTTCGCCAATACCGGCGCCGGACGTGGCGAACAAGGTGCGCGCGGCCAGTTCCATGCGCATGGCCAAGACCACCATGCACGGATCCAGATCGAAGTGGAGGATGCCTATCGCGGCGCCACCCGCAGCCTGAACTTGCGGTTGCCGCAGATGGACGCCGAAGGTCGGACAACGATGCGCGAGCGCACGATCGAATTCACGGTGCCCAAAGGCGTGCGCGCCGGCCAGCATATCCGTCTGGCTGGACAAGGCGGGCCGGCGATCGGCCAGGGCAAAGCCGGCGATCTGTATCTGGAGGTGGAGTTCCGCCCGCACGCACATTACCGCGTCGAGCATCGCGATGTCTACCTGGATCTGGCCGTGGCGCCATGGGAGGCCGCGCTTGGCGCGCAAATTGAAGTGCCGACACCGGCCGGTTCAGTCGAGCTGACGATTCCACCGGGGTCGAGCGCCGGGCGCAAGCTGCGGTTACGTGGGCGCGGCATTCCGGGTGCGACGCCCGGTGATTTCTATTTCGTTCTGCAGATCGCCTTGCCGCCGGCGCATTCGGATGCCGAGCAGGCGGCGTACGCCGCCATGCGTTCGCAGTTCAAGGACTTCAAGCCACGCGCCAGACTGGAGGGCTCGTCATGAACACCGACAAACGACAAACAGTGACCGAGGTCCTGATCCTGGAAGAACAACAGGACCTGACATTGGACGAAGTGTGCCGTGTCAGCAGCGCCGAGATCGAGCAGCTGCTGGCCCTCGTGGATGAAGGGGTCATATCCCCCTTTGGTGCCGAGCCAGCCGGTTGGCGCTTTACCGGTGTGCAGTTGCGCCGGGTGCGGGTGGCCGTACGACTGGAGCGCGATCTGGGCGTGAATCCTGCCGGCGCAGCATTGGCGCTGCAGCTGATGGAAGAACTGGATGACTTGCGCGCACGGCTGCGCGCTATGGGAGCCAGGCTCTGAAGAGCGTCCGGTAGATGGACAGCCGCTGCGGTCTGTCCCGCAATGTGGACAGCCGGACATCTGACGAAATGTTGGGGACAGAGCTTGCTCGCTTCGCGTAGCTGCGGTCTGTCCCGCAATGTCTCAGGAGAGCACGAAATCGATGAAACCGTGCTCCACGTCGGCCACGATGAGGCGCAACTTCCATCAAAGGTCTGGCCGATGCGTTTTTCCAGCACCAGTGCCGCCTCCGACTTGCGCACCCGCCGCTCCACCTTTTGCGCCGCATCTTCCTGCCGGGTGCAATGCAAGGCGAGTTCTGCGAGTGCGGCCGGGCTGTAGGGCGCTTGTGCATGTGCCAGCGCGGCCTTGATCAGGCGTGAGGTGATCAGGTCCGGATAACGCCGGTTCGGCGCGGTCGAATGGGTGTAATCGCGCACCGCGAGCCCGAAGTGGCCGATGGGCGCGCCATCGGGTCGCTCAACCACATATTCGCCACGTCCCATCAGCTTGACGATCACCAGTGACAGATCGGGGAAACGCAGTGGATCGCGCCGGCGTTCGCGCGCCAGGAAGCCCTCCAATGCACGGGCGTCGGGTTCGGCCGGCAGGTCGACGCCCTTGTCGCGCGCGACGTCGACGATGCGTTGCCAGCGCTCGGGCGAACGCACCACCCGTCGCAATGCGACGGCGCCGGTCTCGGCCAGGAAGTGCGCGTTGCAGCCGTTGGTGGCGATCATCAGCTCCTCGATCAGCTGGCGCGCCCGGTTGTGAGGCTGCTGCACGATGTCGACGACCTGCTCGCCGTCGAACACCGCGCGCGGCTGCAGGGTTTCGAATTCCAGTGCGCCCTGTGCGTGCCGCCGCGTCCGCAATTGCTGGGCGACCGCGTCCTGGGTGCGCAACTGCTCTGCCATGCCGGCGATTGCGGCCGCGGCAGCTGGCAGCTCAGCCTTGCCATTGAGCCAAGCCGACACCGCGTCGTAGGCCAGTTGCGCCTTGTTGCGCACGCAGGCGCGCAGCACGGTGGAGCCGGCCAGGCTGGCGTCCGGATTGAAAACCATCGCCGTGACCACCGCCAGCCGATCCTCGTCCGGGTTCAGCGAGGTCAGATCGTAAGACAGGCGCTCGGGCAGCATCGGGAAGATGCGTGCGCCGGTATAGACCGACGTGGTGTTCTGGTGGGCATGTGCGTCGATGGCGCTGCCTTTATGCACCAACGCGTCCACGTCGGCGACCGCAACATATATCTTGACCGCACCGCCGTCCAGCACTTCGCAGGCACTCAACTGGTCCAGATCGCGCGAGTCGTCATTGTCGATCGAGCACCAGAGCAGTTGCCGCAGGTCGCTGATGCCATCGCCATCGGTCGGTGCCGGCCCGTCGAGGGCCTGCACCTGTGCCATTACCGCGCTCGAAAAGTCTGGCTCCAGGCCGCGTTCCTGCATGGCGTCGGCGGCGATACGTGCCAGGTCGGCGCGGTTGTGTTGTCGAGGTTGCATGCCGCAATATACCCGCCGATGCACTGGGCTTGCGCGTGTGGTCCGACAGCAGCGCGTCAAACCCACCTCGTTGCAGCAGGGTCGACAGCGCTTGCACCCGCGCACAGCGTTCGCCCGAAGGCTCCCCCAGGATGATCGTGTTGCCGCCAGCGTGACAATCGCCCCATGCCCCACGCTGTCTCCCTCCTGCGCGCGGCGCGACTTGCGCGCAGTAGCAAGCCCTTTCTTGCCCGGGGCGGGTTCAAGCACGAGCGCTGTGCGGGCTGCCGGCTGGTGCCAACCCACTGCATGTGCGCGCAGCGGCCTTCAGTGCCCACGCATGCAGCCGTGTGCCTGCTGATGGCCGACATCGAGCCGCTCAAGCCGAGCAACACCGGCTGGCTGGTGGCCGACGTGGTGGCAGACACCTTTGCCTTTGGCTGGGCACGCACCGAAACGGACCTCGCACTCCTGAGCCTGCTGGGTGATCCGCAATGGCAAGCCTATGTGGTGTTTCCCGGGGAATATGCATCACCTGATCGGGTGGTGCGCACTGTGCAACCGGCTGGCCCACCCGGCGAAGGCGCGGGCAAGCGCCCGCTATTCGTTCTGCTGGACGGAACCTGGTCCGAGGCCCGCAAGATGTTCGCACGCAGTCCCTACCTCGCTGCCCTGCCCGTGCTCAGTCTGCAACCGGAGCGGCTGTCGGAATACAAGCTGCGCAGATCGCGCCGCATCGGCCATTTGTGCACCAGTGAGGTCGCAGCCTTGTGCCTTGCACTGGCGGGTGAACACTTGGCCGCGCAAACACTCAGCGCGTACCTGGACGTTTTCACACATCACTATCTGCAGGCGAGAAACCAGCTGCCCGTTGCCTGGGAAGGCCCGGCACACAGGCGACTGCGCGAGGTCACCCTGCTACGGTCCTGAGTGGGTAGTGCCAGCGGCCACCAAGCAAGCGCCAAGCGAATTGCCTATCGCCAATTACCTATCGGCTATCGCTTGCGTGCTGCAGCAGCGCCTTGGCCGCTTCTATCCGAAGGGCAAGCGCGACCGTGGCGTCATGCATGATCTGGAGCAGAAATCGTTTAGCGTCTGCAGCCGTATCCGCAGGCGCGGATCGCTCGGGCGCAAGAGGGTCACCTGCGCTGTCGGCAACCGCCGCGATGGATTGCACTTCCTGCGCGACTGGCACCAGCTTCTCGAATGCCGCCTCGAACGCGGCCGTTTCCATCACCGCGATCCCGCGCAACAAGCTGGCCTGACCTTCTTCATTGGGGGGGATGTCCAGCCACGGTGTATCGGCAAACACTGGCACCAGGTCGGGCGCCAGGAACGCGGACCAGTTGCCGGTGTGCATCTGAAGCGCAGGTATCAGGGCGGCGTGGAGATCCTGACGTAGCGACGAAGCATCCGCGCCTGGCATCAGGCGAACGCGGCCAGGTTCGATATCGGTCAGAAACCGCCTCCGCAAGCACTCCAGAAACGCATGCGCACGCGTGACAGCAACCGGCTCCGCGAGCGAGAACCAAAGCTGCAGACCGCTGATGCCGGACACCGCAATGGCCGGAGCCGGAAGTTCAAGCTCGGCCTGCACCCCGTGCCAGACTTGAGACAGCGCACCCCAGCCCGGCGGGCTGCTCAGTTCCATCACCATGGCACGCACTCTGTCCGATGGGTCTATCAACGCCGATGGCTGCGCCTCGGCTTGCGCGCGAGTGCGGGGCAGCGGGAGGTACAGGCGGCTCAGCTCTGATTGCAATCGGTTCATGGTGGTGCGATTTGGCGGCAAAGATAACCTACTATCGTTTCAAGGTCCATCACATCGGCATCCAAGAAAACCATGGCACGCCCCAAGCCTCTGGCCCGCAGCCCCTCGATCCGCGTCGGCATCGGCGGCTGGACCTTTGCACCCTGGCGCAACACCTTCTACCCGGCAGACCTGCCGCAGCGCGCCGAGCTCGAATACGCCAGCCAACACCTCACCGCCATCGAGGTGAACGGCACCTACTACAGTACGTTCAAGCCGGCCATTTTTGCCGGCTGGCGCGATGCGGTGCCCGACGGTTTTGTGTTCTCGTTGAAGGCCAACCGCTTCGCCTCGAATCGACGGGTGCTGGCGCAAGCCGGCCCATCGATTCGGCGATTCATTGACAGCGGTGTTACCGAATTGGGTTCCAAGCTGGGGCCTATCCTGTGGCAGTTCATGCCGACCAAGACCTTCGATGCCGAGGACTTCGAAGCCTTTCTTGCGCTGCTGCCACGCAAAGAGGGATCGCACCGGCTGCGCCATGTGGTCGATGTGCGGCACGCCAGTTTCATGGTGCCGGAGTTCGTTGCGCTGCTGCGCCATTACCACTGCGCCAGTGTGTTCACCGACTCTGCCAAGTTCCCCTCGTTCGCCGACCTGCCCACTGGCCTGGTCTATGCGAGGCTCATGAACGCACAGAGCCGGTTCAAGGCGGGTTACCCGCCCAAGGCACTGGACCAATGGGCTCAGACGGCGCGTGACTGGGCCTGTGGCGCGACGCCCGCAACATTGCCACGCATCACCCAGCGCGATCTCCCGGCCGCGCAGCGCGAGGTGTTGGTGTTCTTTATCAATGGTGCCAAGGAACGTGCGCCCGCCGCAGCCATCGCGCTGCTGCAGAGGCTTGGCAAGGCGTAGTGGCCAGGCACCAAAGGGCCTGATGTGGAGGCCGCGATCAATGAGTAGGTGTTCCATCAGAACAAGAAATCCAATCCCTTCATGACAAAGGGCGCGCGATCTCCTGCAGGAAGTCATTGTCAGTACAAACCGTGCACCCGTGCGTGCAGCCGTGCCAGCCCGAACAAGGTGTCGATCTCTGGTGTTGGCACACCGACCAGCTCGCCGAGTTCACGTACCGACGCCACCAATGCATCGAGTTCGACCGGTTTGCCGGCCTCGACGTCCTGCAACATCGACGACTTGAAAGCACCGAGCTTGCGGGTGATGGCGTGCCGATCTGCCGGGGCCTGATCGATCGTGACGCCGAAGCCGGCGCCGATGGCACGCGCTTCGAGCATCACCCGGGAGCTGAACGCCAACACCAGCGGATCGTCCATCAGCTCGGTCGAGGTGGCGCCGGTGAAAGCGCTGACCGGGTTCACCGTCATGTTGCCCCAGAGCTTGTACCAGATGTCGCGCTGGATCTGGTCCGACACCGGCGCGTCAAACCCGCCGTCTTGCAGCAAGGCCGACAAGGCCAGCACCCGCGCGCTGCGCTCGCCCGAAGGTTCCCCCAGGATGATCTTGTTGCCGAAGCCGTGGCGGATGACGCCGGGGCTGGCAACGGAGCAACTGGCGTGCACCACGCTGCCGACTACATGTTCGGCGCCGATCGCTAAGCCAATCGCACCGCCAGGGTCAACCGATTCCAGGTCACGACCTTGTAGCGGTCCACCAAAACCATGCAGGAACCACCAGGGCACGCCGTTCATCGCGGTCAGCACGGTGGTATCGGGTCGAAGCAAGGGACCGATCTGTTGCGCAACCGCCTTGAGTGACGGCGCCTTGACCGCGATCACGACCAGATCCTGTGGACCCAGTTCGCCCGCATCGTCACTGGCGCGTACGTTGACACGTTCGGTCTGTCGGGCCTCGCCGCTACCGCTTAGCAACTGCAGCCCGTTGGCCTGCAGCACCGCGAGCGTCGGACCTCGGGCCAGCAGGCTGACCTGGCTACCGGCACGCGCCAGGCCGGCCGCGAGCCAGCCGCCAATAGCGCCGGCGCCAACGACACAAACGGTGCGGAAAGCGGGAGTGGCTGATGGATGGATTGGGTCATGCGACATCGGGAACGGTTCCTGCTGGTGGCGTGGGGTTGGCAATGGTGCTGGACTTATCCATAAGTCTTGTCGGTGGATGCGGCAGCGGGCGTAGCGGGTGGTTTGAACTGGCCGATGAGGGCGGTGATGCCGTGCATCAGGATCTGGGTATCGATGCCCACGGCGACGAACAATGCGCCCAGCTCCAGGTAGCGCTTGTTCAGCGCCGCGTCGTTTGTCAGGATGCCAGGCGCCTTGCCGGCCTGCAGGATACGTGCGAATGCGTCTTCGATCGCCGACTGCACTTCAGGGTGGGCGGGATTGCCGACATGGCCCATCGATGCCGACAGGTCGGACGGGCCGATGAAGACACCGTCGATACCGTCGATGGCCGCAATCGCATCCAGGTTGGACAGGGCCAGCCGGGTTTCGACCTGTACCAGCAGGCAGATCTGTTCGTTCGCCTCATGTGCATAACGCGGGTAGCGACCCCAGCGCGATGCGCGCGCGCCCGCCATGCCGCGGATGCCTTGCGGCGGATACCGGCAGGCCTGCACCAGCGCGTGTGCCTGCTCGGGTGTGTCGACCATCGGCACCAGCAGATTGGGCACGCCCAGATCCAGGTACTGCTTGATCAGCGCGGTTTCGCCCACCGGTATCCGGCACACCGGCTGGCTGTTGTAGCCGGCAATCGTCTGCAGTTGCGTCAGCATGCTGTGCAGGTCGTTCGGCGTGTGTTCACCGTCCAGCAACAACCAGTCGAAACCGGCACCGGCGCAGATCTCGGTGCTCAACTCACTGGCCATGCCCATCCACAGGCCGATCTGGGCGCGCCGCTGGCGTAGCGCCTGCTTGAAGGTGTTGATGGGGGTTTGCATCCAATGGGGCTCCAGGTGGTTTGGGGTGCCGGGTTTGCGTGTGCGGTCAAGTGTCACGAAAACAGTTTCAGCCCATGCTGGCAGTGTGACCTCTGCGCCGTTCGCAAGGGACTGTCCCAGCGATTGTGCTCACGTTGTGCCATTGCGATCAAGTGTCGAGGCGTGCATGCGTCGTGGCCTTAATTTGTTCGCCCGTCGCTGGTGTCTGGCACTGGCCTCCACGCATTGGACGACAAACCTGGCTGATGACTGTGGGTATATACAGTAACATCCTGCCATGGCCAAAGACAAGAGCAGTTACGTGTGCAGCGATTGCGGCGACAGCAGCCCGAAATGGCTCGGTAAATGTCCAGCATGCGGCGCGTGGAACACCTTGATCGAATCGTCCGCACCGGCCCCGTCTGCGGTGCGCAACCGGTTTGCGTCCCTGGCCCGCACCGCCCAGGTTGCCACGCTGGGGGATATTGAAGCGGTCGACATGGCGCGCACACCCACCGGCCACGAGGAACTCGACCGGGTGCTCGGCGGCGGTATCGTCGATGGCGGCGTGGTGCTGATTGGCGGTGATCCGGGTATCGGCAAATCGACGCTCCTGCTGCAGGCCCTGCACTCCCTGCAGGTCGCCGGAAAACGGACCTTGTACGTGACCGGCGAAGAAAGTGGCGCCCAGGTCGCGTTGCGCGCGCGCCGGCTGGGGCTGGACAACTCCCGGGTGCAAGTGCTGGCCGAGATCGGGCTCGAGAAGATCCTGGCCACGCTCGATGCGGTGCAACCCGAGATCGCTGTCATCGATTCGATCCAGACCGTGTATTCCGACCAGCTGACCTCCGCACCCGGCTCGGTGGCGCAGGTGCGTGAATGCGCGGCCCACCTCACGCGTGCGGCCAAGGCCAGCGGCACCTGCATCGTGCTGGTGGGCCATGTCACCAAGGAAGGCGCCTTGGCCGGGCCGCGGGTGCTCGAGCACATGGTTGACACGGTGCTGTATTTCGAAGGCGATACCCACTCCAGTTATCGGCTCGTGCGCGCCATCAAGAACCGCTTTGGCGCGGTCAACGAGATCGGCGTTTTTGCCATGACCGAACGCGGACTCAAGGGTGTCAGCAATCCGAGCGCGATTTTCCTGAGTCAGCATGCCGCGCCGGTACCGGGCAGTTGCGTGATGGTCACGCTCGAGGGCAGCCGGCCATTGCTGGTCGAGATCCAGGCGCTGGTCGATGGCGGTGGTCCCAGTCCGCGCCGGTTGTCGGTGGGATTGGAGCGCGACCGGCTGGCGATGTTGCTGGCAGTGTTGCACCGGCATGCGGGCGTGGCTTGCGCGGACCAGGATGTGTTCGTCAACGCGGTCGGCGGGGTGCGCATCAGCGAACCAGCGGCCGACCTGGCGGTGATGCTCGCCATCACCTCGAGCCTGCGCGCAAAGCCATTGCCCAAGGGTTTCTTCGCGTTCGGCGAAGTCGGCCTGGCCGGCGAAGTGCGGCCGGCGCCGCGTGGCCAGGAGCGACTGCGCGAGGCAGCCAAACTCGGTTTCAGCGTGGCGGTGGTGCCCAAGGCGAACATGCCAAAAAAGGCGATTGAAGGCCTGACGATCCATCCGGTGGAGCGAATCGAGCAGGCGATGGACGTCGTGCGCGGTCTGGATTGAGCACGCTGCGCGCTGGCCCGGGCCGCTAGCCTGTGGGGCGCAAGGCCAGTTCAGACTCGTGGCTACAGTGAGAACAGGCGTTGATTGAGCGGCCTAAAATGGCACATCGTGTTGGCCGCGCGCTGCTGGCACGATTATTCCCTCCTGCTGCGGCTTGCGGACCCACTGGCGCAACCATCCTGTTTCTTGCCCATGCAACAACTGCTTTTTCGCGTCGGACTCCCTTTGGCAGGGATTGCCGGCATCACGCTGGCCTGGCAGCGTTTCGGCTGGCAAGGCGTCATTGTTTTCGGCTCAGCCCTGGTGTTGTGGTTCATGCTGCAGTTCAACCGGACGATGCAGGTGCTCCGGCGTGCCGCAGACCGGCCGCTCGGACATGTGGACAGCGCTGTCATGCTCAATGCCAAGCTCAAGGCCGGCGTGAGCTTGTTGCACGTCACTGCGATGACGCATGCATTGGGCCAGTTGCAGAGCATCAAAAATCGGCAACCCGAGATTTACCGGTGGCGTGACAACAGCGATTCGTATGTGGATGCCACCTTTCAGGACGGGCGCCTGACGGGCTGGCAACTGGTACGGCCGACCCAGCAGACCGAGCCGTCGTCTGCGTCTGCGCCGGCTACTAAAATCGGTCGTTTTGGCGCCGCAGTCAATCAGCGCGACCCATCCGTTTCCAGTTCCCAACCCAACCCCGGCCCCAAGCGGGCGCCAGACAACAAGGAATGACCATCATGAGCGCAGTACCACCCTCCATGGCTGACCGCGACGGCAAGATCTGGATGGACGGCCAGTTGGTCGAGTGGCGAGACGCCAAGATCCATGTGCTGACACACACGCTGCACTATGGCTGTGGCGCGTTCGAGGGCGTGCGCGCTTACAACACCACCGGCGGCACGGCGATCTTCCGTTTGCGCGAGCACACCGAGCGCCTTTTCAACAGCGCCAAGATCCTGCGTATGAAGATCCCGTTCACTCTGGAAGAGGTGATGGAGGCGCAAAAGCAGGTTGTGCGCGAAAACAAGCTCGAGAGTTGTTACCTGCGACCGCTGACCTGGGTCGGTTCGCAGAAACTGGGCGTCAGCATGAAGGGCAACACGATCCATCTGATGATCGCGGCCTGGCCCTGGGGCGCTTACCTGGGTGAAGATGGCATGAAGAACGGCATCCGGGTCAAGATCTCCAGCTACACCCGGCACCATGTCAACATCACGATGACACAGGCCAAGGCGGTCAGCAACTACACCAACTCCATCCTGGCCAACCAGGAAGCCACCGACGATGGTTACGATGAGGCCATGCTGCTTGATGCCAGCGGGTTCGTCAGCGAAGGCGCCGGCGAAAATGTGTTCGTGGTGAAGGACGGCGTGGTCTACACGCCCGACCTGTCGGCCGGTGCACTCAACGGCATCACCCGCAACACCATCATCCACATCTGCAAGGACCTGGGCCTGGAGCTGGTGCAAAAACGTATCACCCGCGACGAGATCTATATCTGCGACGAGGCCTTTTTCACCGGCACCGCGGCCGAAGTCACACCCATCCGCGAACTCGACCGCATCGCGCTGGGGCGCGGTTCGCGTGGCCCGATCACCGAGAAGATCCAGAGTGCGTTCTTCGATATCGTGAACGGCCGCAATCCGAAATACGCACATTGGCTGGCGCGAGTCTGATCACCATGAGCAAGAACCAAGTGGAACTGCTGGTCAAGGACCTCAATCCCCAGGGCGGCATATTTTGTCCGCACCCCAAGGCCGACATGAAAATCTGGAACACCCATCCCAGGGTCTACCTGGACCTGGGGCACACCGGCCAGGTCATGTGCCCGTATTGCGGCACCGAATATGTGCTCAAGGCGGGCGAACACTTCGACGCGAATCACTGAGCGCACAAAAAAAGGCCACCCGAAGGTGGCTTGAAAGAGTCCTGTGAAGGACATCATTGGAGACGGGATCCGGTTGACTGACTCGGTTTCTGAATAGGGTGATCCAGCGGTGGACTGTGACAGCAGTTGCCACGACTCTACCGAGGCGCACCCTGTGGTGCCATCCTCCATTCAGGGGATGGCGCTTCGTTTATCCACAAATTCGGTACTTTTCCCGGTCGCAGGCGGTGTGCTCAGCTCGCGATCGGGGTGATTTGGGGTAGGCACACCCGGAAACAGACACCTGCCGGTGCATGTGATTCACAAACCACGGTGCCGCCGTGGCGCAGCACGATGGCTTTCACCAGCGCCAGACCCAGGCCCACACCGCCGTCACGCTCGCTGGCGCCAGGTAGACGGAAAAACGGTTCGAAAATCCGTTCGCGGTATTCGGCTGGCACGCCCGGCCCTTGATCGCAGACAGCCAGCTGCACCATGCCAGCGGCAGCCGACAGCTGCAGCGTCACCACACCTGCGGCATGCCGGTGCGCGTTTTCCAGCAGATTGCGCACCACCCGACGCATTAATTTCGCCACACCCAGCACGGCCAGTTTGTCGGCAGCGCCCTCGACCAGCAGTTCTGCGTCCAGACGCGCGCATTCTTCTGCGGCAATGCCCACCAGATCCAGTGGCTCCAGGGTACCTATATCGGCCTGACTGGCGTCGAGGCGGCTGGCCAGCAGAATCTCGTCGATCAGTTGGTCGAGTTCGTGGATGTTGCGCGCGATCTCGGCCTTGGCCTCCGCGCTGGTCTGGGCATCCATCAGCTCCAGGCCCATGCGGATGCGGGTCAGTGGCGAACGCAGTTCATGTGACGCATTGGCCAGCAAGGCCTTGTGTGACTGCACCAGCGTCTGCACCTTCGCAGCCGCTTCGTTGAAGCCATGGGCCAGGTTGGCGACTTCGTCCTGCCCGTCTTCGGGCATGCGCCAACCCAGGTCACCCTGACCCCACTGGCGCACGCCTGATTCCAGGCGTTCGAGGCGCTGTGTCAGGCGCCGCACCACCGGGTAGCTGCCCAGTGCGACGGCCGCAGCAATCAGCCCCAGCATCCATACGAAATTCATGCGCGCACTCGGTGCCCCATGGCGCGGACCACCATCACGTGGTGAGGCTGCGGGCCCGCGCGGCCGTGGCAACTGGATGTACAAGGTCTCGCCGCTGTGCGTCGTGACCTGGAATTCCGGCACCTGGCCGGGGGTGCGGATCGGTCGGGCGGGTGCCTGTCCGATGATGGTGCCGGTGCTGTCTCGCAACACGATCTCGCGTCCTGGGCGCATCGCGCGTTCGTGTTCGGCCTCGACGCGCCACAACCAACCCACCAGGACCAGCATCAGCACGACAGCTCCGACAACCGCCAGCCACACCCGCAGATACAGACGCTGGAACAAAGGGATCTTCATCGGTGAACCTCCGGCCTTGTCTGCGGGAGTCCGTTCAGTCCTGCTGGCGCGCAAAAACATAACCAACTCCGCGCACCGTGAGGATACGCCTGGGGTTCTTCGGATCCTGCTCGATGGCCGCGCGGATACGTCCCATGTGCACGTCGATCGAACGGTCGAATGCATCGAGTTCGCGCCCGCGCACCGCTTCCATGATCTGGTCGCGGGTCAGCACCCGTCCGGCACGTTCGGCCAGGGCCACCAGCAGGTCGAACTGGTAGGAGGTAAGTTCGCATGGCTGGTCCGCCACCGTCACGGTGCGTGCATCGCGGTCGATCTGCAGCGAGCCGAACTGCATCAGCTGCGTGGGCGCCTCGGATGTGTTGTGGCGGCGTAACACGGCCCGGATACGTGCCAGCAGTTCGCGCGGCTCAAACGGTTTGGGCAGGTAGTCGTCGGCGCCGATCTCCAGCCCGACGATGCGGTCCATCGGATCACCCTTTGCCGTCAGCATGAGCAAGCCGTCCATGTCCGGCAACATCAGGTCCAGGATCACCAGGTCGGGCAAGGGCTCAGGCGTGCGGCCTTGCAACCGCTCCAGTCCTGATGACGCATCCGGTGCATGCGTGACCTGATAACCCGACTGACCCAGGTATTGCGACACCATCTGTGCCAGACGGGCATCGTCCTCGATCATCAACAGCCGTTCCACCATGCAGTCAGTGTAGGTCGCGCAGTTGCGGGTGACTTGAAGCGGTGGTAAAGAGCAGGTAAACCAGCGCAAGCTGGCGGCGGGCGGAGGTTGATGAGCGCGTCAGCCGTCAGTGCGTGGTCGCGGCCGCCGCGGGTGATGGTGCTGCGCGGCCATGGCCGGCCCAGGATGCCAACAGGATGAGCACCAGCACCGGTATGCCGAGCAAGGCGGTGGCGGTGAAGAAGTCCGCGTAGCCGAAACGATCGACATACTCCCCTGAGAAACCGGCGAGGAACTTGGGCAGCAACAACATCAACGAGCTGAACAATGCGTATTGGGTGGCCGAATACTGGATGTTGGTCAACCCGGAAAGGTAGGCAATGAAGGCTGCCGATGCGATGCCGCTGCTCAGGTTGTCGGCCGACACCACCGCGATCAGCGCGGTCACGTCGTGGCCGTGGCCAGCCAGCCAGGCAAACAGCAGGTTCGTCGCGGCGCTCAGCACCGCGCCCAGCAGCAGGATCCGCATGATTCCGTAGCGCACCGACATCACGCCGCCGATGAAGGCGCCCACCAGAGTCATGGCCACGCCATAGATCTTGGTGACCGCGGCCACTTCGTCCTTGCTGTAGCCCATGTCGACATAAAAGGGATTGGCCATGATGCCCATCACGACGTCGCTGATCCGGTAAATCGCGATCAACGCCAGGATCAATACGGCGTGCCAGCGGTAACGACTCAGGAAATCCGCAAACGGGGCAATCAATGCACCGTGTACCCATTCGCCGATGTTTTTAGCCGGCGCCAGTACCCGGTGTTGCGGCTCCGGCGAGAGCAACACGGTCAGGATGCCGACCAGCATCGACACGGCCATGACCAGATACGCAGTGCGCCAGGCCAGCGGCTGGTACAGGCCGGTGTTGGCGATCTCGGCGCGTGCGGCGATCCACAACACGCCGGCGCCGGCCCAGATCATTGCGATCCGGTAGCCGGCCTGGTAGGTGGCGGCCAGCACGCCTTGGCGTTCGCTGGAGGCTGACTCGATCCGGTAGGCGTCCAGTGCTATGTCCTGCGTGGCCGAGCCGAACGCCACTGCCAGCGCGCCCCAGACCATCGGTGCCAGCGTCAGGCGCGGGTCGGTGAATGCCATCGCCACCAGCGCGCCGATGATGACGCACTGCGACAGCAGCAGCCAGCTGCGCCTGCGCCCCAACCAGCGCGTCAGCAGCGGCAATGGCAGGCGGTCGACCAGCGGCGACCAGGCCCACTTGAAGCCATAGGCCAGGCCGACCCAGCTCAGATGGCCGATGGTGGTGCGGTCGATGCCCGCCTCGCGCAGCCAGAAACTCAGAGTGCCGAACACCAGCAACAAGGGCAGGCCGGCGGAGAACCCCAGCAGCAACATGCGCAGGCTGGCTGGCTCCAGATACACCCGCAATGCATCGCGCCAGGGTAGTCGAATTCGGTCGGAAGAAGCGGTGTTGTCTGACATGCGCAATTGAAGTGCTTGCGACTATTATTCACTGATGTGTATCCGTTGCCTCTCTTCGCGATCCTCCTGGTCAGCGCGCCGCGGCTTTCTGCTCACCGCCACCGCACTGGCAGCAGCGCCCGCAATGGCGCAGGTCAACGTCGGAAAGCGCTCGGGATTTCGCAAGCTGGTGTCGGCCGACGAGATCGAGCAGGCGGCGGCCCAGCAATACGCCAAGATGCTGGCCGAGGCACGTGCGCAAAAGGCGCTGGCGCCGGACAACCATCCGCAGTTGCGTCGTCTGCGCGCGATTGCAAATCGCATCATTCCGTTCACCCGGCAGTGGAACGAGCGGGCCAGTCGCTGGCGTTGGGAGGTCAACCTGATCGGCAGCAAGGAGATCAACGCGTTTTGTATGCCTGGCGGCAAGATCGCCTTTTACACCGGCATCCTGGATCGGTTGCATCTCACCGATGATGAAGTCGCGATGGTGATGGGTCACGAAATGGCCCATGCGCTGCGCGAACACGCAAGTGAACGTATCGGCAAGACGCAGGTAACGGGCTACGGACTCTCGTTCCTCTCGCAGGTGCTGGGCCTTGGTAACGTGGGCGACCTGGCGGCCAATATGGGCACCCAGTGGCTCGCGCTCAAATACAGCCGCGAGGACGAAAGCGAGGCCGACCTGGTTGGCCTCGAACTCGCGGCGCGTGCCGGTTATGCGCCCCGGGCTGCCGCCAGCCTGTGGCGCAAGATGGCCGAAGTCTCGGGTAGCAACGGCAACCTGGCGTTCCTGTCCACCCACCCGAGTGGCCCGCAACGGATCCGCGATCTACAGGCGAACGAGCCCAAGGTGCAAGGCCTCTATGACCGGGCCCGCCGGGGCGGGTGAACGACCGGGTCCTGCCCGTCCCGACCCACCCCCGCGCTAGGCATATCCAGTGCGATCGGTAGTGTCGGTATGCTGACCTCACCT
>CAJDWR010000004.1_pt1 | contig 33124 bp, 28 predicted proteins | sample 7391651 | NCBI WGS metagenome assembly CAJDWR01 (sample SAMEA7055720, study PRJEB34461) | soil metagenome | biome: terrestrial ecosystem; feature: Peninsula; material: soil | place: Antarctica | collected 2016
CGCGAAGCCGGATTGCCGAAATGCTGACGCAACCAGGGCACCATCGCATCAACAACCCGCTCGTCACATGGATTGGTGGCGCTGTAGTCCATGTAGATCGGGAAATGGGGCGTGGTATCCATGACGAGCTTTTCTGAGGCCTTCTGTTTCAACGGTTGCCGGGGCGCTGCGGCACGCTCGTGCAACAGCGTGATGTCGCCGAAGACGGACTACTCGCCGTCAGGAAGACTTCATCAGGGCATTTCCCAGCGCAAACACGGAATTGGGCGCATTGACACGCATCGGCTTGCTGACCGGCATGGCGGAAATAGCGCGTTTGACATGCGGTTTGTCTTCGATCTGCAGACCTTTAGCGAGTTGTTCGTCGACCAATTTCTGCAAAGTGACCGAGTCCAGGAACTCAACCATGCGCACATTCAGCGAAGCCCACAGGTCATGCGTCATGCAACGCGAACCTTCACCCCCACAATTTTCCTTGCCGCCGCACTGTGTCGCGTCGATCGGCTCGTCGACCGAAACGATGATGTCGGCGACCGTAATGTCGGAAGCCTTGCGAGCCAGCGTATAGCCGCCACCAGGGCCGCGGGTGGACTCCACCAGCTCATGGCGGCGCAGCTTGCCGAACAGTTGCTCGAGATAAGAAAGGGAAATTTGCTGACGCTGACTGATCGCGGCCAATGTGACCGGCCCATTGCTCTGGCGCAGGCCCAAGTCAATCATGGCGGTGACGGCGAACCGACCTTTTGTTGTAAGACGCATGGCAAACTCCTTCAGTTGGATTGGACCCTCAATAGATGGGTTGTTGACTGATTAGTTCAAGTATAGGGCAAGACCCAATGATTTAGTCGAGTAATTAGACTGATCAGTCACAAACGAGTCTGTTGCGTTTGAAATGTGGGCAAGATAAGGCAGATAGCCAGGTCTTAACGGGCGTTAGCATCGCGCCGTGCTCCCTCTTCGCTGAACAGGCCCTTCGCCCGCCCTACATAGAGGATCAAGATCGCCGAACTGATGGACGTGGCTTTGGGCGAATTGCCAAGCGGCCAACCATGTGTTTGCGCCCGAATTCGTCTGGCAGGCCTCGCAAGGCGACGCCTCGCACACGCAGCAGTTGCTGCAACGGCAAATGATGGACAGCAGTCGGTCAGCGATCAGTCAGCTGTATCGGATCGGTGCCACTGGCGCCAAATGCCCTCTTCTTGAGGTTCGCGAGCTGATCGCGCACCTGCGCCGCCTGCTCGAACGCCAGGTTGCGGGCATGCTCCATCATCAGCTTTTCCAGCCGCTTGATCTCACGACCCACGTCCTTCTCGCTCATCTCCTCGATCTGGGCACGTTGCATCGCATCCTGTTCCAGCCGTTCGAGCTCACGGCCGGCCTTTTCGCTGTAGACACCGTCGATCAGGTCGCGCACGGTCTTGACGATGGAGCGCGGCGTGATGCCGTGCGCCTGGTTGTATTCCAGCTGGCGCTCGCGTCGGCGATTCGTCTCGCCGATGGCGCGTTCCATCGAATCGGTCACCCGGTCTGCATACAGGATGGCGCGGCCGCCCAGGTTGCGGGCTGCGCGGCCGATGGTCTGGATCAAACTGCGTTCGGAGCGCAGGAAACCTTCCTTGTCGGCATCGAGGATCGCCACCAGCGACACCTCGGGAATATCCAGCCCCTCGCGCAGCAGGTTGATGCCCACCAATACGTCAAACGTGCCCAACCGCAGGTCGCGCAGGATCTCGACCCGCTCCACCGTATCGACATCGCTATGCAGATAACGCACCTTGACACCGTTGTCGGTCAGGTAGTCGGTCAGCTGCTCGGCCATGCGTTTGGTCAAAGTCGTGATCAGCACCCGTTCCGACTTCTCGACCCGGATGCGAATCTCCTGCAATACATCGTCGACCTGGTGTGTCGCGGGCCGTACTTCGACCTGCGGATCGACCAGGCCCGTAGGCCGCACCAGCTGTTCGACGACCTGCCCGGCGTGGTCCTTTTCCCACTGCGCCGGCGTGGCGGAGACAAAAATCGCCTGGCGCATGCGGGCCTTGAACTCTTCAAACTTCAGCGGCCGGTTGTCGAGCGCACTGGGCAGCCGGAAGCCATATTCAACCAGCGTGGTCTTGCGCGAGCGGTCGCCGTTGTACATGGCGCTGAACTGGCCGATCAGCACATGCGACTCGTCCAGAAACATCATGGCGTCCTTGGGCAGGTAGTCGGTCAGGGTTGCAGGAGGGTCGCCCGGCGCCGCACCCGACAGATGCCGGCTGTAGTTCTCGATGCCCTTGCAATGACCGACTTCACTCAGCATTTCCAGGTCGAACCGGGTCCGCTGCTCCAGCCGCTGCGCCTCGACCAGCTTGCCATCGGCCACCAGCACTTTCAGCCGGTCCGCCAGCTCCAGTTTGATCGTCTCGACCGCCGCCAACACCTGGTCCCGCGGCGTCACATAGTGGCTGCGCGGGTAGACGGTGAAACGCGGAATCTTCTGCCTGATACGACCGGTCAACGGGTCGAACAGCTGCAAAGTCTCGATTTCATCGTCGAATAGTTCGATCCGGATCGCCAGTTCGCTGTGTTCGGCCGGAAATACGTCGATCGTGTCGCCTCGCACCCGGAACTTGCCACGCGAAAAATCTTCTTCATTGCGCTGGTACTGCATACGCACCAGCTGGGCGATCACGTCGCGTTGGCCCATCTTGTCGCCCACCCGCAGCGTCATCACCATCCGGTGGTAGGCCGCGGGCTGGCCGATGCCGTAGATCGCTGACACGGTGGCCACGATCACCACGTCGCGCCGCTCCAGCACGCTCTTGGTACACGACAGGCGCATCTGCTCAATATGTTCGTTGATAGCCGAATCTTTCTCAATGAACAGATCACGCTGCGGCACATATGCTTCAGGCTGGTAGTAGTCGTAATAACTTACGAAATATTCGACGGCATTGCGTGGAAAGAACTCGCGAAATTCGCTGTACAACTGCGCGGCCAGTGTCTTGTTGGGTGCAAATACGATCGCCGGGCGGCCCAGCCGGGCGATCACGTTGGCCATGGTGAACGTCTTGCCGGATCCGGTCACGCCCAGCAGCGTCTGGAAGACCTCGCCGTCGTTGACACCTTCGACGAGCTTGTCGATCGCCTCGGGTTGGTCGCCGGCCGGAGGATAAGGCTGGAACAACTCGAAAGGCGAATCCGGGAAACGGACGAAAACTCCCGTTGCTGGCTCGCCGGCCGAGGCGGTTTTGGGCAGTCCATCATCGACAAGGCTCAAGGTGGAAACAGGCATGGTGTCTTGCGCCGCACACAGCGGCGGCTAAAATCTGAGGCAACCGGATAGCGTACCGCAGATGTCCAGTAGATGCACACATCTTCCGGTGCCCTCTCTCCATTTGACGAACCTTTTCCGAACCGCAAAGAAGCACGACCATGTCCTTGTTTACCGCCGTAGAAATGGCACCGCGTGACCCGATCCTGGGTCTGAACGAACAATTTGCCGCGGACACCAACCCGTCCAAGGTGAACCTGGGGGTGGGGGTGTATTACGACGAAAATGGCAAGTTGCCACTGCTGCGGTGCGTGCAGGCAGCCGAAAAAGCAATGATGGAAGCGCCCACGGCGCGTGGTTATTTGCCGATCGACGGTATCGCCGCCTACGACACGGCTGTCAAGGCGCTGGTATTCGGCGCGGATTCCGAGCCGGTCCGATCCGGACGGGTTGCGACAGTTCAGGCCGTGGGTGGCACTGGCGGCCTGAAGATCGGCGCCGACTTCCTGAAAAGGCTCAGCCCCGATGCCACCGTGCTGATCAGTGACCCGAGCTGGGAGAACCATCTGGCTTTGTTCCGCAATGCCGGCTTCGCGGTGGCGTATTACCCCTATTACGACGCCGCCAACCGATCGATCGACTTCGCGGGCATGCTGGCGACGCTGGAGGCGGCCAAACCCGGCACCATCGTCGTGTTGCATGCCTGCTGCCACAATCCGACCGGTTACGATATCAGCGCCGACCAGTGGGATCAGGTAGTGGCGGTGTGCAAGGCCGGCAAGCTGACGCCGTTCCTCGACATGGCCTACCAGGGTTTCGGCGCCGGCATCCGGGAAGACGGCGCCGCTGTGCAGAAGTTTGTCGACGCCGGCCTCGATTTCCTGGTTTCCACCAGCTTCAGCAAGAGTTTCAGCCTGTATGGCGAACGGGTCGGCGCGCTCAGCGTGGTGTGCGACAACAAGGACGAAGCTGCCCGGGTGCTGAGCCAGCTCAAGATCGTGATCCGGACCAACTACAGCAACCCACCGACCCACGGTGGCGCTATCGTGGCTGCGGTCATGGCCGATCCGAAGCTGCACGCCATGTGGGAAGAGGAGCTTGCGGCAATGCGGGTGCGCATCAAGTCCATGCGCCAGAAGCTGGTCGACGGCCTCAAGGCCGCCGGCGTCAAGCAGGAGATGGGTTTCATCACCCGTCAGGTCGGCATGTTCAGTTATTCGGGGCTCACCAAAGAGCAGATGGTGCGCCTGCGCAACGAGTTCGGCGTCTACGGTACCGACACCGGCCGCATGTGCGTTGCCGCGCTGAACGACAAGAACATCGGCCACGTCTGCGCATCGATCGCCAAGGTGGTGTAACGCCGACCGCGCCCGCGCGCCCTGGCTGCAGATCGACGCAACCTGAGCCGGGCCGCGTTCAGCGCACCAGTGTGTTGAGCTGGATGATCGGCAGCATCACCGCCAGCACGATCAGCATCACCACCAGGCCCATCGCCACGATCAGCAGGGGCTCCAAAATGGTGGCCAGATGCATGGCGCGACGCTGCACGTCGTTGGACAACTGCACCGCCACGCGTTGCAGCATCTGCGGCAACTGGCCGGTCTGTTCGCCAAGTCGGGCAAACATCGGCAATATCGCGGGAAACCGCTTGTTACGCGCCAACGCCAGCGCAATCGGCGCACCTTCGCGCACCAGCACCAGCGCGGCCAATGCGTCGGCGCGCATGGCTCGGTTGTTCAGCGTCTCGGCCGAAGCCTGCAGTGCCTTGAGGATGGGCACACCCGCCGCCGCCAACATCGCCAGCGTATTGGCAAAACGCGCCGCGTTGTAGCCACGCGCCAACCGGCCGACCAGCGGCAGACGCAAGAACGCGGCATCGAACCGTTCTCGCAGCGCCTCGTTGCGCAATGCCTGGCGCAAGGCGACCAGCGCCAGCACCACCACCCCCAGCACCACCAGTCCGTATTGGCGCACCAGCGCGCTGATGGCCAGCATGGCCTCGGTCAACCAGGGCAGGCTCTGCTTGCTGCCGGCGAACACCTGAGCCACCTGCGGAACCACATACGCCACCAGAAACATCACGATCAGGATGGCAATCACGGTGACGATGGCCGGATACAAGGCAGCCGCCAGCAGACGCGACTGGAGTTGCTGCTGCTCGGCCAGATCGTCAGCCAGCCGTTCGAGTACCAGACCCAGCGCACCGCTGTGTTCCCCCGCATCGATCACCGCGACGTAGATCGCCGGAAACTCGCGCGGGTATTGCGCCAGTGCCTTGGCAAAACCACTGCCGGCATTCACCTCGGCGCGCAGAGCTGCCACCAGGTTGCGCTGACGTGGATCGTCCGCCTCCTCGCTCAAGGCGCTCAGGGCGCGCTCCAGCGGCAGGCTGGCCGAAACCAGACCAGCCAGCTGGCGGGTCCAGATCGCCAGTTGCGTGGATGAAAACACCCGCGTGGCAAACCACGATGTTGTCCGCCTGGACAAGTCAGCATCGTCGGCGGTGGCGGCGCCGACCTGCGTGACCTGCAGCGGAACCAGAGTCTGCGCACGCAAGGCACTGCGCGCGGCACGCGCTGTCTCGGCGTCGATGACGCCCTTGCGCACACTGCCTTGTGCATCAACGGCTTCAAACGCATACGCGGGCATGGGCCAGTCTATCCGTGCAGTGTGATCAGTCGCGCGTGACGCGCAACACCTCTTCACGCGACGTGACTCCAGCGGCGATCAACCGCTCGCCGTCATCGCGCATGACGCGCATGCCGCCGGCAACCGCAGCAGAGCGGATCTCCGCCTCCGAAGACCGGCGATGGATCTGATCGCGGATCGCCGCATCCGTCACCAGCAGTTCGTAGATACCTGTGCGCCCGGCATACCCAGTCTGACCGCACGAACTGCAACCCGCGCCTTTGCACTGCAGGCACCACTTGCGCACCAGGCGCTGCGCCAACACACCGAGCAGCGACGAACTGAGCAGGAAAGGTTCGACGCCCATGTCCATCAGGCGGGTCACGGCGCTGGCCGCGTCGTTGGTATGCAAGGTCGCCAACACCAGGTGGCCGGTGAGCGAGGCCTGGATCGCGATCTGGGCGGTTTCGAAATCACGGATCTCGCCGATCATGATCACGTCCGGGTCCTGGCGCAGGATGGCACGCAACGCGGTGGCAAAACTGAGGTCGATACGGGTATTGATCTGCGTCTGACCGATACCAGGCAACTCGTATTCGATCGGGTCCTCGACCGTCATGATGTTGGTATGCGCTGCATCGAGCAGTGTCAGCGCCGCATACAAGGTGGTGGTCTTGCCCGAGCCGGTCGGGCCGGTCACCAGAATGATGCCGTGTGGCTGGCCGATGAGCTGGGTGAAGCGCTGCAGGGTCGCGCCTTCCATGCCCACTGCCTGCAGATTCAGACGTGTGCCGGACTTGTCGAGCAGGCGCAAAACCGCCCGCTCACCCTGCGCGCTGGGCAAGGTGCTGACCCGCACGTCCACGGCACGGGTGCCGATACGCAGACTGATACGCCCATCCTGCGGCAGGCGCTTTTCGGAGATGTCGAGTTCGGCCATGATCTTGAGCCGCGAGATCAGCGCCGCATGCAACGCGCGGTTGGGCTGCACCACTTCGCGCAAACTTCCGTCGACGCGGAACCGCACGCTGCTGTGGCGCTCATACGGCTCGATATGGATGTCGCTCGCGTTTTCGCGCGCGGCCTGCGTCAGCAAGGCATTAAGCAGCCGGATGATGGGCGCGTCGTCGGCGGCCTCCAGCAGATCCTCCACCGCCGGCAACTCCTGCATCATGCGCTGCAGGTCGACATCCGAGGCCACCTCGCTGGCCACCAGAGCGGCGCTCGATTCGCCTTGCGCATACGCTGCGCTGATGCGTTGCACCAGCGATTCGGCGTCCATCGCGGCCAGTGCGGCAGTTGGATATTTGCGCAACACTTCGCCCAGCGCCGGCTGCGGCGACTGCGGATGCACGACCAGCGTCAACGTATCGCCGTCCTCCTCCAGCAACAATTGGTTCGTGCGCGCGAATGCATACGGTAACGGAAAACGCATGGCATGTCACCGGTCGGACATCGGCGCACGTGGCGCCGGGGCCGGTGGCGGCCGGGGTGGCCGGGGCGGTTCAAGTGCGGCGGGCAATTGCGCGACACCCAGATCTGGCAGGATGGCGCTGGGGCGTGGTTGCACCGCCTGCTGGTCCGCACGCATCGCCTCGTAGCGTCCGATTGACAAGGCATCCGCCGATTGCGCATCACGCACCACGACCGGGCGTATGAACACCATCAGGTTGGTCTTGCGGCGCGAACGGCTCTCGCTGCGAAACAGGTTGCCGAACAAGGGTACGTCACCGAGACCAGGCACCTTGTCTTCGTTGATGGCCGACTCATCCTGCAGCAGCCCTCCGAGCACCACGATGGAGCCGTCGTCAACCAGCACATTCGATTCGATCGATCGCTTGTTCGTGATCAGACCGGTGGGCGAGTTGACCGATGATGCCTGCACGCTGGAGACCTCCTGGAAAATCGACAACCGGATGGTCCCGTTTTCGCTGATCTGCGGCTTGACCCGCAAGGTCAGCCCGACGTCCTTGCGCTCGATGGTCTGGAACGGGTTCACCGAGCCGCCGCTTGCGTTGTTGTTGGTATAGGAACCGGTCACGAACGGCACGTTCTGACCAATCACGATCTTGGCCTCTTCGTTGTCCAGCGTCAGCAAATTGGGCGTGGACAAGATGTTGCCGTCACCGGTCTGCTGAAGGAAACGGGCCAGAAAACCGAGCACGTAAACGCCATTGACACGGTTCACCAACCCGACGTTCAATCCCGGGCTGGGTACCACCGAGCCATTGGCAGCGCCAGTGGCCAGTGCAATGATGTTGTTGCCGGCCTTGCCGAAGTTGGTGCCCAGGATGCCGATCGTGCCGTCACCGTTTTTGCCAATCGGGCCTTGCCACTGGATGCCGAATTCGGCCGCCTTGTCAGCGTTGACCTCGGCGATCAACGATTCGACAAACACCTGGGCGCGACGCGCATCCAGTTTGTCGATCACCGCACGCATCTGGCGGTATTGGGGTTCGGGTGCGGTGATCACCAAGGAGTTGGTGGCAGGGTCGGCCTGGATCTGCCCGCCAGTCTCGGCTTGCGACGATGAGGCCCCAGGTGCGGCTGCCGCTGCGGCAGCGGCGCCGCCCGGCCCGGCCAGTGTTGGCCGGAAGGCCGGCGCGCCGGAACCGGCACTTGCCACACCCGCCATCGCTGCGCGCAAAGTGGCAGCGAGTTTCACCGCCTCGGCGTTCTTCAGATACACCACATGGATGTTGCCCGCGGCATCGGCCGACGAGGGCTGATCAAGCCGTTCGATAAGCGAACGCACCAACGCCACCCGCGTCGGATTGGCGGCGCGCACGATCAGCGCATTGCTGCGTGGCTCGGCGATGATGGCGGTGCGAAAGGAGTTGTCCACCTGCCCCTGCACCGCGGGCGCGTTGCTGGTCTGCGTCAGGCGCAGCACGAGTGGCGCCAGGTCGGAGGCCAAGGCGTATTTGAGCGGGATGACTTCGACGTCCGTCGCATTGGGCATGTCCATCGCCGCGATGATGCGACCCAGACGACGCAGGTTGTCGGCATAGTCGGTAATCACCAGTGCATTGCTACCCGGATTGACGTTGATGGTGTTGTTCGGGCTGATCAGCGGACGTAGCACCGGCACCAGGTTGAGTGCACTTTCATGGTCGAGCCGGAAGATCTGCGTGACGATCTGGTTGCCGACTGGGTTGTTCGGAGCCACCGACACCACACTGCCCAGCAGCTTGCCTTCTGCTTCCGGCACGACTTTGATGACGCCGTTCGATTCCAACACCGTGTAGCCCTGCAGACGCAGTGCCGCCAGGAACAATGCGTAGGCTGCCGCCGGTGATTGCGGTTTGTCGCTGGTCAGATTGAGCACGCCCCGCACACGCGGATCGACCAGCACCGTTCGCCCGGTGATCACGCCCATGGTGCGCGCCACGGCTTCGATCTCGGCGCCGACGAAATTCAGCGTGATCGGCTCCCCCGGCTTCTGTGCCTGCGCAGGCCCTCCCAGGCACAGTGACAACAGGCCGCCACCGGCAACAGTTGCCGCAAACTCCACCACACGGTTCCATTTCATATTGCAGCCCAAACCAATCCTACGTGCCAGTCCGTGATGCCTTGCCGGTCAATCCACAGCGATGATGGATCGGCTGCCCTGACGCCGCCCGACGATGTTGAGCAAGTTGCCCAACACCGGCTCATCCTCGGCTGCCGCGCTGGCCTCACCCCGAAAACCCCAACGCGTGCCGTTCCATTGGCCTTGCCCTGTCAGTTGCAGCCTGCCTTCGAGTGTCTGCAACTGCATTAGCGGTGGGCCGGCCAACCCGTTGCCGACCAGACGCAAACGGTAGCTGCCAATCGGCTTGAGCGTCGACAAGCGTGAAGAAAGGTCAAGCGCATCGAGTACGAGGTTGCCGTCCACACGATTGCGCCCCTCAAGCGATTCTAATGACAAGCCCTGCAGCGCCAGCACCAGGCGACCTTGTGGTTGCAAGGTATTCCATGGCGACCCAAGGCCAGCCAGAACAGCTGCCGGCCAACGGCTGGTGTTATCGGCCCAGGCGACGGTCCAACTGCGCCAGGACAGCTTGGCAGTCATCTGCAGCGGCTCAGACATGCAACATGCGGCCTGCAACTGCAGCTGAAGACCCATCCAGCGCGGTCGGAGCCGCCATGTGATCCGATCGGGCAGCACCACCGCATCACGGCTGGAAATACCACCCGACAGCACCAGTCTGCCGTTGCCATCCCACACGGTGCCACGGGGTTGCGCCAACTGCAGCCTGTCGTCGGAAGCCAGCCGCAACGCGTTGGCCAACCACAAGGCCGGAGCGAACAGGAGCAGAGCGGCGACCAATCCAAGCACCACGCCAATCCAGGCCCAGCGCCATTCACGCATTGTGGTTCTCCATCACGCCCGCGCTGCGTGATTCTCCGGACGCAACCCGATTGCCATGCGCGATCATGCTGGCGGGAGCTGCAGAACAACGCTGCCGTTCCATCCACCCGGGCTGTGCAGCAGGTGCGCCTGTTGCACGGTCACACGCGCAGCGCCGCGGACCTGCGCCAGCCATTGTGCGAACGCGTGCGGCTCCGCTCCCGACAACGTGACCGTCACCTGGTCGCCTGCGTTGCTGATCCGGGCCTTGCCTGCCAAGCGCTGCTGCACCGACGATTCCAGGATGCGCAAGGCTTCGTCGCGCCGGATCGGCGCGCGTCCTTGCAGCTCCTTCGCCTGCAGCGCCATGCCTTGCATGGATTGCAGTTGACCTTCGAGCTGGCTCAGCCGCTCGGGCGCCGAACGCAGTGTGGTCAACGCTGGCGCAATCCCCAGTGCCCAGACCAGTGTGCCAACGACCAGCACCAGCGCCAGCGCAACCAGCCGCCGCTCGCGCTCGGCAAGGCGGGACCAGGCGTGGCGCAGGCTTGTCGTAGCCATTACTGAGTACCTTCGCGCTTCGCACCGCAGTATTGGCTTCGAGCTGACAAGCGCGGCGCGCCGTTGTCAGTCTGCGCCGCAACTGCGTTGTCACCCTCGGAGCGGCCCTGCGCGCTCATGGTCGACCCTGCTGGCGCACGACCAAACGCCCGTTATCGATACGCAACTGGTATCCCTGGGCGAGCAAGGTGTCGCGCAATCGGTCGCGTTGCGGCTCGGCCAGCTCCAGGCCACGCAGCGCCAGCTCGCCGGCCGCAAAATCGATCGCCGTCGGGTGCTTGCCCTCTGGCAAGCCGCTGCCCAGGGCGGCCAGCATGGCCTCCATGTCGCCAGCGGTGATGCCGCCGCTGGACTGGCGCAATAGAGCCAGTTGCCGCTGCATCTGCAGCGGCGCATCGACGATGGTGCGTACACCGGGAAACGTCTGGGTCAGCAGGCTGTTGACACGTAGCTGTCGGTCACGGACCGCTCCATCGAGTTCCCAGGCCCAGGCGTGCATGCCAATCAGGTTGGCCAATGCAAGTCCTGCCAGGCCCCAGCGCGCAGCCCGCCAGGCGGGTGCAAACAGCCATTGGCGTGCCTGCTGCTTCCAGCGCCGCGCGATGCGGCCGCTCCCGGTGATCGCCAGCTCGAACTGGGCCAGCTCCCATTCGCAATGACTCGCCTGCAACAGACGTTGTGCCGCAGGCTGCAATTCAACCGCCTTGCCCAAAACCTGCTCGGCCAAGCCGGCAACTGCCGGGTCGGCCATCACTGCGCTGTCAGCGACGGGAATCGCCTTGTCGGCAAACGCGGCTGCTGCGCTGGCCAATGGCAGGCAAGTCACACCCTGGGCTCCAATCATGACCAGGCTGGCGTCATCGGCTGCGCCGATCACGGCCAACTGGTTCGAAGGTGCCTCGGGCGCGAGCGGCGCAAATTCTGGCACCACCCGGTGCGCAGGGCGCTGGCCTTGCTCAAAAAACGCCAGCGTCCCGCGCATCCATGCCTTGTCAAATACCGCCACCCGCACAGAACCGTCAGCCGAGCGCCCGGGCACCAACGCAAAACCCAGCTGCGCCGGATCGTCGAGCAATTGCTCTTCCAGCAATCCCGCCAGCGCGGCGCTCAAACGGCCCGCGCCCACCGGTGGCAGCCGGACCGCATGCCAGGACAATGCCCGTGCAGGCGCCACCAGAACAAGCACATCGGCGCCCGGCAACAGCGCCAGAGGTGCAATGCCGTGGTCCATCACCGGGCGTGCATCGGACGACAACACGAACTCGAACTCGGTTGCAGCCGTCGGAATGTGCAGTGGCAACGCGATGATCAAGGTTGTCATTGGCGAATTGTAGTGAGCGGGTGTCCCATCAGCGGCCCTCGTCAGCGGCTCGCCCCGGGCGATGCACGCGGATCACGCACTTCGCGTTCGCGCCAGACGGTGGTCACCGCCAAGCCATTGCGCTGCACCAGCGCGTGTTCACCCACTTGCGTGTCATCGAGCCGCAGACGCCCGAGGATCTCGAAGAAGCGGCTGGCCACGCTGACCTCGGCGGGGTTCAGGGCGCCGGCCTGTGCGGGCAGCAGCCGGGCAACGTCCGACAAGCTGCGAAACGGCGTGCGTGCACGCGCAGCGACCAGATTCCTGGCGTCGGCGTCGTCGATGTCGGGAATACGCGCCGCGATGACCAATGCACTGGCGGTGTTGAGGTTGAGCTGGGTACGGGTCGGCAACACCACCACATACGGCGCCAGGCGGGTCACGCTGTCTGCGGACAGCCCCAGCCATCGCAGTTGCTGCACACGCTGGGGCATGATGGGAATCTGCGCACTGCCTGCCTGCGGTGGGCCACTGACGACCGCCAGCAGCAGGTTCGCCACCATCCGATCGAGTTCGGCGCGTTCGATGCCCAGCGCATCGAACAGGCGTTCGAACGCCTGCAAGTCCCGCTCCGACACCCGGCTGCCCACAATCAGATTGGCAACGTTCAAACGCGCCTGCGCATCGGTGATCTGACCGGACAGGAACGCATCGTCGCCCAGGTCGTTGTCACCAGGATCCATGGCCAGGAAACTGGTCAGCCGCGTGTCGTGCAATTCAACGCTCCAGGGCTCGGAAAGGTGGTCCGAACCTCCACTGCGCGCGTCCTCGCGCAGGATCAGCCGGGCCCAGTCGAGCGCGCCGACCAGAATCCAGCTCGCTTGCAGCCGCTCACGTTCGCGCGCCTCGATCTCCACGCCGCGCCATTGTTGCCACAAGGCGGTCGCCGCCAAGGTGGCGACCAGAGCCACGGTCAGCATCGCCAATAACAGCGCCGCGCCGCGCTGGCGTGCGCCTGGAGTCAGGCCGTGCGCAGCGGGTGGATTCGACCCGATCGACGTCATCATGCGCCGCCCGGACCGAGCGTGGGACGCACCCAGTCGCGCACCAGCGTGCCACTGACGGCCTGACCGGCAGACAACGACAACACCAGACGTACACCATCGGGCAGTGTTTGCTGCGCGCCGGCCGCGGACCCACCTTCAGACGCGCTGGACATGGGGCTGGTCCAGCTGTTGTTACGAAAGTAGAAAACCTGCCATTGATCGACCGGCACGACGGCGACCTCCCGGCGGCGCAGATCGTCGGTCGGATTTTGGCCCCACCAAGCGGCCTGTTGCCAGGCCTGTTCCCATGCACTGCGGGTGTGCAACATCGGCGACTGCCAGCGCAACCACTGGCGCTTTCCATCGACGACGCGGGTACCCCAGGCGACCACACGCAGGCCACCACCACCTGGCGTGTTGGGGTCAGTCGGTGCCGTGGACAGATCGTCGACCTGATATTGGCGCGTGATACGCAGCACCTGGCCGTCGAAGTCCAGCGCCGCGATCGGCGCGGACGGCGCCATCGCGTCGAGGTCGACGCCCCATTGGTTCAGCCCGGCCTGCAGGGTTTGCACCTGCTCACTGGCGATGCGCGTCGCAGCCAATGACCGGCTCATTGCGTCGACGCCGCGCCAGGCCATCAGGCCCAGCATGGCCATCACCGTCATCGCCACCAGCAACTCGACCAGCGTAAAACCCTTGCTGCAGGGCGCTAGCCGAGGTACCAGCCGATCGTTAAGCCGGTTCGTCATCGTCATTGGAAGTTCCCCACGATGGCGGCGATCCGGAATACGATGTGCTCGCCATCGCGCACCTGCGCATCGACCCGGCGAAAGATCGGATTGGGTGTCGCCGAGACCACCAGCCGCCCGCGAAACACCCTTCCCCCCATCTCGCACGGAAAATCGGACGTCCCCATCGCCGGCATCTGGCGCGAAAGTCGCAGACCGATCAACGCGTTCTCGGCGCACACCTGCGCCACCAGGCCGTCGGACTGGCGCTGTGCGTTGTCGCTCAAGGCCATCGTCGATCGCAGTCCGGCCACCAGCGTGACGGCGACAATAGCCAGCGCCACCAGCACTTCGATCAGTGTGAATCCATGCGCCCGGCGTGTCACGGTATGGCACCTCCGGCGTGGGCCGGCTGAACGGCGAACGCACGTAGTCCGTCGGTGGCGATACGGATCTGACTGCCGCCTTGCAACAGCTCGATTTCCTGCCTCGGGATGATCGGCTCCGGGCCCAGCGTCACGAATGGCTCGGAGCGAACCGTCAGTCCGGCTTCCAGCCAGTCCAACCGTGTGCTGAAATCATGGCTGGTACCGGTACCCGCAGCCGCAGCGGTGTCAGGATCCGGCGCGGGCAGACCGATAAATTCAAAACCCTGGCCGGTCGCACGCCAGTAGACCGGCAAACCACTGGCCCGCGACCGGGCGCGGGCAGATTCGAGCATCGCGATCAGGCGTTGCGCCTCTCGCTCCAGCTGGGTCTGGCCCAGGTTGCGCAGACTGAAAGCCACGCCACCGCTTGCCATCGCGATGATGGCCACCACCAGTAGCAGTTCGAGCAGCGTGAATCCGGCGGTGCCAGAAGCCTGTCGGGCACAAGGACGGCCAGGCTTATTGCCAGGAGCCGACATCGGCGTCCTTGCCCTCGCCCCCTGGCTGGCCATCTGCGCCGAACGACAACACGTCGACTTCGCCATGGATGCCCGGGTTCAGGTACTGGTAGGGTCGGTTCCAGGGATCGTTTGGCAGCTTGTCGACATAGGCCTTCCAGTTCGACGGCATCGGTTCGGTGGTCGGCTTGACGACCAGCGCACCGAGTCCTTGTTCCGCGCTCGGATAGCGCTGGTTGTCAAGGCGGTAAAGCTTGAGCGCCTGCATCAGGTTGTTGACGTCGGTACGCGCTGCCATGGTGCGCGCGTCGTCGGCGCGCTCAAGCACGTTGGGAACGATCAAGGCGGCCAGCACGCCGATGATCACCAGCACCACCATGAGTTCGATCAGCGTAAAGCCACGCCGGAGCATGGCCAGCGAACGAACACCTGTGGTCGAGAACATCGAATACATACTAACCTTCCCTGGGTCGGATGTGCCGCCCAATGGCAGCTGCACGCTGGATGATAATCGGCCATGACCTCGCGCTGGCCATCCCGTATCGCCGCTTTCCTGCTTTGGGCTTTGGCGGCGGGGACGGCGGTTTATTGGTTGCTGCGTGTAGTTGGCATGTCCGAAACCCCGATCACAGCCGACACGGTCGCAGAACCCGCGCCGGCGATCTCCGTGGCCGACCTTGCAAAGGCGCTCGGCCCAGCGACTGCGGCCCCCATCGGGACGCAAGCGGTTTCCGCGCAACCATCCACACCAGATCCCGGAGCCCGGATGCGTTTGCTGGGCGTCGTAGCCGACCGCAAATTCGGCGGCGTCGCGCTGATATCGATCGACGGCCAGACCGCCAGGCCTTATCGTGTCGGCAGCCAGGTCGACGCCAGTTACCAGCTGACCAAGGTCGAGAAACGTTCTGCCATCCTGTCGCCGGTGCAGTCCACCGGCGCGGCCATCACGCTGGATTTGCCGACCGACGCCGCGCCCAATCCCGGGCCGCGACCACTTGGTGCAGCCGGGCCGGTCGGCCGTCGTTTTGGCGAGTTGCCGCCCACCCCGGTGACTGCAAGGCCGCCTGCCGGCGTTGCCGAGGAAACCATAAAAGAATAGCCTTTCGCAGACGCGCCTGTGCTGGCCGCACCAGGCGTGGCGAATCGTTCACTTCACACAATGGAAGCGTCAACCTTCGGTATAAGGGCGCAGGAGAATCCGAGCCACCGCGAATCACCCATAATGCTGTGGCGTGGCAAGGTGATGGCCGATTTACATTCATGCCCGCGATGCGAACAACCTTGTATTTTTCGGAATCCACGATGCGTAGGACCCTTTTGCTGCTGTGCTGCAGCACCCTGATAGTTCCTCTGTTTGCCGCTCCGGCGCAGGCGCAGTCTTATCCCGATCGGCCGATCCGGATGGTCATTCCGTTCCCCCCTGGCGGCGGTACCGATATCGCCGCGCGACTGGTCGGTGAAAAACTCGGCACAGCGCTCAAACAATCGGTTATCCCCGACAACAAACCCGGCGCCAACGGCGTGATTGCATCGGAGTTCGTGGCGCGCGCCGCGCCGGACGGTTACACGCTGCTGGTGGCCACCGGCAGCAGCCATGCGTTTGCTCCGGCGCTGGGCGTCAAGCTGTCATTCGATCCGATCAAGGACTTTGCACCAATTGCGATGATCGGGCAGTTTCCGACGGTGCTGGTGGTGAACCCGGCGGTGCCCGCCAAGACCATGGGTGAGTTCGTCGATTACGCGAAGAAGAACCCCGGCAAGATCAACTTCGGCTCCGCCGGCAACGGCAGCACCAACCACTTCCTGGGTGAAATGGTCAAGCAGGTTGCAGGCATCGACATGGTGCATATCCCGTACAAGGGTTCGAACCCTGCAGCGGCGGACCTGCTGGCCGGTCAGATCCAGATGATGGTCGACAGTGTGGCCGCGGCAAAAGGCAATATCGACGCAGGCAAACTGCGGGCCTTGGGTGTCACCACACCGCAGCGCCTGGCGCAGTTGCCCGATGTGCCGACACTCAAGGAGGCAGGTTACGACATCGAATACGCGGGATGGGTGGTGATCATGGCACCAGCGGGCACACCGCACGACGTGCTGGCCAAGCTCAACAGCGCCATCAACGGGGTGATGGCCGACCCGGCTGTGGTCGATCGCTACAACAAGCAGGGCATCGTCATCCGCACGATGTCGCTGACTGAACTACCGGTCTATCTGCGCAATGACAAGGAGCGTTGGGCCCAGGTCGCTGCCAAGGCAGGGCTCAAGGCCGAATGACCGCGTCGGTCCGGACCTCGCCGCACCAAGGAACACCATCGATGACGTACAGAACGATCAAAGCCCTCCTCATCGTCATCACACTGGCCCTGGTGCAGACACCGGCCCTGGCCTGGAGCAACCATACGCTGGTGACTTACCGCGCCTTCGACCGCATGCCGGAAGTTGCCCAGGCTGCACCAGTCGTGGCCGAGCCGCTGGAGGTCTTTCTCAAGGCCCAGGAACCAGCGATTGCCGATTTGTTGGCCAAACATGAAACCTGGGCACGCGCCAATATGCCGGCGTACGCGCCGCGCGCCGACGCGCTCAATTTCAAGGCCGATCCACAACGCAGCGACGCCGATCGCCGGCAGGCCTTTTTGACGGCCTTGCGCGTCTCGCCACTGAGCCGTTTCGCCTTGTATCTGCTGCCCGACCGGCAAATCGCGGTGGATCCGAGCAAGCTGCTGGCGCACGATGCAGTGAACTTCCTTCCCGAACAACCCAACGACGAGCGGCGTTTCGTGCGCCTGCAAGCCGGTGAAACAGTTGCGCCATTGGCCGTGCTGGCGACCGCCGCGGACGAGCCAGACTACGGACTGGACATCAACCTGTGGGACGACAGCCCCAGCGCATGGGGCAAGACCTACGGGTTCGGGAACCTGCCCTTCGGCAATCCGACCTTGTACTTCTCGACCCAGGCGCCGTTTCACATGGGCTTCTATCAAGAAGACTGGTTGATCTACAAGGCAGCCCCGTTCATTCAGCGCACTTACCCGCTGCTGCGTATCGAGCAATACAGCAGCCTGGCTGCGCTGGCATTTCGCAGCGGCCATGCGTACTGGGGATGGCGCTTTTCCGGCCTGGCGATGCATTACATCCAGGACCTGACCCAGCCCTACCACTCCGCGCTGTCGCCGGGCGATTCGACGCTACAGCTGATTTTCACCAATACGATGGCCATGGTCGGGTTTCCAAAACGGCGCGACGACCTGATCGTGTTGTTGTCCAATCGCCACCTGGCACTCGAAAAATACCAGAACGAAGCCATGGTGGCCAATGCCCACGCCGGCGTCGACACCGCACTGGAAAACGCACTGCGTGAATTCAAGCTCGACGCCAGCTACCCGATCTGGAGCGTGCTGTATGCACGCGACACTGTTTCCCGCGAGGCGCATGACAGTGCTGTCCAGACCGTGCAGACCATTCTGGACACGATGCCCGCTGCCTATGTCTCGGACCCATCATTCGACTTTGGCGTGAAGGAGTCCGGCATCGACTTGCTGGAGGCGATCGACAAGCAGGGAGCCGGCCAACAGGCTGAACTCCAGGCGCAGGTCGCCGGTCTGCTCGCGCACCTGGGCGCGCACAGCCGCAATACCCTGCGCGGCATTTTGCGTGCCGCGCAGCCCTGAGGCGACCACCGACATCTAACGTATCCCGGCCGGTTCCACAGGGCCATCGGCGTCGCCCTCATGCGGCGCGTGCGCCTCGCGCATGCGCAGCGTCTGGGTTGGCAGCGCGATTCGCGCGCCGTGCTGCTGGATGATCTGGCCGATCTTGATCAGCACATCCTGTTTGACTTCCTGGTACTTCACCCATTGTGTGGTCTTTGCGAAGGCATAGACCATCAGGTCCAGCGACGAGGTGGCGAAGGTAGTGAAATTGACGATCACTGTCTGGGTCGCGTCAATCTCCGAGTGGTTTCGCAGCATGTCCCGGATATCGTCTGCCACCGCCGGAAGAACGGCGAAGTCTTCATAACGCAGTCCGATGGTCTCGTAAATGCGCCGATGACTCATGCGCGACGGGTTTTCAACCACGATGTTGGTGAAAACCGCGTTCGGCACGTAGATCGGGTTCTTGTTGAAGGCCCGGATCCGGGTATGGCGCCAGCTGATGTATTCAACCGTGCCCTCCAGGCTCTTGTCGGGCGAGCGGATCCAGTCCCCGACGGAGAATGGCCGATCAAGATAGATCGTCAGACCACCGAAGAAGTTGGCTAGCAGATCCTTGGCGGCAAAACCAACCGCGATGCCGCCCACACCACCAAGCGCCAGCAGTCCGGTGATCTGAAAACCGAGGGTCTGTGCCACCATCAGGATGGCCACGATCACGATCAGCAGCCGCGCCAGCTTGCCCAATGCATCAACCGTCGTGTGGTCAACCACCTCGCCGCGGCGCACACGCACATCGATGATGTTGTGGCCGACCTTGCCGATGAAACGCAGCAAGAACCATGCGGCGCAGACGATCAGCGCCACATCGCGCAAGGCCGTCGCTTCGACCAGGAAGGGTTCTTCGACCTGATGCTGGACGACCCGCGCCATCACGCTGGCGCCGATCACCCACATCGCCGCCAGCACCGGCCGACTGGCGGTCTGCACCAGCGCATCGTCCCAGACCGATGCGGTTCGCGCGGTGACCTTGGCGGCATTGCGCAACAAGACTTGGGCCAACTGATTCAACACGATCGTGACCAGCGCGATGGCGATCAAGGAAGCAACCCACAGTTCGATGCCGATGTACTGGCTGAGGAAGGCGCTCAAACGGTTCATGCGACCAACTGTAAGGCATGTGTCTGGCAGCGGAACCTGTTAAGGTGTGGCCCACTTGGCGTGGCTGCCGCCCGCGTGCGTACGCAAAGACCATCGTGCAAGGGATCCTGCATGCAGACTGACACAACCAGCGCGTCTGACAACAACGCCGCTTCGGACACACCGCCCTGGTCCGGCCTGCCGGACGAATGGTCGGCGTTGCAGACGGCCGAGCGCGAGGCGATCGCGCTGCGCCGCAAACACCTGCTGGGCCTGGACGCAAACGATACGCCGACGCTCGATGACACGGCGGCCTTGCAATTGCCACGGGTGGGCCTGGCATTGTCAGGTGGAGGCATCCGCAGCGCGACCTTTGCACTGGGCCTGATGCGCGCAATGGCGCACAACCCCGCACCGAACGTTGAGGCCACTACGCGTGCCGGACTGACGCAGGGCAGCCTGCTCGGGCGGCTGGACTACCTGTCGACGGTGTCCGGTGGCGGTTATATCGGCGCGATGTACGGCCGCCTGGTGGCGACCTACGGAATGCTGCGCGCGCAACAGCTGATGGCCTCCAGCAACTCACCGGTCCTGGGTTGGTTGCGTCGCAACGGCCGTTATCTGGCACCCGGTGGCTCGCGTGACATCGGCATGGCCATCGTCACCTATGTGCGGGCCTGGCTGGCGATCCACGCCGAGTTCATGTTTGCCTGCATCGCGCTGGGTCTGGTGGTGGTGTTGCCCCATCTGTTGCAACACAGCCTGCAGCTGCTCGACGCCAACGCCTGGGAGCCTTGGTACACCGCCTGGTGGGCCTTGTCGCTGGCCTGGTGGACGGCGCTGGCGCCGGGCCTGATCGCCGGTTATTGGGCCGCACGCGACGGACCCGACCCGAAGACCACCGGCTCGCGCCTGGGCTGGCGCGACCTGGTATTCGTGCTGGTAATTGCTTATGCCGGTTTCAGCCTGGTGCGCAGCCTGATTCTGAACGAGGCGCTTGACCCGATCCGGCATGGCCTGAGCTGGCCGGGCGCCGGCGCTTTGGCGCTGGTATCGATCGTTATTGGCCAGGTTGCAACCATGGCCTGGATGGCGTTCGACCGGACTCCCCATGCACTCAAGGTGGCACGTATCCGCAACCTGCTGACGCGCGCGCTGCGGTGGGTGATGGGCGCGACCCTGACCCTGGCCGGCATCGGCGCGCTGGACCGCATGAGCTGGTGGATTCTGGAGGAACTGCAGACCGGCAACCAGTGGTTATGGAACGGCATCGGAGCCGGCAGTGTGCTGGTCGTGGTGCTGCGGGCACTGGTGCAACCGTTGCAGAAGATCGCATCCGAGAACACCATGCGCTCGCGCGAGTGGTTGCCGCGGCTACTCAATATCGCCAGCCTGTTTGGCATGCTTGCCCTGGTGATGGCCTGGCTGGTGTTGTTCCAGTGGTTCGTGTTTGCGCCCGAGACTTTCGCTGCCTTGCGTGATGTTCCAGCCTGGATGCGCGCAGCCATGTTGGCGGGGGCCTGGCTGGCCTGGATCCTGCTGTCAGCCGGCAATACGCAAATGGCCAACACATCGTCACTGCACAGCTTTTACCGTGCGCGGCTGGCGCGGGCTTACCTGGCAGTGGGCAACCTGAAGCGCAACCTCGCAGATTCCCATGGCGTGCGCGCAGATGTCACGCGCGTGATCGGCGGTGACGACACCCGCTTGCAGCACTACCGCCCGGAGAGCCGTGGTGGCCCGATCCACCTGGTTAACACCTGCCTGAACCAGACCCGCGACGACAGCAGTGGCCTGTTCAATGCCGACCGCAAGGGCACGGCGGTCACCGCCAGCTGGCGCGGATTCGAGATCGGTGCGCGCGGCTTTGTAGCACTGAAGGAAGGCCAGGATGCCGGTACCCTGGGCCGCTGGGTCGCGGTATCCGGCGCCGCTGCATCACCGGGCGCGGGCTCCTACACCTCGCGCGGCCTGGCGCTGCTGCTGTATTTCCTGGGTGTGCGCCTGGGGCACTGGATGCGCGCGCCCAAAGACATGGCCAACTTGCCGTGGCTCAGCCGTTGGTCCTGGCGGCTGATCCCCAAGCCGATGATGCTCACCAGCGAAGCATCGGCAACCTTTTATGGTGTCGAGCGGCCCTGGTGGTACTTGTCCGATGGCGGCCATTTCGAGAACAGCGGCGTCTATGCGTTGCTCAAGCGCGAACTCGATTTCATCATTCTGTCCGACGCCGGTGCGGATGGCCAATACGAATTTGCCGACCTGGAAAACCTGGTGCGCAAGGCGCGAATCGATTTCGGCGCCGAGATCGAGTTCTATACCCGGGACGAAGCCGCCAAGCTGTTCGGCCAGCCGACCGACGAGATCACCATCCTGTCGCCGGAGGACATGGGCAATGTGCATTCCAGCCGCGGAGTGCTGCTGGCACGCATCCGCTACCGCGAGCGACCCGGCCCCACCCTGCCCGATGGCCGAATCGGACCGGCGCTGCGGCCCGAAGGCACGCTGCTGGTGGTCAAACCCAATTTGCACGACGCGCTCGACCTCGACCTGCTCGCATATGCTCGCAACCACCCGAATTTTCCACACGACGCCACCGGCGACCAGTCTTTCGACGAGGCGCAGTGGGAGAGTTACCACCGTCTGGGTGAAGACTTCGGTCGCGTTTTGCGCGCAAGCTGGTTGGCGCAGTTGCCCGGATGGCACAAGGCCGCGCGCCACAACATCCGGATCGCAGCACGTCTGGTGCCGGGCAGCGATGCCGCACCACAAGCCAGCCCGGAGCCGCTATGGCGCCGCCATGCGCGCGCCGCCGCGATTGGCACCACCTTGGGTATCGGTGCCACCGGCACCCTGTTGCTATCACTGTGGCAGATGCAGGACCAGCTGCAACGCAACCGCGTCGACCAGCAAACTGAGGCACGGCAACTTTTCACCGACGTGTCCAAGGGTTTGCAGGATTTTGACGGCACCTGCCCGCAGGTGCCCGAACATGTGATCACGCAGGCCGCCATGTTGCTGGAGTTGCGTGCCAGCCCGTCGATGCGTCCGCTGGAGCAAGCCGGACTCGAACGCCTGGCGGCGCGTATCACCGAAGAATGCGCGCAAGCGCCCGCGCCGAACAAGGCTTGCGGTATCAAATACCGGCGCGTGCAGGCCAGCCTGTGTACGCTGGTGCACAAACCAGCCAGTGTCGGCACCGCCTTGAGTTATTGGCACCCGGGTGTATCACCGGCCGAGCAATCGAGTGACAGCGAAGCAATTTTGCAGGCCGCGGCGGAGCGATTCCCGATGCTGGGTAACCTGGTCCGATCCCAAGCCGCGCCACAGTCCGGGGCCACGGACACAGCGAGCGGTCCGGCGGCACTTCCTGTGCCGCCGGCGCCCAGTTCCGCCGATACGTCGTCAGGCACGACGATTGCCGCCGCACCACCCCTGCCCCTGCCTCTGCCCCTGCCCCTGCCACCAGGCATGACCGGCACCCTGGCTGCGGCACCCGCACCCCCCGGACCATCGGCAGCCACTGGTTTGCAGGCGTGCGCACGCGGCGACGTCAACAGCACGCTGTACATCCAGATCTACGATGAGGACTCCCGCCAGGCTGCAACCACCCTACGGCAGTCATTGCTGGCCGATGGCACGGCGCCGCTGCTGGTCGCGCCGATCGACAACGTCGTGCGCAGCGCTGACCTGCGCCAGCAACGCCGTCCGGTCGCCTGGCCAAGCCCGACCCTGGTCATGCACGATCCGGCTGGCAGGGCCTGTGCACAAGCGATTGCCAACCAGATCGGCGCACCGTGGGTGACACCGGCGAATGGGCAATCGGTGCGCTTGCGCGAACTGCCTGCGTCACTCAAGCCCCGGCCGGGCGTGATCGAGCTATGGTTGCCACCGCTGGACAACACGACAGCGGAGGCGAAATCCCCACGCTGAAAGTCTCAGCCCAGGACGAGCCAGATATCCAAGGCGTTGAGCGCCAGGCCCCCACGTCCCATGCTCAGCCCATGACCTTGCTCGGCAACCAGGTCGCCAGCTCAGGGAACACGCTCAGGATCACGATCGCCAGAATCATGCAGCACATGAAGGGAAACGCGCCTTTGAGAATGGTATGCAGCCGCACATCCGGTGTAATGCTGTTGATCACGAACAGGTTCAATCCCACCGGTGGCGTGATCAGGCCCAGCTCCATGTTGATGGTCAGGATGACACCAAACCAGATCGGATCGAACCCCGCTGCGGTGATGACCGGCATCAGGATCGGCGTGGTCATCAGAATGATCGCCGCGGGCGGCAGAAAACAACCGGCCACCAGCAGCAACAGGTTGATCGCGCCCAGCACGATCCAGCGGTTGACCTGCAACTCGCCAATCGTTTGTGCCAGCGACTGGGTGACCTGCAGCGACGACATCATGTAGCCGAACAGGATCGAGGTACCGATGATCATCAGCAACATGCCCGATTCGCGCAAGCCGTCGCGCAGGATCGCCCACAGATCCATCGGACGCCAGACGCGGTAGATCACCATCACCATCAGCAAACACAACATCGCGCCCACACCGGCCGCCTCCGACGGTGTGGCGATGCCACCATAAAGCGCGTACACCACACCCACGATCACTGCGATGAACGGCAGCAGCCTGGGCAGCAGTTCGAATTTTTCCTTGAGCGAGTAGATGCGGTCTTCGTCCACCAGCTTGGTGCCGCGTTTCCAGCTCAGGAACAAGGCCCAGGCCATGAACAAGCCGGTCAGCAACAGGCCCGGGATGATGCCGGCGATGAACAACCGGCCGATCGAAGTCTCGGACGCGATGCCGTACAGGATCATCGTGATGGAAGGCGGGATCAGGATCCCCAACGTACCGCCAGCGGCGATGGCGCCAGTGGCCAGGTCGGCGTCATAACCCCGTTTGCGCATCTCGGGGATGCCCATCTTGCCGATCGCCGCGCAGGTCGCCGGCGACGAACCGGTGAGCGCCGAAAACAGCGCACAGGCACCAATATTGGAGATCACCAACGAACCCGGAATCCGGTGCAACCAGCGTGACAGGGCTTCATACAGGTCACTGCCGGCGCGCGACGATGCCACTGCCGCGCCCATGATGACGAACATCGGCAACGACACCAGCGTGAAATCGGACAGGCCGCCGAAGATGGTTTCCGGCATGAAATGCACACTGGTCCAGCCGTCGAAAACGACCATGAACAACAGCGCCACTGCACCCAGGCCAAACGCGATCGGCAATCCGGTCGCCAACAGGGCAGTGGTCACGACAAAGATCAGCAACCCGATGACCAGGGGGCTCACAAGGTAACCTCCGCATCATGCACTGCGGCGCTGTGCGCATTGGGAGCAGCCCGGCGGCTCACGGCACGTGCATCCGTGCAACGCAACGCGGCGTTCGCCTTGCAGACGCCCCCAAGCCTCACAAGGTATCCTCCGCCGACAGACCAAATGGCAACGCCTGGTGGGTCAGGACCATCACGATGTCGGCCAGGAACTGCAGGCACAACAGGCCCAATCCGACCGGCACCGAGAGATAAGGGATCCACATGCGGGCCTTCCAGATCGACGACGTGGTCTGGCCAGACTGCCATGATTCCCACCACCAGGGGATCGACGCATAGAGGAAAAATCCACAAAACACCAGGGCCACCAGATGCCCCACGACAAACAACCAGCGCCGCGCCGGGTTCTGCAACATCAGCGGCACGACATCGACGGCCACATGTCCGCGGGTGAGCAGGATATACGGCGCGCCAATGAAGGTGGCTGAAACCAGACCGAAGGTCACGAACTCGGTTTGCCAGATCGACGAATGCCCAAGCACCGCACGCACAAAGACCATCTGGCAGATGACCCCGATCGAGAGCAGGATCATCGCCGCGGCCACCACGCCGAACAGGCGTGACAGCCCGTGCACCGCGACCACCCATGCGGGCAGCCGCCCTGCACTACTTGACACTCAATGCCTTCTCGATCAGCTCCTTGCCGCCGGGCACCTTGTCGGCGAAGGCCTTGTAGGAAGTCTTCTGGGCCACTGCCCTCCAGGCATCGGCCTCGGCGTCGGTCAGCGTGATGACCTCAACGTTGTTCTTCTTGAAGACATCGACCATGTTGTCGTCGAGTTTCTTGGATTCCGATTCGAAAAAGGCTTCGGCCTTCTTGGACGCTGCGTTCAAGGCTGTTTTCTGGGCGTCATTGAGTTTGTCCCAGCTCTTCATGGAGATCAGCACCGGCTCGTACATGAACCACAAGGCGTTGTCGCCAGGCGCAGTGACACACTTGAGCTGCTCGTACAACCGGAACGACACGAAACTGCCGGTCGAAGTGTCGGTGGCCTGTATCACGCCTTGTTGCAAGGCGTTGTAGACCTCATTTGACGGAATCGACACGATCGAGGCGCCAGCACCAGCCCACATCTGCGCAAAGGTGGATCCGGCCGAACGCACCTTGAGCCCGGCGGCATCTTCCGGCTTGCGGATGCATTTGTCCTTGGAGCCGAAAGCGCCGGCCAGCCAAGCGTCGGCGAGCACATGCGCACCGCCCTGCTCGATGATGGCCTTGATGTCCTTCATGAAGGGCGAGTCGTTCATGCGCTGCGCATGGGCATGGCCCTTGACCAGCCCCGGCATCAGCGTGGCGCCGAACTGCGGATGAAAACCCGAGGCGTAATCGAGCGGAAACGAGGCCATGTCGATCTGGCCGGTCTGCATCGCCTTCCACTGTTCCTGCGCCTTCACCAGGCTCGATCCCGGGAATACCTTGATCTCCAGCCCCACCTTGGCGGCAGCCACTTCGCGCGCGATGATCTGGACCATCTCGTCGCGCACATCGCCCTTGCCGCCCGGAAACTGGTGCGACGCCTTGAGCGTGATGTTCTGTGCCAAGGCCGGCGCAACCCAGGCTCCGACCAAGAGTGCGGCCGTCAACGAGACAGCCCAGCCTCCCCGGCGACGCACCGATGGTTGACCAATAATCCGACCTTGCGTGTTAGCTGTCATGCCTGACTCCTTCGATGTGTTGCCACGATGAACCAATAGGAACACTCTGCGGCCGAACGCGTCGTACCAATTCGAGTGTCCACGGGGAAAAATCATTCTATGTTCAGGCGCCGTGGTGGCAGGACACCACACACTGGGGAATACCCTGCCATCGGCAGATCTGGCCGATGCGGGCGATCGGCCCGCGTGTCGCTGGTCGGCAAATGGCAGCCCTTAGCGCACCAGATGGTCCCTGGCTGATTACGGTCTGCGTCGGCGGGCACCCAGCGTCAGGACCGACATGACCAGCGCAACCGCAGCGCACAGGCCGATACCCGCAACCATCGGCAGCGAACTGCCGTCAACAAACATTCCGACCAGCGCCATGACGGCCACACCCACCAGGAATTGCGTGGTTCCCATCAGCGCCGAGGCAGTGCCAGCGATGCTGCCGTGCCGATCGAGCGCCAACACGGCCGTGGTCGGCATCACCAGACCCAGGAAACCGAAACCGATGAACAACAATCCCAGCAGCACGAACAGCCGATCAACACCCGCAAAAGTGACCAGGAGCAGCAACACCATCGCAATGGCAAATCCGGTCACGGCGCGTTGCACCAGTGCCTCCAGCCCCATCCGGCGGCCCAGGCGCCCGGTCAATTGCGCACAACCGATGAATGACGCGGCATTGGAGGAGAACGCAACGCCATATTGCCGTGGTGTCAGTCCAAAATGATCGATCAGCACGAAGGGCGAGTTCGCCAGGTAGACGAAAAAGCTCGAAATACCCAACGCGCCAATCAACACCAGGCCCAGATAGTGCCAGTCACGCAGCAGGACACGGTACGCCGCCAAGGCGCTGGACAAGCTGCTTTCCGAACGCTGCGCGGGCGGCCGGGTCTCCTGCAGCCCCAAGGCCACCAGCACCAGGCCCGACAGGGCGAGCACCAGAATGGCCCAGAACACACTGCGCCAACCGAGCCATTCGGTCAATACACTGCCTACCAGCGGTGCAAGAATCGGCGATACGCTGAACACCAGCATCAACAACGCCATCAGGCGCGCGGCATCATGACCGGTGTGCAGATCGCGCACGACGGCACGTGGCACAACGACGCCGGCGCAGGCACCCATGCCCTGCAGAAAGCGGAATGCCACCAGCGTCCCGATGTCGCCTGCCAAAGCGCAGCCGACGCTGCCCAATGCGAACAACGCAAGACCAAAGTACAGCGGCGGTTTGCGCCCGACCATATCGGACACCGGGCCATAAACGATCTGGCCGGCGCCCATGGCAATGAAGAAGGCCATCAGGCTGGACTGGACCTGCCCTGTGGACGCACCGAGATCGCGCCCGATGGCCGGCAAGGCCGGCAAGTACATGTCGGTGGCGAACGGCCCGACAGCCGAGAGCAGACCCAGAACCAGGGCCGCGCGCAAGAAAGGATGATTCATCGATGGAGGTGTCGTCAGGATGCCGGACGTTTGCCCTGACAAAGGACGGCCAGCCGGCGGCGCGACACCCCGAGCATACCGAAGACGCCCACGCTCTGCCTTGGCTGGCGCCGGCGTTCAAAGATCAGGCACGATGCTGGCGTTCCAGATGAATACGGCGGGTATTTACGCCGGCGCGGCAATAGCATCGAAAATTGGTCGTAGACTCATTGCCATCCTGTTTGACTGCTGCACCATGCCGTCTTCGTCGCCGATCATCAGCACCCAGCCACCGGAATTTCGCTGGAGCAGGGCCTGGTCGGACGACGCACCTGTGCATGGCAAGGAGCCGCATCGCTTTGCCACCCATGCCGACGGCCGGTCCGAACAGCTGAACATGCAACCCGTTGCTTCTGGAGCAGACACCGATGATTCTTGAGCTCGCCGATATCCGTATCCACGCCGGCCAGAATGCCGCCTTCGAAGAAGCGATCCAGCGCGGCCTGGCCACCGTGATCAGTCAAGCCAAGGGATTCAAGGGGTTCCAGGTCAATCACGGCATCGAAAGCCCTGAGCGCTACATCCTGCAGATTTTCTGGGAGACGCTGGAAGACCACACCATGGGTTTCCGTGAGTCGCCACTGTTCGCACAATGGCGCGCCATCGTAGGCCCGTTTTTCACCGGAGCACCCACGGTGGAACATTTCGACCTGGTTGCACGATCGGCGTAACCGTTTTCCAACCAACACCATCACGAGCATCGCATGCACTATGTCTTTCCACCGACGGCTCCGGTCTCGGTACCGGTGCTGGGCCAGGAGGCGCAGTTCCCGGTCCATCGCATCTATTGTGTCGGCCGCAATTATGAGGAACACGCCAAGGAGATGGGTTTCACCGGTCGCGAACCGCCCTTTTTTTTCCTCAAGCCCGCCGACGCATTGGTGGTCGTCCCGGCCGGCGGCACCGGGACCATGCCCTACCCGAGCCTGACCCGCAACCTGCACCATGAGATCGAACTGGTGGTGGCCATCGGCAAGGGTGGCAAGAACATCCGAGCCGATGACGCGCACACCCACATCTTCGGCTACGCCGTCGGACTGGACATGACCCGGCGCGATTTGCAAGGCGAAATGAAGAAGCAGGGTCGCCCCTGGTGCATCGGCAAGGCATTCGATCATTCGGCGCCGATCGGGTCCATCACGCCGGCGCAGCAGGTTTCCGCCATCGAACAGGCGGCCATCGGGCTGAACGTCAATGGCGAACGACGCCAGCACAGCAACGTATCCAAGCTGATCTGGAATATCGCCGAAACCATCGAGCACCTGTCTGCTGCCTGGGAGCTGCAGCCTGGCGACCTGATCTACACCGGCACGCCGGAAGGGGTCGCAGCCGTGGTGGCAGGCGACACCTTGGTGGGCACCGTCGAAGGGTTGCAGGGCATCCGGGTTTCGATCGTCTAGGGCTTGCGCACATTCCCCGTGCTCAGAAGCCAGATCAAACATTGCCGCAATTGCGGCGCGGCGGTTGTGTACCGCGTGCCGGATGACGGTGACACACGCGAACGCGCGGTGTGTCCGCAATGCGGCACCATCCACTATGAGAATCCGTTGAATGTGGTCGGAACGGTGCCGCACCTGGGCGACCAGGTGCTACTGTGCAAGCGCAATATCGAGCCCCGCAAAGGCAAATGGACTTTGCCGGCCGGCTTCATGGAGCTCAATGAAACCACGGCCGAAGGCGCGGCCCGTGAAACTGTCGAGGAAGCGGGCGCCATGTTCGAGATGGAAGGGCTATTTTCCATCCTCAATGTAGCGCGGGTGGGCCAGGTACACCTGTTTTACACCGCACGTTTGTTGACAGATCGTTTCGCTCCCGGATACGAGAGCATGGAAGCCCGGTTATTTACTGAATCCGAGATCCCCTGGAACGAGATCGCATTTCGTACCGTCAAGGAAACCCTGGAGCACTATTTCGCCGACCGACGCGCGGGCGTTTTGTCGATACACATCATCGACATCGTTTAGACCGCGCTAACCAGCAGGGTCGCCGTCGCACGACAAACCGCGACGAACAGTGTATAAGTTGTCAATGATGTTGATGGGGCGCCTGGAGTCCCATGGAGGTACGACATGAAAAACGACCAGCCTTTCTGGGATGTCGATCTGGTCGAGTTGTTCCGGATCTGGATCGACGACCTCGGGACCTTTCTGCTCACCGCGTTGGCGTTTGTCGGTCTGTCATTGCCGGTACTGATTCCGACGCTGATCCTGTGGTATCTGTCGTCAATCAACTGGAGCATGACGCCCTGAACGTGGCGCAGCGTTGTCAGGTCGCCGCGCACCACGGCGCGGTGTCGTGGACCAACCCCATCCACACGGCCCACGACGAACTGAGGACCAGCGCCAGGCCAGCCAGTCGCACGCCCCATTGGCCGGAACCCACGCCGCGCAGTCGCAGCCACAACCAGGGCCCTGCCATCAAGGAAACACTGGTTCCGGCCGCAAACAGAGCCATCACCACGGCACCGTCCACCGGTCGCGCGCTCATGGCGGCCACCATCACCGCCGAATACAACAAGCCACACGGCAACAGGGCCCAGACTGTGCCGAGCGCCAATGGCGCGCCGGTGCCGGACCGTCCTACCCAGGCGCGCGCGCGAATCCAGATCGCCTTGCCGAATTGCTCCAGCCACACCGGTTGCTCGGCCTTGAGCAGCAGCATCAATCCCAGCACGATCGCGGCCACATGCAACAAGGTCCAGACCGGACGGATCGCAGCCGACTGGATCGTCAACCAGCCCAGCGCCTGCATTGAGGCGGCTGCCAGCGCTCCGAGCAGGCCATAACCGATCACCCGCCCGAGTTGGAACGTCCACATCGCGGCGGTGCCGCGTGGCGCGGCCGCCCTGCCGATGCCGGCACACGCCGCACCACACATGACAACACAATGGGGACCGCCGACCAGCCCCATCAACAGGCCGGTCAGGGCCAATGAACTCTGCATCCGGGCAGCTTAAATGATCCGGGAAAACTGCGCTCGGGTACGGTCGGTCTGCAGGTAACGGTCGAACACCATGGCCACCGCACGCACGAAGAACCAGCCGGTTGCCGTGACCTGGATGCCGGACTCGTCGATCTCCACCAGGCCTTGTTGTTCCAATCCCTGCAAGGCCTCGATCTCGGCCGCAAAATAGGACTTGAAGTCGACCAGATACCCCAGATCGATCGACTCGAACAGGCACTCGCCCTGGCACATCAGCGCCATGATCACCGCCCTGCGGATCAGGTCGTCGCGGCTCAGCGCCAGACCACGCACGACCGGGAATTGACCGCGATCGATGGCGTCGTAATATTCCGGCAAGGTCTTGGCATTCTGGCTGTAGGTTGCGCCCACCCGGCCGATTGACGACACACCGAGCGCAATCAGGTCATGGTCGGGTTGTGTGCTGTAGCCCTGGAAGTTGCGATGCAACCGGCCCTGGCGCTTGGCCACCGCCAACGGATCGGAGGGCAGCGCAAAGTGGTCCATGCCCACGTAGACATATCCGGCGCCCATCAGGGCCGCCAGGGAATGCGACAACATGCTGACCTTGGCCGAGGCATCCGGCAATTGCGCCGCATGGATGCGCCGTTGCGGCTTGAAACGCGCGGGCAAGTGGGCGTAGGCATACAGCGCGATACGGTCGGGGCGTAACTGGACTATCTGCTCCAGGGTGCGGTCGAAACTCTCTGGCGTCTGATGCGGCAAGCCGTAGATCAGATCCACGTTGATCGACTCGAAGCCCTTGTCGCGCGCAGCCTGCACCAGCGCGAACACTTCCTTTGCGGGCTGGATGCGGTGCACCGCCTTTTGCACCGTGGGATCGAAGTCCTGCACACCAAAGCTCAGGCGGTTGAATCCCATGTCGTACAAGGCGGCGAGCCGTCCTGCATCCACGGTGCGGGGATCGACCTCGATTGCATATTCCCCGCCGGACACCATGCTGAAACTGCGCCTCAACATGTCCATCAGGCTGCGCAACTCCTCATCCGACAGGAAGGTCGGCGAGCCGCCTCCCAGATGCAATTGGGTGACTTTCTGCCGTTGCCCGAGCACGGCGGTATGCAGCGCCAACTCACGCTCCAGGTACTGCAGGTAAGGTGCGGCGCGGTCGTGGTGGCGCGTGATGATCTTGTTGCATGCGCAGTAATAACACAGCGATTCGCAGAACGGGATGTGCACATACACTGACAGCGGCAAGGCCAACGCGGATGCAACGCTGCGCCGCAGGCTCAGCGCCTGCGCATAATCCTGTGCACCGAACGCTTCCACGAAACGGTCGGCCGTCGGATACGATGTATACCGCGGTCCGGAAATATCGAACTTGCGCAGCAAGTCGGGCGAAACAGGTTCAGTGACGACAGTTGTCATGGGTTCATCTCGTTGACAACTGCCAATATGCCTGAGCGGGGGTCAGAGGGTCTTGATATGCATCAAGATCAATACACAGATTGGGGTGCACAATTGATGTATGTCAGGAGTTGTCATGTCGCCTAGCCTTCCTTCCATCCAAGCGTCCCCATCAAGCGCGCAGATCGTGCCATTGAACATCAATACGTTCCGTGTCGCCTGCTCGAGTTGCAACTTGCGCGAGTTGTGCATGCCGATGGGGTTGTCGGACGAGGAACTCGACAAGGTCGACGGCCTGGTCGCTGGCCGGCGCCGCATCAAGCGCGGCGCCAGCCTGTTTCGAAGTGGCGACAAATTCACCAGCCTGTACGCCATCCGCACCGGTTTCTTCAAGACCTGCATCACCTCCGAGGACGGTCGCGATCAGGTTACTGGCTTTCAAATGGCCGGCGAAGTCGTTGGTTTGGACGGCATCGTCAATGACCGCCACACCTGCGACGCGATTGCGCTGGAAGACGCCGACGTCTGCCTGATGCCGTTCGGCCGCATCGAGGAGCTGTCGACCGAGATTCCGAGTCTGCAACGTCACGTGCACAAGATCATGAGCCGAGAAATCGTGCGTGAACACGGGGTCATGCTGCTGTTGGGCAGCATGCGCGCCGAAGAACGCCTGGCTGCTTTCCTGCTGAACCTGGTGCAGCGTCTGCATGCGCGTGGCTTCTCGCAGTCCGAACTGGTGCTGCGCATGACCCGTGAGGAAATCGGCAGCTACCTGGGTCTGAAACTGGAAAC